>Ga0272440_1000256_pt1 | contig 45123 bp, 28 predicted proteins | sample SSMMMBAug17_FD_192440 | JGI IMG/M metagenome (GOLD analysis project Ga0272440, IMG submission 192440) | Marine sediment archaeal communities from Little Sippewissett salt marsh, Falmouth, MA, United States - SSM-MMB-Aug17 | ecosystem: Environmental > Aquatic > Marine > Wetlands > Sediment ...
TAAACGATGTTTCATTTAAACAATTTGGGAATTAAGCTATTTTTATGTAAGACAATAAAGATGGGCTGAGTCACATTTGGCTTTTTGAAACGAAAAGCCCAGGTTTTTAGTTTGGAGGAACGCCCTGGATATTTTATAGAAAGGACTTGCAATCAACAAAATTTATTGATATGGATTTATTGTCCCATTCGTTAGTTAAAAATCTGCATTAGTGCATGACTATTAGCAAATGTCTCACAACAGTTAGCTTTTAACCTAGAATTATTTAAAACTGTAAATTGATAATTACTGAAGATCTGGATTAGTTAGTTTTCACTCCTCTTTGATATTATGAAATGTCTAATTTTGGGGATACGCCCGAATAGATTATATAGTATTTTAAAGGCTTAGCATGTTTAAACTTAAAAAAAAAAATGAATTGAAACAGGTTTGGATAAACACCAAAGAAATAATGTCAAATTGGCTGAACTTTTTCAAATCAATCTGGCCATCATTCTGTAAAAGTATTCAATGGACATTTTTTACCATATTTTGTGGACTTGTACAGATTTTATTTGTTTTAGTGATCAGCCTTATCGTTAAAGATAAGCCTTTTTTTATGGATTATTTTTTCAATAATTGCACATTGCTATTTTTTTCTACAGCAGTTGTTTCTTCTGTAACTTTTGATTTTCATATCAATAATAAAAGATCAAATGTCTATTTGAATTCTTTTTTTCCTTTGTTAATTATTTCAATTTGCTCAATTGTATTTACATGTTATTATTTACATATGGAAAAAAATCCATCATGTAAAGGGGATTGCCTTAATGTTAAGGCAATCCATTTAGAGAATGGTCAAGAGCTGCAGTATGTAATATTTTTTTTATCAATTATTTTTACAATCGGTTGTAAAACTGTTGAATACTATAATATTAAGAAAAAGTAACCGATTATATGTTTTTGGTAACGAGTAAGAATAACTTGTTAGAAAACCTTAACTATTTAGTTTTATTTCTTATTTATAAGGTTATTGGATATGATACTAAAGTGCTTACCGATATGTATTGCTTTTATGACATGTTTATATATTTGTATTGTTCTGAAAGAACTTTATAATGAATATAAAAGAAAAACAAACAACATTGACAATAATTCAAATAATGTGCAGTCGATACAAACGAATAATAGTCAAGAACGTCCTCAATCAACAATAAGCAAACAACTATTTGAGCCATCAGCAAAACAACACAAGATCTTTGAAGATGATAACATATCTGAAGATTCCTTTGACAGATCAGATCTCACCATAACAAATCTGTTTGATTTCAATCCGCCCCAATCAATAAAAGAAATCCAGGAAACATTTATTAATAGAGTCAAAGAATTGGAATCCGATGTCCAATATTTTCATGACAGGTTTTGTTCAAATAGAATTAATGTGATTTATGGAATGTCACGTACTGGAAAATCACATTATATGAAAAAATTGCTCATTGAGCTTGATACAAAGAATCGTCCTTTCTGGATGAAATACATTAATGCCAATAGCAAAGAGACTGTAAGATGTATTTTTTATGAAATATTTCGGTATCTTAAGGAAGCAATAGATATTTGTGCCAGTACTGGCAATAAAGAATCTAACCCGGACATTCAATTTGTTCGGTTGTTATTTCTTGATATTAACAAGTTGATTGATAAAGATATTGATATAATGAAACCTGAGCATACAAAAACATTTTTTTCTAACAATAACAATGACTTTTTATCATATTTTTCAGATTTGCCTGCTTTCATACAGTCTTTTCGTGATGAAAAAAACTGTTTCTACAGTAGACCTTCAAATACAGAACTAGTTGAATTAATTAAATTTCAGGCAAAATTTCTTGTGAAGATTTCACATGAGCAGTATCAATCAGTTTTGCTTGCAATTGATGATGTCGATTTGCTCTATTTATTAGAAGAAAGAAAGGACGAAGTTAACTATCTATATCAATTATTATCTGAGCTATCTGCTTCTGAAACAATTAATGTTCTGATTACAACACGACAGGGTTTTGCAACTGACAGGGGCAAAGAATTTGAATACTTTCGAGAAATTTTGCCATTAAACAAGATTGATGATTTCAAAAATTTATATATGAAAAGAATTGAGCTGTATAACAATAATCAGGAAGTGTTTACATCAGATGCTTTAGACTATTTGATTGACTGCGCAGAGGGTAAACCTGGTGTTTTCCTTAATCAATGTAAAAAGATATTTGCTGGAAATGATGTTACAAAACGAAAATCAAAGGCGGATATTATTAATGCATTAGATGCAATTGTTGTAAGATACCTTGACAGCAACAATAGGTTGAAAGGCTATGTTGAAACAATTAAATCAGAAGTGTTAACAGATGATGAAAAAAATCGTTCCCTTACAGTAAATCTTCCCAATGATGTTAGTAATACAGAACTGCTTTTCTTTTTTATTCTACCAACCAATCAATCTGGTGAATTTGAAATTAACAAATTAATCAAGGATTATTTTGAATTAAGAGCAATGCCCTGCTGAGTTATTGATAGTACTTGTTGTTGGGCATTATTTAATGGTTGTCATATCAACATATATTTGATACATAATGACAACAGGATGCAAAAAAAATGGCAAAAATATGAATACGAATAAAATTAATAATATACAGGAAATATGAATATGACAGCAGAGATTCAATTTTTTATGCATTTCTTGATACCGCTTTTTGTGTTTTTAGTGATATTTATAGTCTATACGTTCATCAAGCAAGCGTGGTTTGCAGATCGCTCCCAATCAAAAAAAATCGATCAAGGACAATCGAAAACACGTACAAAAACCATACAGCCATTGAAAAAGCAACATAAAATTTTTGAAGATGATATTGATCAACCGGATTTATCCATACATAAAATTTTTGATATCAACCCACCACAATCAACAAAAGAAATTGAAAGCACATTTATCAATAGAGAAAAAGAACTACCTTCTGATATTCAGCGTTTTGATAATAACTTTCATTCAAATAAAATTAATGTGATTTATGGATTATCCAGGGCTGGAAAATCCCATTATATGAAAAATTTGCTCATTCAGCTTGAAAAAGAGCAGCTTGAAAAAAAGGGTCGTCATTTTTGGATGAAATATATTAATGCCAACAGCAAAGAGACAGTACGTTATATATTGCATACTATATTTCGATCTCTAAAACAAGGACTTAATCTTTGCGCATCCTCTAACAATATTGAATCCTTACCTGAGATAAAATTTATTCAATTATTATTAAATGATATGAACTCATTGATCGAAGAACATGGTCAAAAACAAATAGAGCCAATTCGAACAAAATCGTTTTTTTTAGAGAACCGTTCACATTTATCATTACTTTCAGACTTGCCTGACTTCATAAAAGCATCTATCGAATCCCTGGTACATCAAAAAGATTTCTTTTTTTACAAGCCCTCAAACACAGAAATTATTGAACTCATTAAATTTCAGGCAAAATATCTTGTCCATATCTCACAAAATAAATATCGGTCAGTTTTACTTGCCATTGATGATGTTGATTTGCTGTATTTAACAGAAAAAAATCGAAGCGAAGTTAATAGCTTATATCAATACTTATCTGAACTGTCTGTATCCAATTCAATCAATATTTTAATTACGACACGACAGGATTTTGCACCAGACAGGGGAAAGGAATTTGAATACTTTCGTGAGATTCTCCCATTAACAAAAACAGATTGCAAATTAATTTATCAGAAACGAATTGAGTTATATAATCATAATCAGGAAGTATTTACACCAGAAGCCTTGGAGTATTTGGTTGACTGCGCTGAAAATAGCCCTGGCATTTTCCTGAACTTTTGCAAAAAAATATTTAGACAGGCCTCGCCACCTTTATCAAGAGAGGGTATCAATAAGGCATTGGATCAAATTGTTGAAGGATACCTTGATCCAAAAAGTGAATTGTGTGGATATGTAGAAGCAATCAAATCGGAAGTCTTAAAACATGAGAATAACAATCCTTCTATTACAGTAAATCTTCCGGAAAGTGTAAGTAACACAAGATTGATTTTCTTTTTAATTACACCCACCATGCGACCCGGTGAATATGAAATCAATCGATTAATCAAGGATTATTTCGAATCACAAGGTAAATCATAGCAGACCATGGCTGATAATAATTTTTCAAATGAACCTGATTACAGATATGATTTTAAATCGCTTTTCATGAATCAGGGGCCCATAAAAGCGTTTATTGAGGAATTACGCACACAAACTGATCATTCAGAAATTGACGATGAAGCACTTGAAAAAAAAATCAATACTTTTTGTGATATCAACCGAAGTATTCGTAGTATTGGCATATTGGCTGGAAAAAATATTCGAGAAAGGAATTTTTACACGAATTTATATACCGATTCCGATGACATGAAACTGTTTATCAGGTTTTTAATTGATGCTTTAACTGAAAATGATCAAATTTTTCATGCACTAAAAACTGTATTTTCTCCTTATTTTAAAAATAGGAATTTTTCAACAGAACAATTGATAAAGGAATTTAAAAAAATATTTCCTGAGATGATTGAGGTGGATGAAAAAAGATTTGATACAACACAGACCTGTTATGTGATCACATCAAACAAATTAACCCATTTAAAATTACCCCTTCGCAACCAAACAATCATTCCAGAAAAAATCTTTTTATGTGAACATCTTATCGTTCTGGACCTTTCAAGCAGTTCTCTCAAGGAAATTCCGAAGTCAATCAGTAAACTCAAAAGAATTAAACAGCTGAATCTGGATTACAACAATCTGTATCAGCTACCTGATGAAATCTGTCAATTGGAACAGTTAACAGAATTATCGGTAACAAACAATGTTCTGGCAAACCTTCCCAGAAATATTGGCCATCTTTCGCAATTACAACAATTGTTCTTGAATTCCAACAGGCTCAATTCTTTGCCTGATTCAATGCAACATTTAAAAAATTTGACCGAGCTGACTTTAAATAACAATCAATTGGAAACATTTCCCACTGATATTGGCAAACTGTATTCAATTATCTCACTTGAAGCAGCTAACAATAAACTTGAAACACTTCCCGAATCTTTCTATAATTTATCAACATTGATCTCACTGTCATTATATTCCAATGCGTTAGCATCGGTTTCAGATAACATTTCTCAATTGAATAGTCTTGAAACACTGGATTTACGAGACAACCAGATTCTTTACCTCCCGGATGCAATTTGCGAATTAAACCATCTCAAAAAACTATATCTTTCAGGAAACCGCTTATCAGAATTACCCCAAAAAATCAATCAACTGAGGAATCTGGAAGACTTATCCTGTTCTGACAATCAGATTGAGATCATTCCAAAATCACTGGCAGAATTGAGTCAATTAGAGATTCTTCAAATAGAAAATAACCCCTTAAAAAACATCCCCCCGGACATGGTATTCAGTGGAAAAGATGCCATTTTTAAACATTTAGTATCAAATGGAAATAATCAAAAAAAAAACAATAATGATAATTGTTTACCTTATGCTGATATCAGGCATTCTATTAAAGATCGAAAAAGAAGCAGTCAATATATTCCTTTTACTGAATTTAAACATATTTGTATTAATTTGGGGATGAAAGAAGAACAGATTCAACAATTGATTGGAGAGCTTCATGCAGAAGGTTCTATTTATCATTTTCTTGAAGATTCTGTACTAAAAAATTGGGTTGTAATTAATCCACAATGGGTAGATCAGGAAGAAAAAAAACTCTTAAAAAATAACATCAGTATAAAAAACCAAGGTTATCTTGACACGAATGACCTGAACGCTATATGGAAAAATTATTCATCAGAACAACAATCAATAATATTGAGAGTGATGTTCAACCTTGGAATATGCTTTCAAAAAGATGCGCATTATATTGTGCCACAGTTGCTGCCCTTATCCCCACCCTCAACTGAAAATGCATTTGAAGATAGTTCGACGATTCAAATCGAATACCACTATCAAAATATATTTCGAAATATTGCATCTGTTGTGACTCAATTGATTGTTCGCACCCATGATTGGTGTGATCAGTTTTGGCGGTATGGAATGATTGTTGTGCATGAAAATGCCCGGGCAATGATCAGACGAGGTGAAAATTATCGAACGATTGTAATAATCACAAGAGATTCTCCCCACTACAAGACATTGCAGAAAAATATTCAAAATGAAATTGATAGTGTTCATCAACAATTAAAAATTTCCAATGTCAGAGCATATGTGCCATGTTGCTGTTCGGTTTGCAGGTCTGATAATTATAAGTTTTATTATTATTATAACAAACTGGTTGAGCAGCAAACAAATGGTATTTCATATGTTTATTGTGGATATAGCCTGGAGAAAGTTGATATTGACAATTTGTTATGAATATTTCATATCAGATGCCCTGCTTAAATGACAGAAAGCCTTTTTGAGCCAGAACCCCAACAATGTTTATCACATCCTCTCCAAAAGCCTGCTGAAGTGCATGAATTGTGTTTTGCCCATTCATGGCATCTAAAACTGGCAATATTTGCTTATCTACCGGTAAAGATAAATTGTAGCGTGTAAGAAAAAGACTATTCGAAAACTTGCGAACACGAAATAATGGCACGGGTTGCCATTGAATATCAAGGGTGATGTTATGGTTGATTGGAGATTCAAGCCGAGAAGTCATCAGACGATCCTGGTTCAGGTTATATTCAATTATTTCAGAATGTTCGCCCCCGCGACAATTCATCAGTTCCGAACAATCAAGACAATCTGGATGGCAAACCAGTCGATAAGCATTGGCACGCTCCGATTGCCAGATGTCTTCAATGGATTCTGCCAGAATATTACCAAAAACTTGCGTGGTTAAATTATCAGGACGAATCCAGCCTTCAGGAGAAACAGCACAATGTTCAAACCCGGCACAAGGTGGATCAGACAGATCAGATACAAAACATTGTGGAATACAATTTCCTAAATGGCAGGTAGCGGGATCATATGCTTTAATTTGCTCAAGGGCATGTTTCAACTGATGAACAGTGGGTTGTATTTGTGGGCAGTCACCAATAAATCGGTTAAACACTGCACACTCAGCACCCAAATTTTTTGACAATTGAACGATCTCACTCACATAGGCACAATTAAAACGTGTCAACACTGTATTGGTGAACACTGTCAGGCCGGCCTTTGCAACCTGATTAATGGTATTGCAAATCTCAGTAAAGGCATGCGGCTCATGTGCATTGACAAATTGCTGATGACTGCTATTCGTATGTCCATGTAAACTGATCAGCATACCTGTAAAATTATTGCAGTTTTGGTAGCAATCGATAATATGGGTGACATCTGCCCATCGACCACAAGAAAACAATGCATGGTGAATATTTAGCTGATCAATATAGTGGATAATTTCTGAAAACTGATAATGAAGGGTCGGCTCTCCACCGGTAACACGAATAATTTCTGCATATTTATGGCGGTGGTCTGGTGGCGCAATACTATCCAGAATGCGCTTCCAATAAATCATCTGCCTTGCATGATCCTTATTCCATTTATTGGCGCATCCAGGGCATCTGTGCTTGCATGCATATGTCAATTCAAGGGAATATGCAATGGGAGGCAGCGGGAAATCCATATCATCATTTAACACCCGCTGTTTAATGCAAACTGTTTTGGCACATTTCTTGACATGGATAGCTGATTTTTCAGACCATTCTTGATTTTGATATCAACCGCAATCTGGTTTTGTTTTTGTTCAGGCCAATAATTTAAAAAATATTGTGTATAATTCATATAGTTGTTTTTTTTCATATTAATTCACCATGAATGGTCAAGCATTGCTCAACAAGGTCGAATATTTTGTCTGGTACGACTCCCGAAGGTCTGAATTGTCCCAAAGTCGGGTATATGTTTTTTTGGAGTATTTCAGCCGCCACAACAGGCAACTCTCCAATTCTTTGAATCACCAATCGGGCACATTCATACAGTTCCATACCAGAGTGACTGTGATAATGCTCCATTGCATTTAGATAATGTTGAAATGATTTTCTTATCAGGTTATTGTTGCTTGGATCGTTCTCTATTTGATCAAAATAATAGTCACCATAAGTAATTTCTGCATGGGCCATCACATGATTCATCTTATTTTGTTGATTTAATTCAGCTAAGTGTTGAAAGAGGCCTTGAATGACATCAAATTTTTGATCATACTGATCGGAAATATAATAAAAGGTCAGCAAACCTTCTATGGCCTTCATACAGCGTGAAATATCTTTTCCATTTTTACAACTGATTTCTATTGCTTTTTCATAGTATTCTTTAACTTTTGTTTTCTGTTCAAAGTTTGAAATCATATGATGCTCTGCCAATCTAAAATAAAGCAATGCCCGCGTTTCATCATATAAGTCTGGATTTTCCTGTTTTAAAATCTCTATATTTCCTTCTAATAAATGTTTCGCTTCTTGTAATGCTTGTGAGACCTTACCCAAATCCTCTCCAAGAAATGCTTTAAATTGATTTAATTCTTCCTTGATATTATGTTTGCGACTAAATTCAAGAATTTTAATAAACACCTCTCTTCGAGAAAGTGGTGCTGTTTGACGTATTAATAAGCCAATATATGACAAACTATTCCGATTCAATTTTTCTTGAAGGGTGATGCCTTTATCATAAAAATAATGCGCAAGAAACATGGTATTGTTAATATAGTGCGCATATCCTAATAGTTGGTAGGCTCGAAAAATATGTTCATCTGATTGTAAATCTTTTCCGAGAATTAACAATAATTGTGCATACATGGGCGATAGACGTTGATCATCACCACCAAATCGGACATCATCGCTAACTTTCCTTTCCAACAAAATATATTTATTTTTAATTCTATCTTTATCGAAGGTGTTTTTACGAAAAATTACGAAATCAAGGAGTTCATTTAAAATTAATGAAAATTCATCAATCTCTACAAAAGCATCATCTTCCCATTCCCAAATATCACGAACTGATTCCAATACATCATTGTCGGGCAATTCATCAATAGGTAACATGCACAAACGATGCGCAAGCATCCGCAGTGCATTAAAATAACGTCCTTTTCTTATTTTCCCAAATTGATACATATGATCGCATGCCAATACATAATAATGAATGGCTTTTTGAAAGTTTTTTGCGTCTTTTGTTTTTCTATAAGCATCATACTGAACATTTCCCATAATGTGTGCTTTTTTAGCGAGAATATTATGAAAATTTTTGCCAAAGGCTTTTAATTGGCTTTCAAAATTCTGGCTTTGATCCCATGTCAATTGACCTGAGAAATATAAACATCGCATTTTTTCAACACATGCATCCGCCTGACCCGTTCTATACGATATCTCTTTGCAAATGGTTTCACATTTTGTAAAACATTGAATGGCTCCATCCCAATCATCCTGTATTGTATAGATCAATCCTTGATAAAAAAACAATGTATAATTTTCCAGCTGGTGAGGCGAATCTTTTAATAAATTCTGAGCATTTGCAAAAGAACCCTCTGCTTTTTTGATATCAATCAGGGTTTTAAAAACATCCATCACTTTTTTTCGAATTCTGGGCAAGGTAAAGTCTTCCATGATGTAAATATAATCTAAATGGCGGCAATGTAATAATGCAGTATACGTATGAATTCTGGCCTGTATCAATGGGTCATGTGTCAAAGTTTGTGCCAGTGTGAAATGCTGGTAGGCATGATAAAGCTTATTGGAGAACTTTAAACTTTCCCCCAATGATGTTAAATTCCTTGCACATTCACGTTTGTTCGATTGCTTTTGTAAAATTGAAACAGCAATTTGACCATAAATTGATGCTTCATAATACCCTCCCAAATAGCGTTTTAAATTCATATTGCCATACATATTAGCCAGACGGACGATAAATTCAGGAATTTTGTCTTTCACCTTGTTGTGTTTTTTTCCTTCAAGAATCATCCGATGAATGGCCCTTTGAAAAATGGTTTCAGCTTTCTCGTAAGCACCATTACGCGCATGTGAGTAACCAATCCAGTTTCGCATCCATGATTCCTTAAATGGATCTTTTAGTTGTCTTGCTGTCCGGGCAGCCTGAGTAAAATAACTGATGGCATCATCGTATTTATTGAGCCATACGGATGCTTCTCCCACTGTAGATAATGCATCCAAAAGAATATCAGGATGTTCATTAAACAGCTTAGATTTCTCAGGCGCATCTTTTATGGACTTAAAAATGTCTAAAACGCGTTGACACTGGTATTGAACATTGAGCCAGCGCATTGTATAAATATCAATTTTCAATTGTTCAGTGGGGTTCAAATTATTATAGTATCGATCCTGTGTAATCTCTTGTAACAACAACTGAATATGATAGACTTGATAATTATCTAACAGCGATTGGAAGCTATCATTAAATTCAGAAAATGCTGCTTTTAAATCTGCATATATTTGATAATAAAATCTTTCCGCATGATAAATAATCTGATCATTTTCTTTTAATGTTGATTGTATCAAAGCCTGATTGTAAAAATTGACCATGTCGCAAGCAATTTCTTTACGCGATTTAAGATCCGGATCTTTACCTTCAGCCTGCCAGTAATATTCATTGATCAAACGCTGCATTTCATCATGAAGCAAAAAAATATTGTCATTTTTGTATTTAACAAATGAAAACTTTTTTAGATCATTTAAAATTTTTTCACATTTATTGATTGGATAATTTTTATACTCAGGGATATCAGAATGTTGAAATAAAAAGTATAGGATTTCTTTTGTCATCCGCCGGTTGATAAAAGCCATGTTCCCAATGGTTGAATTGATTGGTGAATCAATTTTTGAAAATCTTGAAACCAGGGCCTGTTCAAATATTTTCTGTTGTCTGGATGAATCATTTCCAAATTGGTTCAAATGGGAAATAACCATTTCTGGCGAAAAATCTGGATCATAAGGATTAAACCAATCGACAAACAATGCCACTAAAATGGGTTTGCCCTGTGTTAATTGAGCAAAAAGGTCTAACTGATCGTTGGTAAGATCAAGTGTTTCTGCCAGTTGCCCTCGTCTGGATACCTTGAAATGATGTATCCAGTATTCAATGATTTCTTGATTATCAAAGGGTGTTAAATTAATTGACATTAATTTGCTTTTGTCAAAACGTGTCAATTGATTTCTGCCGGCAATGACCACTTTAACATTGTTGGGAAGTTTCGGTAAGAGAGTGTCTTCAATCCATCGAGATAAGAGTGTTTCCTCATGTTTGCAGATATACTCATATGAATCCATAAAAATTACAATAGTTTTAGATGTTTGACGTTTAGAAAAAGTCTCCAAATCAACAAAAAATTGACGCTCCATTTTTTGAAAAAGAGACTTTTTTTCATATGAAGCAGTTTCTCTTTGGTAATCTAAAAGGATGCTAAAAAATTTTATAAAGTCAGAGTTTTCCAACTGAAATGAATTTGCAACTGCGGTCATGATGCCTGTGGCTGTACGATAATCAGTATCATAGAAATCAATCAAGTCATTGTTAAAAATAAAACGATCACTGAGATCTTGCTGACAGATTTTTTGATATCGTAATAAAAGCCAGGTTTTACCTATTCCACCTTGATTATTTGAAAAAATATTTAATATGGCATTGTTTTGATCAAGAAAGTTTCTAAATATTTGCTGGGCCTCATATCGGCCAATAAATGTTTTGATACTTTCAATTTGTTTCGTCATTTTTCTTTCCTTTTTTATTTGCACGCTTCAAAATAAGGTTTTAAATCCTCGTCTGCTTCTATTGTCTGTTCAATAGATATTTCATAGCTATCTTGAATAAAAGCAGACTCATCAGGACGAGTTTGATGAATAAGTAATTGTAATTCAGATGTTGCATCTCTTGGAGTGGGTAATGATATGGGTAAAGAGCTGGGGATGAGGGCATACTTGAAAAAAAGGTATTCACAAATAGCGCTGACGAGATCACTACCGGAAACAATGGATATTCTGTTGTGATAATAATCCTGGATGCGTTGTTTAATTAAATGAAACTCATCGGAATCGTTAAAAAAGGTTTGCATTAGATTCATTCGACGAAAGCATGTGTTTATCCTGTACCCTGACGAGTATTCTATCTTTTTGAAGAGGTGACTTTGACTGAAAATCTGGTTCAAAAGATAATCATAATATCTGGCACTTTTTTCTGAAAAAGGTGTTTGAAAGTGATTGGCAATAATACTTTTAAATGGAAACAGATCAATTTTTCGAAGCATGGCAATATGCTTAACCAGTTTATGTTTGTCAAGTTCATCATCAAAATGCAGCCTGGAAATGATTTTTTCTTTAATAAATATTTGAAACACATGATTAATCAGTGCCTGGCAGGTATCCCTGTCCCATTTCACAGGTGAATCTGAAAAATAATTTGCTAAAAAGTCTAAGCTGGTTTTCAGAATACCTGGATTACCCGCTGATATATACAGACAAAACTCAATGCATGATGGTGGGAGCTGAATAAAAATTTCTTTGTCAAGAACTTTTTCTATCAATTCAAGCATTTCATCGGAATCAAAAGTATCCAGGAACAGGCTTCGCCTGCGTTTTCGTATGTCCACAGAAGACCAATACAATGGTTTTTCTCCAGAAAAGGCAAATTTTATATTGGATTTGTCAATATGGTGGGATAAAATTTGATCATTTAATATATTGATCGTTTTTGGATGGGCTTCCTCTGTTGTATCATAAAACACAAACATTGGTCTGTTCCCCAAATGAGTGGAAAGACTGGTATTAAAGATTGTTACTATTTCCTGAATATCATTTTCATTAATATAGTTATCTTTTTGGGCGTTTTCAGAGAGTGTTAAAAAATTAGAATAGTCATATCCGGAGCATTGTTCTTGATTGGTAATTGCAATACAGCGGAGCATGTCTAAAAATTGTGTTTTTTCTGGTGTTGATGATTTGAAATCATAAAAAGCGCAGATAATGTCTGATGGTTGATATTGATTATACGCCCATTTTAGCATTTGAGATTTGCCAATCCCATGCATTCCATTTATTTCAAGGACTTTTTTTGTTGTGGGATCGTTTTTTTGAAAAAATTTTCTTAACTTATCTTTTTCTGTAATTCTATCAGTAAAATAAGTGACAGTCTTTGTCATTCACCAACCTCCTTTAAATTGATTTTTTGATTCGCTTATAATCATTGATATGTTTTTTTTATGATTGTATGAATATTAAACTGAAACATTGTATTGTGTCAATACTTAATTTTTAATTTTCTTATTCTTGCTATGAAGAAAAGCCGGTTTGAAGGAAACGTAATCAAAGCCTGTTATGGGAGAGGTGGGGACGGCTGAAGGTGCTGCCAATTTTGTTATATAGTGTTTTTTTATTGGAATTGCGTAACGATTATTGCACAATTTTGCCCCCCAAAACCAAAATTTTCCAACAAGAAAGTTTTAAAGCTCTCATTAGAAGACGCATTGGCAAAATTGACATGAGGATGACATGGTTGGCTTAGATTGCGTATTTCCGGAATAAAACTGTGTTTCATGCATGCCAGACAAACAGTCAGTTCTGCGGCGCCACAAGCCGCGGCTAGATGTCCCATCCAGGATTTCAGGGCAATGACATGAGGTTTTTCTGAAACAAACATATTGTTAATTATTTCGGCTTCTATGATATCATTTAACTGTGTTCCTGTGCCATGTGCGGCAATTAAATCAATTTTTTGATTGTTTAAGTTTGCTCCTTCAATAGCCTTTTCGATTGCTTGTCTGGCATAAATGCCTTCAGGATGCGGTGCTGTCATCTGATAACCATCCATTGATGCACCAAAACCAACAATTTCTGCAATAATCGTTGCACCACGCCTTTTAGCGTGCGCCAATGATTCGAGCACTATGAATGCAGCTCCTTCACCAGATACAAATCCATTTCTGTGTTGATCAAAAGGCCGACAGGCCTTTTCCGGATGACCTGTACCACAATAAATGGAATGGGCTTTTTTATAGGCCATTAATGCCCCTTTGTTCAGCCTGGAATCACCGCCACCAGCAACAGCAAGATCCAAATACCCATCTTTGATTTTTCGATAAGCACTTCCAATGGCTTGTAATGAAGCCGCACATGCTGTACCCAAAGTTTCACATTCTCCATGAATACCTGCTAATTGAGCAATAATTGAAGCCGCTGTATTGGGAAGAAATTTCAATAGCCAGAGCGCCTGTATATTCGACCATTTTGCTGTGCCATTACAAATGTCTGGAAATTCTTTTTCAATATTCAGATTTGGACCAGCCCCAATAAATAATCCGGCATGCGCCAGTGAATTCCTGGATAGGCTGGCATCATTGATTGCCATTATCGCTGCTGCAACTGAAAAAGCAGCGGCATCACTCAAATAACGACGATTCTTAAACTTGCCAGTGTAATTTAAAAGATTGAATCCCTTGATGGGACAGATGACACAGTCAGAATCGACATCTGATCTTATAAAGTTCGTTTGACCAGATTTTATTGCAGCGATTATCTGCTGATGATCATATCCCAAAGGTGCAACAATTCCTGTTCCGGTAATAACGACACGATTTAGCATGCTTGTAAAATCTCACAATAAATCATTAAAATCTTTCTTTTTTATGTTGGTGGGACCTTTTTGGAAATATATCTTATTTAATCTCTAAATTTTAAGCAACGATTTTTTCTTATTTATTGGACTGGCATTCGTACATAGATTTATAGATTTGATAAAGGTTTTTGTTTGGAAGGCGAACATAAGGTTCACTCCTACATTGGTTTCGGTCATGTGTTGGAATTCGGTTTTGGTCTAAGGCAAACATGTTCCCCCAACTTTTACATACGCCCGATAACAGGATAACACTGAAGAAGATAAATAAGACTTGATGTTTAAGTTTTTTCGCAAAATGACAGAGATGTTTATAACGATAAGGGCAGAGCCTGGGAAAGAGACGTTCCTGGTTATTCAGGGCAATAATCATGTCATGAAAAAATAAAATTGGACGATCATAATAAAATGAACCGGATAAGTTTAAAAGTGTATGCACTGTTTTTAGCGTTGAGAGCGCGAATTACAAAAACCGAAATAAAACCTATGTTTGCAAATACATGTAATCGTTTAAAATACAGGTTCGTTTTCGGTTTTAGTTCGGAGGGTGAACATAAGGTTTGCCCAAACATTGGTTTCGAACATTGGTTGGATTATGATTTTTGTTCGAGGCAAACATTTTTCCCTGACTTTTACATACGCCCACACTCAACTTCTTGCATGTAATCATTAAAATATTGGAAAAAACCATGAACACAAAAAAACGAAAAATTTATATCATTAACGATCAACAAAACATATCTGAAATAAGCCCAGAATTCTATCATGCTTTCATTTCAAACCCTAAAAGTGAATCACTGAAAAATATCCAGGGCAACCGCATACGCCTTGCTGAAATTCATTTGGACAATACACGAAATGGTCCTACTTCAATTATAAATGCTGAATTTCGGTATTTGTATGTCACTGATGATGGCTATCTGGATGAATCCAAATTTGCATTATTTATTCAATCCGGATTGGATGCCATTAATACCAATACAATAAATGACCCTTTGAGCGATTATCGTGGGCGTTTTTTCTGGCAACCAACGCATGATGAATTTCAAACATTGATGACATTGGCTTTCAATCCAAAGATATCATTACCTTGCCAGGTGATGGAAAGCCATACGCTTCCAATAGATCGCACTGATCTAGAAATCAATGGTGTTCGCAAAATGCTGGATGCTTTTCCCGGGCTTAAAGTTGTTGGAACCAATCGCACACTGTATTTTTGGACAGTCACCTTTGATATTATTTCTCTGAATGGATTAATATCATTATTATTTTTACAGGAAGCTCTGAAACATGAAGATGCTAAACAAGCCTCTCTAACACTGGCAAGCCCTGATGATAATATGCGTTATGCGCTTTGCTGTACTGAGCATTCACAAACCAAAAAGGTCAGCATGTGGTTGATTTTTGTCTATCAGAAACGAATGGAATATAAAGATGTAAATAGCCAAGCAACCTGTCAATGCCATAAGGATAATTCTTGCCATGCTTAATGTTATAACCCCCGATGTTTTGCTATCCCATGTTCATGACTTTTTAAGTTCAGGTCATGAAGTGCTTCCATTGAATCAATGTACAAACCGCATTTTAGCAAAAGATATTGTCTCAACAGAGAATATTCCATCATTCAGACGAAGTACAATGGATGGATATGCTGTTCAAGCTGTATCTACATATGGTGCATCAGAATCAAATCCAGCCTTTTTATTTATTAAAGAAACGATTGATATGGGAAAAGTGCCCGATCAACCAATAAGTATACAGGAAGCCTCTAAAATAGCTACAGGTGGAATGCTTCCTCAAGGTGCTGATAGTGTTGTCATGGTTGAATATACTGATGCCATTGATGATCAAAGCATTGAAGTTTATAAAAGTGTGGCACCGCACCAGAATGTTATTGATGTTGGTGAAGACATTGCGATCAATAGTATTCAGCGAAAAAAAGGGCAAATCATTCGCCCCCAGGATATTGGAGCAGCTGCAGCATTGGGTATTCAGAATCTGTGTGTATACAAAAAACCAATTGTGGGAATTATTTCAACAGGAGATGAAATTGTTCCTATTTCTCAAAAACCTGCTACAGGCCAAATTCGGGATATCAATCAATACTCTTTGTCCAGTCAAATTGTCAAAAATGGAGGTTCCCCTGTTTTTATAGACAATGTACCTGATGATTTTGACGCTCTGTATGCGGCTTGCAAAAAGGCTGTCGAATCCTGTCATATGGTGTTAATCTCTGGGGGAAGTTCTGTTGGCATGCGAGATTATACCATTGATGTTATCCAGAAGTTAGACAAATCAAAAATTATTGCTCATGGGGTATCAATTCAACCAGGAAAACCTACTATTCTGGCGCGTTTAGACAATATTCCTGTTTGGGGATTGCCGGGGCATGTGGCATCAGCAATGATTGTATTTCATATTCTGGTCAGGCCATTTTTATGCCAACTTGCTGGGGAGCGAAATCCACCTTTCTATTCTAAACCAACAATTAGAGCACGCCTGATAAGAAATGTGGCATCAAGTCAGGGGCGGGAAGAATATGTGCGTGTTCGGCTTGAACAATCTGGAGATCATATTGATGCGATCCCAATTCAAGGACAGTCAGGACTGATACGAACAATGGTTCAAGCTGATGGGTTGATCACGATTCCTGAAAATTCAGAAGGCCTGGAGCAAGAAACATGGGTAGATGTTATATTACTATAATTTTTTGAATCTATTATACTGGCTTTTTACTGCCCGACAATATCCAATCGACTGATCCCACCTGCAATCTTTGATATTTCAACATGAACAGGTATACGTTCTTTCAGGCTTTCAATATGAGAAATAACCCCTATTATTTTACCACTGTGGTTCAAACGTTCTATCGCATTAATGGCTGTTTCCAGTGTTTCATCATCAAGGGCGCCAAATCCTTCATCTAGAAACAAGGATTCCAGACGAATATTATTTCCAGCCAGATCAGATAACCCCAATGCCATGGAAAGACTGACCAAAAAACTTTCACCACCCGACAATGTACCGGTTGGCCGCAAAACATTGGCCTGATAAGTATCCATGATACTCAATGATAATGATTGCGCATGTGGCCGCTGAAGGACATATCTGTCTGATAGTTTTTGTAAATGTTTATTGCTGAGATCAATTAATCGATTCAAGGTTAATCCTTGGGCAAAATTTCTGAATGCATTTCCATTTGCAGAACCAATCAGGCTGTTTAAATTTGTCCATCGTTTACATTCTTTTTCCTGTTTACTTAATTGAACTTGGAAATGCTGCTTCTTTTGGAGTTGTTTATTGTTATCAGCCAATATTTGCTCCAGAGAGCCAATTCGTCGGGCAAAGTTCTCCAATGTCTGTTCAACTTGTCCTATTTTTGTATTCAGTGATTCCATGGATTCATGAGTAAACTGAAATGATAATTCTTTTTCAATCTGAACACTGATTTCATCAAGACGTGCTTCCGAATGATCAATCAGTTTTTTTATTTCATCATGTTGTGTTTGAATGTTTTGCGCTTCTGTTGCTGGAATCATTGCATTTTGAAGTTCATCAATGCTTTTAAATCCTTTAATTTGTATTTGATTTATCAAAAATTTACGTGCCTTTTCATAAGCGATTTGCAATGAAGATAATTCTTCCTGTTTACTTTCTTTCAATGCCAGTTGTGCGGAATAATTCTTATCCAAATGATTATAATCTGTTTGACATTGTTTGATTTTATTTTCACAGGTTTCAATGGCAGTACTTAACCTTGCAATTTCTTGATCAGGTTTCTTATTACCCATTAGTTGGTAGCGATCTTCCTGATTCTTTTTTTGAATACCTACCTGTCTGGCTTGATCTGACTGCAAATTGACCAATTGGGATGACAGGGATTTTAATTCAAGCTGATATTCATTCAAAGAAACAGATAAATTCTGTATTTCTTTTGTCAGTGTTTCAGATTCATTATATTTGTTTGAATAGTTTGCGACCTTTTTATGTAAATTGGCAATAAAAGATTTTTCTTTGCCAAATTCAGGGACTTCTAAATGAAAACGTGTCAGTTTGAGTTTTGCTTCTTGCGCAATTTTTTCGCCGCGTTTTTTTATTGTATCACAAAAATCCATTATGTCAGCAATATCACGATTCACCTGCTGAATATCAAAATCCAATGATTTGATCATATCACCAAATTGATATGTATTTTCTTTTTTTTTCTGGTACACAGTGCATAAATTTTGATGTTCTTGACTCAATTTTTTTGATGCATCATATCGGTTTTGATAAATTGTCAACCTTTTCGCTGTTTCTTTGCTTAATTTGTCAATTTCATTTGCTTGTTTGATATCAAGTGAAAACTGACAATCTTCAATGGCAAGTTCCCATTTTTCTAAAATATGCAATCGTGAATGCCTGAGTTGACGTAACACATCGACATAATTTCTTGTTTCTGATTCATGACGTGCATGTTCAATTGTTTTGGCTTCTCGTTGCTCAACATATGAATTGAATACCTGCTTTTTGTTTTCACATTCTTTTTGAATCTGTGTCTGCCTGGATTTTTTTTGATCCTGCACATATGGATGTTCACATGAACCACATAAAGGGCATGGAGAATCTGGTTTGAGTGATTGACGATGTTCGGCATAATGCGCAACAAGCATTTCATGATGAACAGCCTGTTCCAGAGCTTTCAATGTGCTTTCTTCTTGCTTGATCAATTGTTCAATTTTTTTAAGTTTATTCTTACAATAATTTTTGGATATCGTCGCATTTTTTAATTTTTTTCGATAAATCAGCATATTTTTCTGACATTCAATAAATTGACCGGACAAATTTTGAAATTGATCCAACATAAATAAATGATTTCGTGTGGCATTTAATTGTATCTCCAAGTCATCCAATGGTTGGCTGCCCAATTGTTTGGTCAGTTTTCGTTTGCAATCTGTGATTGTTTTTAAGCAGGTTTGCATCTGTTCCTGTTCTTCTCGCTGTTGTTTTTCAATTTTTTGTCTCTTTTTTTGTGACTTGGAATGCTTTTGTTCCAACTTTTTGACTTTACTTTTTCGTTCTTTATATTGATTTCTTGTGTCCTGAATTTCTTCTAAATCTGCCTGAATATATGGGATATGTTCAGATAAATGTCTGTCATGGTCATGCTTTATCAGCCAGTCTTTGAGCTGATGTAGTTTTTTATTACTGTCTTTTTGAATGGCAAGGTTTTTTTTGTATTGAGCTTCAAGCTCGGAATGTTGTATTGATATCTTATGAATATTTTTTTGGATATCATTAATTTGTGTCTCAATTTGCTTTAAATCTCTATCAATGATTTGAACTTTCTGTATAATTGGGGAAAGTTGTTTCTCTTCATTTTTAGCATTCTCAAGTTTTTTTTGGTTGTTTTTTTGTTTCGTTTGCAGGGCATCCAAATTCTTTTTGTCACTGTCTATCTGTTTGGACAGGGTTTCTATGATTTGTTTTAATTCCTTGAGGCGTTTATTCAAATCATTGACTGTATTTAAATCTGATCGAAATGCATTTGCCTGTATGGATTTCTGTAACCGAATCAAATCTGGCTGTAAGTCTTTTTCTTTCTGTCGGGCAACCTCAAGTGTTTGTTTTAGTATTTTCTGTTCTTTTGTCAGTTTTTCTATACGCTGCCTGACTTCTTTTTCTTTGATCAAAGACTGCAAAACAGATTTATTATCTATTTGATGGGCTTTTACTGCTGAAATTTCAATGGTATATTTTTCTGTTTCTTCAGAACTTAGGGATGAAATTGCGGATACTTTTGCCTGAATATCACGCAAATTTTCTTTTTCCAATCGTGCGATTTCAAATGCTTTTTTGGAAAGTAAGGAATAAATATCAGTGCCAGTCATTTTTTCCAACAGTTCGGCTCTTTCATTATCTGAAGCATTTAGAAACTCTGCAAATCGGCCTTGTGCTAACATCATTGAGCGGGAAAAACGTTTGTAATCCAAGCCGGTCAGCAATTCTATTTTTTCTTGAACTTCTTTGATTCTATCTGCAGTCACAACAGGTTCCTCGGAATTGAGATCATACAGAATTCGTTTACATGCCTGAACTTTGCCATCAGATTTACCACGTGAGCGGCGGATGCTCCAATGGCTCCGGTATTTTTTGTTATTGGCTTGAAATTCGACCTCGCAAAAACATTCTGATGTATGGCGTGTCATGATGTTTTCAATGCCTTTTTTCTTAAGCCGGTCGGTTTCACCATACAAAGCCAGAGTGATTGCATCCAGAATACTCGTTTTTCCAGAACCTGTCGGACCACAGATTACAAAAATACCTGATTCTTCTAATGGGGGTTGATCAAAATTGATCTGCCATCGGCCTTTTAATGCGTTAATATTTTCAAATATGACAGATAGAATTTTCATTTCATTAGAACCCTTAAGTCAGATGTATAAAACTTGATGTTAAAGTTTTTTCGCAAAATGCCAGTATAGCTCGCCATCCGAACAAAAACCATAAACGAACCGATGTCCCAAACCAATACAGGAAACTGATGTCCTCGTACATAGGTTTGATACTGGTTTTTGTTCGGAGGGCAAACATAAGGTTTGCCCCTACATTGGTTTCGGTCATTGGTTATAATTCGGTTCTGGTCTAAGGCAAACATGTTCCCCAACTTATACATACGCCCCTGTAAACACTCACCAGGCAGAGCCTGGAAACGAGCACTACCAAATTTTAATAGTCAAGACAAAAAAATTGAACATCAAGTAAAAGAATTTGGGGATCATAGTTATTCCTTATTGTTTGAAATATGCCTCACCGCTCAACAAATACAACCATTACCAATAAATTGAATCATAACAATATTTGATATGATTATGCAAGTTAATCATATCATTTGTTAGGGGTGTCAGTAAAAAATGTATGAATAATCTTGGCATTCTTCATATCCCATTTTATTCTATATTAAGTCAAATTTGTCTTATGCAGAGACATACGCCCGAGCAACGTTAGTCTTAAATCGTTCGTGAAGAAATCGGTTTTTGTCTATAAAGCGAACAATTGTTGGAACCCTTTATATTATGTATTTGCAGAAGGAACATAAATGAATTGACAGAATCTGCGAATAAAGTTACTATATTTTTATTAGATTACTGGTGCAGGCCAGGATATGGATACAGTTTCCAGTATTATAACCGAAAAATACCCTTTGGATATCGTCAAAACCTGCCATATGTAACGATTGGGACCAGGTGATCCAGAATTACTTACATTTAAAACCGCTTGATTGGTTTATCCAACAGTTGGGGGAAACAGAGATATTAGCTAAGTTTGTTGTCTGAATCAGAATTTTCAGAATTATTAAATTTACAAAATTAAGAAAAAGTGTTGCGATTAATAAGCGAATCTTAATATTGTTTATTCTTAAATTCTGAAAAATCTGATTCAGACAATAAGAATGAACAATTATTAATGCCTTTCCCCAACTATTTGCTACGTCCATGACTAACGCTATTTATGACCATTTACTTTGCCCTGAAAGGACGTTCTTTGTTTTGTGTGTCGCCCTTTCACGCTCTTTCAGGGCTAAGAAAATACGAAAAACTTTTGTGCACCCAATTTATCCAAATTAAATAATTACTAGTTATGATTATACCGGATTTTGGGAAGGCCTTTTTTAAGCCCTGAAAGGGCGGCAACATACCAGCTCAGGGCAACGCCCTGGGTAATAGTATAAATAAATGTATCTTAGCCCTGAAAGGGCGGCACATAGTTCAACTGAAAATGATTTATGTAACGCCCTTTCAGGGCTAAGACACTACTCTTATTCATATACCCAGGGCGATGCCCTGGGCTGGTATGTTGCCGCCCTTTCAGGGCTTAAAATAGTGCCTCCCCAAAATCCGATATAATCAGAATAATTATAACTCGATAGCATGAAAAAAAAGAAGTCATTACGAACAGGATTTACAACAGGTACTGCCGCAGCCGCTGCTGCCAAAGGTGCTTTGCAATATTTATTATCCCAAAAAATATCAGATATCATAAGAATCCCTTTTTTATCAACCGGATCAGTAGATATTTCCATTCATAGCTGTACATTGGAAAATGCAGATACAGCAGTGTGTACAGTGATTAAAGATGCAGGCGATGATCCTGATATTACGCATAAAGCTGAAATTGGTGCGCGTGTATCCTTGTTGAGTAAACAAAACAGTCAAGAAATCAAGATTACTGGCGGTGAAGGTGTTGGTATTGTCACCAGGCCAGGTCTTGAAATATTACCTGGTGAACCTGCTATTAATACAGGCCCCAAAAAAATGATTTGTCAGGCTATAAAAGACTGTTTTGACGATTACAATCAAACAGGGTCTGTCCAGGTTGAAATATTCATCCCCAAAGGTAAGACCCTTGCTTTAAAAACAATGAACGCACGCTTAGGTATTTTAGGCGGATTATCTGTTTTGGGGACGACTGGTATTGTCAGACCGCTTTCGCATGATGCTTATGTGGCAACAATTGATGCTTCCTTATCAGTGGCAAAAGCATCAGGATTCAAGCACATTTATTTGACAACTGGCCGTCGCAGTGAACGATTTGTTCAACAGTATTGGAAACAAGACAACCTCAAATCTATGACTGATGAAATGATCATTCAGATAGGTGATTACTTTGCCGATTCCATAAAATTGGCTAAAACAAAAGAGATCAACAGGATCACCTTTGCTGTATTTTTTGGGAAGGCCATCAAAATGGCTATGGGGGTTGCCTGTACTCATGCAGCCAAAATAAGTTTGAGCATTTCAATGTTGAGCCAATGGACAGAAAGCATTTCAAACGACAGTGAATTTTCAAAAAAAATTCAACAATCAAACACAGCGCGACAGGCTTTTTATTCTATACGTGAACAATATCCAAAAGTCATCGATTTTGTAGGTCAAAAAGTGATTGAAGCGGCACATACTTTTGCTGGCCCATCACTGAAAATTGGATGTATAATTTTTGACTATGAGGGATCAATTGTTTTTCAAAAGGTATGATAGTGCGTAACACCGAAATTAAGCCGAAAACAAATAAGATTATCGTGATCGGACTTGGGATGTCATCTACTGATTTGACAGAATCCCATATGACAATAATTGAAAATGCTGATATTCTGGTTGGAGGAAAACGCCACCTGGAATTCTTTGATCATCTTTTAATTGAGAAACGAGTCATAGACAGCTCTCTGGATTCTCTTTTTGAATATATTCGCGAACAAATGCAAAATAAACAAATTGTTGTTTTGGCTTCAGGAGATCCTCTTTTTTTTGGCATTGGTGAAAGACTTACCAGAGTATTGGGATCTAAAAATTTAGTATTCTATTCCAATATCAGTAGTGTATCAGCTGCTTTTTCCAAAATTAATATGCCATGGCAGGATGCAAATGTGATTAGCCTGCATGGACGGGGTCATTTGGACGATGTTTTAAAATCCTTGCAAAGATATCAGAAAAACGCAATACTGACATCACCTGCTCATACACCTTCTCAAATCGCCCGATGGTTAATGAAAAAGTACGATGAGCCTCTACAATTCTGGGTATTTGAACGAATGGGGCATTCTGATGCGCATTTTGATCAGTATGAATTGAATGAGGCAGCGATGAAAACCTTTGCAGAACCTAATTTAGTGGTGTGTATCAAGGGTGCGGATACTCAGCAGAAACGATTTTTACCTGAATTACAGCTTTATTTAGGAATGCCAGACAATTTCTATGCCCACGAAAATAGCTTGATAACCAAAGCTGAGGTACGAGTCGTCAGTCTTTCCAAACTGGCCTTACAATCGGATCATGTTCTCTGGGATTTGGGCGCTGGCTCTGGTTCTGTTGGCATTGAAGCCTCTCTTTTTATTAAAACAGGTAGAATTGTGGCTGTGGAAAAAAATGCTAGAAGAATCTATCAGATCAAGCAAAATAAACATAGATTTCAGGTTCATCAGTTGGAGATTGTTCAGTCTGTACTGCCTGATGGTATTTCAGCTTTACCAACGCCAGATCGTATTTTTATTGGAGGTGGCGGAAATGATCTTGATAAAATTATAGTTCAATCAGCAACCCGATTGAGATCTGAAGGAATTATGGTGCTAAACACTGTCCTTATGGACAGTTTTAACACAGCATATTTTACTTTAAAACAATTGAATTTTGATGTAAATATAACGCAAATTCAGGTCAATGAGAGTAAAATAATGACCGGCGGAATTCGCATGGCAGCACAAAATCCAGTATGGATTCTCATTGGAAAAAAACGAGGAGGCGAAGATAAAGAATAATATTTTTCAAGTCTTCAAACTAAAAAACAGGAAAATAAATGATATCAAAACAACACATTCATCCAATTCTATTTGTCGGAGCCGGTCCCGGAGATCCGGAATTAATTACAGTAAAAGGCCAAAAAGCCCTTCAAATGGCTGATGTTATCGTATATGCAGGTTCATTGGTGCCTCAGGAATTATTGAATTGGAGCAGCAGTAAAACTGAGTATTACAATAGCGCAACAATGGACTTGAACGAAATTATGAATATTATGGTAAAAGCAAACCAAAATGGTAAGCGAGTTGTTCGGCTTCATACTGGAGATCCCAGTCTTTATGGCGCAATATTTGAACAAATGTCTGTTCTTAAAAAGCATGGAATCGAGTATCAAATTATTCCTGGCGTAACAGCCGCATTTGCTGCAGCCGCCAGCCTGAAAATAGAATATACCATCCCTGAACTTAATCAAACCCTTATTTTAACACGTATGGCAGGAAGAACACCTGTACCGGAATTGGAAAATTTGGAATCTCTGGCCAAACATCAATCATCAATGGCCATATATCTGAGTATGTCCTTAATCGACCAGATCGGGCCTATATTGACAAAAGCTTATGGAGAAAAGGCTATCTGTGCTGTTGTATACAAAGCCAGCTATCCTGATGAACAAATTCACTACATGCCTGTCAATCAATTGCCGCAAAAGGTCAAGGCGTTAAATATAAAAAAACATGCACTGGTCATTGTTGGAAATGCACTTAAACAGCAACCATCCACAGAAAATTTACGATCCAAACTCTATGATAACCATTTTTCTCATGAATACAGAAAGCCTTCCCATGCTTGATGATCAGAAACCAAGAATTCACAAGCATATTGTATCCAAAATGACGCATATTGCTTTTTGGGCCATTACCCCGAAAGGCGCTTGTCTGGCTGATACGCTCCGAGAAAAAATAGGCAATGTGACTCTTTTTACATCCAATAAAACAGATCATGAATTTCATCACACGATTAAGTTTGAATCGTTTCGAAAAACACTCAATGATAATTTTCATCAATTTGATGGTCATGTTTTTTTTATGGCAACAGGGATTGTCGTGCGAATGATATCTGCTCTGATTCAGCACAAAACCACAGATCCGGCAGTGGTTGTCATGGATGAGCAGGGTATTCATTGTATAAGCTTGTTATCGGGTCATATTGGCGGTGCGAATGAGCTGACCAGGATGCTTGCAACCTTTTCTGGAGCAAATCCTGTCATTACAACTGCTACAGATCTTCATCAGCTTCCAGCCATTGATGTGATCGCATCGGAAAATGACATGTTTATTGAAAATCCAGATCACATTAAAACTATTAACATGTGTATTCTTCAGCACAGGCCATTTTGGATATACGATCCTTTACGTTTGATCATAAAACATTTGAAAGATTGTGTTGTCAAAAATGTTCAATCAATTCAGGATGGTTTACTTCAACGAGATGAAAATGGTAATCCCATGCCAGGCATTATTATAAATGAAAAAATTGAAAAATGCAGCGATGCCATTCTGATTTTAAGACCCCCCACATTGGCTGTTGGCATTGGTTGTAACAGAAACACAAAATCATCTGAATTTATTGATCTTTTTCATTCGACTATGGCAGAGAAAAGGCTTGCAGAAGGGAGTGTTTTTCAACTGGCGTCCATTGACATTAAATCCAATGAATCCGGGATGATTAACGCTTCAAAAGCGTTAAATATCCCCCTTTGTTTTTTTGATGTTGAAACGTTGAACACTGTTAAAACCATTCAAAACCCGTCGGCAATTGTCCGACAACATATTGGAGCAAATAGCGTATGCGAAGCAGCAGCGATTCTTGCAACAGATCAGGGAAAACTGATCGTGCCAAAACAAAAAACGCAAAACGTAACAATGGCTGTGGCCCAAAAATTTTGTACGTAATTGGAATTGGCCCCGGACATAAAGATCATCTGTCACATAGAGCAGCTCATATTCTTACAACTGTGGATACAATAGTTGGCTATTCAGTTTATATTGATCTGATTTGTCCGATCATATCAGATCGTCAAACAATAATCAGCTCTGGTATGAAAAAGGAAAGAGAACGGGCAAATGCGGCAATCCAGACCGTGTTAAATGGCACTTCCTGTGCGTTGATTTCCAGTGGAGACCCTGGCGTATATGCCATGGCTGGTCTTGTTTTTGAAATATGCATTGAAAATAACATTCAAGTAGTGGCTGATCATACTGAAAAAAAAGAGAAGCACATAAGCCAGAAATCCTTATGCGTTGAAGTCATTTCTGGTATTCCTGCAATATGCTCAGGCGCATCATTGCTCGGCGCGCCACTGATGCATGATTTTGCCGCTATCAGTTTAAGTGATCTTATGACTCCCTGGGACACGATTGAATCTCGTATTGAAGCTGCTGCCAAAGCTGATTTTGTGATTGTTTTATATAATCCAAAAAGCAAAAAGCGAACGTCAAATATCTTAAGAGCGCAACAAATAATAATGGACTATCGAAATGAAAATACCCCTGTAGGAATTGTAAGAAGCGCCATGAGAGAAAATCAAAAGGTGTGTATCATTCCTTTAAAAAATTTACATACTGCCCCAATAGACATGCAGACAACAGTTTTCATTGGAAACAGTCATACAAAAATTTTTGGAGATTTTATGGTAACGCCAAGAGGTTATTCTGATAAATATAATCTGGCACTATAAATGGCACCAAAGGACAAGTTTTCCTTTGTAGAGACGCAATGCTGTACGTCTCCAAGCAAAGAAAGGGCAATCGTTGTTCAACTTCTTATCTTACAGGGCTTGGGCGACCTTGCTTCCCTTGGAAACATACAGCCTTTCGTTTCTACAGGTTTAAAATTCAACAGGTTTAAAGTTTTTATCATTTTTTATAACGACCATATCATTATCTCCAAAAGTAAGCACATATAGACCTTTTTTATAGGCATATCGATCCGCATTTTCTTCGACATGTATATAGGCCACAGCGCCATAGATAATTTTATTATGGTATTCTGGAAAAAAATGTTTAAAAGGAATCAGGTGTTTTTGTATATGTTCGTCAACAGCTTTGACATTCAATGTTGTTTTAACCTCTACAGGAATTACAATATGACTGTTTGTAAGTAAAGCATCAATTTCAAGTGTTTTTCCAGCTTTCCTTCGCATCATTCGTTGACTCATTCCTTCAATTTCCAACTCTTCTTTGTGAAATTGTTTGACTATTGAAGGGGCCATAAGTGATTCAACGAGTTTTCCCCAGTTTCGATCAAATTCATTTATTTTTCCGAGGTATTTATCTGCCTTGTTAGAGGATTCTTTTATTAGTTGAGATGTTTCCTTAAACTTTTGATCAGTTTCTTTAAACTTTCGATCGGTTTCCTTAAACTTACGATCGGTTTCCTTAAACTTACGATCGGTTTCCTTAAACTTTTGATCGGTTTCCTTAAATCTTGCTGATAAATCCCGATTAATTTCTAATATACGTTTTTCATAAGTTTTATCTCGTTTTTCACTTTGCGATATAAAGTGTTGAAGCATATCCCATGTCTTTTGTGCTTGATTGTTCAGCATGTTATCATTCATAATTGTACTCCTTGATGTTAATTCATTTTAATTTCTTATATATGGTAACGTTTATTATTAATTGCTTAACATGTTTTCCTCTATAAAACAATGACTATATGAAATACACAGTATATCTAAGTCTAAATGGGGCGTATGTAAAAGTTGGGGGAACATAGTGCCCTTCGGGAAATTTTAGATTAGCCTAACTTTTGTGCGTCTTCGGAAAGCCTGTTTGATATTTGCTTTAAGTACAGTCCCGCTTGCTAACGCGCGCGGCTCAGATTAAAAACTGCCGAAATTTTCAGAGCCGCGCGCGTTAGCAAGCGGAATTGTACTTGAACCAATATAAAGCAGGATTTTGTTTTTCCTATACATATACATTGAACATGTTCCCCCAACTTGAACATACGCCCGTCTAAATGCTTTTTCATGGTAAAACTGTTTTTTAAAAGATCCTCCAAAATGATAATACCTTTTTAAAGGGCGTATGTATAAGTTGGGGGGTCTGAGGCAAACATTTTTCCTCAACTTAGATGAGCACAATGTTGTATTCAAAGCAAAATTTAAAAATACGCCATGTAACCGGAAGTTGTTGACATGTGAATATCTTCCGATTAATACAGAGAATATACAAAAAATATTAACAACAAGCATATATTAAAATTTTCGGTAAATATTAATCTTCAGGGTATGACAATGCCAAAGAAAAGTAAAAAAAACGAAAACCTACAAACCAAAGAATATCAATGGCAAATGATACCTGACAAATCCAAAGCAATCATGCTTGCAAAGCGTGAACTGGCAACATTTGTTTGTGATGCTGTGAACTTGGAAGGTATCAATTTTACATTACCGGAAATTCAAACCTTACTTGATGGTATTACAGTGGGTGGACATAAACTCAAAGACCAACAAATTGCAGTAAATCAGGCCAATGCCTGGTCTATGCTCTTTGATTGGTTGGAAAATGATCAATTTGAAATATCAATTAATAAAGCATGTCTGCTGCATGCAGTTGCTGCAAAAGAGGATGCCTTAAATTGGGGAGAATTCAGATCGGGTCGTGTGACTATTGCTGGAACAGATTATTTACCACCTCATGCAAAAGAATTAAATAACTTATTCATATTAATGACAAATAATCTTTTTGATTATAACGATATTTACGATCAGGCGATTCATCTATTTTTGACAATGGCCCGATCTCAATTTTTTTACGATGTCAATAAACGTATGGGCCGGTTCATGATGAATGGGCATCTTTTAAACAATGGATTTCCTGCCATTAACCTTCCAGCAAAAAGACAATTGGAATTTAACGAGCTGATGCTGAATTTTTATCAATCAGGAGAGCAAAAGCTGATGAATGTATTTATGCGATCCTGCCTGGACAAAAGGCTTGTTGAAATAATGAAGGAATAAAACAAATTGTCATAAAATCTCAATAATTTATTTCAAGGTTTCTGGGGAATAATATCAAGGTGTTGTGAATGATGCTGAAATACCAAAACAGTTCATCCGCTAAATAAGATTGATGAAACAAATGTTTGACATCCTGCAACCGGTGTAATAAAAATTCGGACTTGGCGGATTGCCAAGGCAAGAAAATCGGCTTGATTAGATTAAACAAAAAGATGCTCTGAAAATATCTAACTTACCCATTTTCATCAGTCCGACAAGTCCGACTACTTGTCACATCCAGTTCCCAATAACAAGAAAAGGTGCCCAATACAGTGGATGCCAATATCGACGTTGTCCGATAAGTTTCTTTTGAACATTTTGCATCGCCTGGGCTTTTGTCAGTTCAGGTTTTCTAAGTTGTCGATAAAATTCACGAATAGCAATGGATGTGGCTTCGTCATCAACAAACCATAGTGTAGCAATAACCCCTTTCACGCCGGCTTTTACAGCAACCCCAGCAAGGCCCATTGCAGCACGTTCATTACCAAGTGCAGTTTGACAGGCGCTAAGTGTTAATAGTTCAACTTTTTGTTTTCTGTATTTGCTTAATCCAATCAGTTTTTCAAGAAGGTTCATATTTAATTTGCTTTCATAAGTCAGCAAAAAGCTGGTTTCCGGTGCGCCGCCAAAAACTCCATGTGTGGCAATGTGAACAATCGAATATTCATTGTTTTTAAATGCTTCTGTGATGTTTGGAATGGTGTAATCTTTGTCTTTAATCAATATTTTACTGTTCATAATTTTTTTGATATCCCGAAGTTCAGCAGGTACACTGGGAAGTGGTGAAAACCCCTGACGTCCTTCAGCCAAACCACCCAATAAAATTTCACAATTCTCTTTATCCATTGGACTGGCATCGGTCAGACTGATTGCCGGTATTGTTGAAATCGCATATTTTTGAATCAAGAAATCTTTGCTGTCATACAGGGTTGAAAAAGGAATTAATCGTAAAACACCATCAGGAGCAACAACTAATGTTTTAATGTCGTTTTCAATAAGTTTGTCTTCAACCGGTCGGATAACCCAATCATATATTTTCATAGAGTCATATAAAAAGCGATTATTGGGGCGTGTCTGTAATTTTTTCCGATACTCAAGGATTATCTTACTCAATTCTTTTAATTCCACAGTTACAGCAACATAATGCATTTCATTGGGTAATGTCAGTAATAGAGCCAATTTTGATGATAGTGTAATGGGGTATAAAATTGCAGTATGTTCAGGAGAACGAACCAGTTTTGGTGTATTTCCTGATTTTGCGGCAACGCATTCATCTTTGAAAAAGTCTTCCAATTCAGCAGTTTTAAGTGTTTCCATTGTTTCGCGTGCTTCCATAAGGTATTTTTCTTTTTGAACAGGATCTTGAGCCGCCTCTGCTTTATCTAAAATTAGCTCTGCAAGACCCAGATAAACAGGTTTGACATTGGTGTTAAAAAAGTCTTGCTTGGTGCGGTAACCGATAAATAATTCCTGACGAATGGGATTAAGTGTTTGAATAGATTTATTGAATGCCTTTTGAGATTGTTCCGCCTTGCCTTGAGCTTTAAAAATTCGCCCCAGCTGCCATTGCCATAAATAGAGGGCTTCAGGGGCGTTACACAATTCTGCATAAAAAACTGCACTGCGTGTCAGCCGGAGTGCTTCATCATAACGCTTTTCAGCCTCGTACAATTGTGCCATGTACCCAAAAGCATAAGATGCATTTCGATTATCAGATAATTCAGTTGCAATGGCCTGTGCTTCACTTAATGCAACGTATATTGAATTTTGAAGCGTTGTATCATTTGTGAGGTTCAGTTTTTTTCGTAAGGATTTGATAAACAGGCTGATACTGATCAGGTTTTTTATTTTTTGATGAGAATCTTCCATTTGTGCAATTTGAAGAATTACGCCTTCAAGATTGGCAACAACTGTTTTGTAATTTTTTTTGGCATACTCAAGTCTTAACAAATTAATTAGAATTGTTGCTCGAAGGTCGGCATCGGTGGATTTTTCTAGTTGAACCAGGGCTTCTTCAAATAAAAAACTGGCAGTCTTATAGTCTTTGTCCACTGCCAGTGCATTTGCAACATTGTTATAAACTGATGCAATCAACTCGGGATTTTCAGTCTTTTTCGCTTCCTCAACAGCTTTTAAGAAATAATCAATCACTTTTCCCATCTGACCCAAAGAAAAATGCAAGTCACCCAATTGACTTAGCAAGCGGACATGTTCCACTTGATGGCCCGAATTTTCAACATCATGAAGCAAAGGTTTGATCAGGTCGATACTACGTTGATGATATCCCAAATCCTGATAAATATTTCCAAGATAGGTAACAATTTCAACATATTTTTTTAAATCATCATGAATGTCCATCTCTTTGAGCAATTTTTGAAATATAACACCCGATTGTTTCAGTTCACCTTTTTTATAGAGATGCAATCCTTTTTCAAATAATGCATCGTCTGCAATTAAAGTGTTTGCACTTAATAAAATTAAAACTGTAACAAAAAGGCAAAGAAAACGATTGATTATTAATGTTTTTTGCATAATCTCCTCTTCATTGTTCTTGCGTATAGAAAATAATAAAAATTTTAGCTCTTCTATAGTCTATATATGCAATAAAAAGATTTCGTTGGCAAGATATTTTTTTCAAATTGTTTTATTTAAGAATTTGTTGATGTCACTAAAATCCAACCAATTTCCAAAACCAGTGTATTGGCGAACATAAGTTTCACCCCTACTGTGACATTGGTTGGATTTCGGTTTTTGTTTCAGGCAAATATTATCCCCTAACTTTTCATACGCCCTTTTCTTGTCTGTTATTCTCATACAATTGTCAATTCATCTCAATTAATGCAACACATTGTGCGGCAATCCCATCACCTGTACCAATAAATCCAAGTTTTTCTGTTGTAGTGGCTTTAATGTTAATCTGATCTGACATAACCGCCATTGTAATCATCAATTTTTTTTTCATTTCATTCATATATGGGGACATACGCGGTTCTTGCGCCATTATTGTACAATCAATATTACCAATTTCATACTTTTCGAACCGAATTTTTTGAACACATGCTTCAAGCAATTTAAGACTGGAAATGTCTTTATATGCTAAATCTGTATCTGGAAAATGTATGCCAATATCCCCCAATGCTGCCGCGCCCAGAAGCGCATCACAAATGGCATGACATAAAACATCAGCGTCAGAATGACCCAATAAGCCTTTTTCATATGGGATGGACACACCGCCAATAATAAGATTTCTATTGGGAACCAGGCGATGCACATCATATCCCATTCCTATACGAAATTTCATTCGCCTCCCAAAATTTTTTCAACAATGGCTTTTGAAATCATATATGTTGGTTTGATCCCTTCCTGTCCCATGCTACCTGAAGCCAATGTTTGTCCACTGATTAAAGGATTGTCTGAGGCATAATACGCATACCGAATTTTTATGTCAGGCGAAATGTGTGACTTAATAATTGCTGCTGATATTGCGCGCTGATAATGACCTCCCTCCATTTCAAGGCCTATGGCTTTCCAGTTTGTGTTTTTAAATTTTTCCAGAACATCTCTGTTTTGAAGCGAAGTACCATAAACTGTAATAATGGGCCCTTCAAATACAGGAATTGAGCCATCAAAATCTGATGGTGACAGTTCGTTATCAAATATATAATTGTCCGGTATGCCCTCAAAGACATGAGATGTCGCCAGCATAATATCACCTTTTTTTCCACATAAAATACCAGCTTTTCCCATTACAGAAATCGATTGAACATTCAAGGGGATCTGAGATGATTCCAGGCAATAGGGTTCTAATAATCGATCCAAGGTGTCAAAGGCCTGAGTGCCAAAAGCGTAGTCCATCACAAAAATAACTGGGGCATTGTCGCTCATATTTTGGGCAGGGATATTTAATAAAGGATGAAATGCCATTTTATTGAAATAACTTGTGTCAATGATTTGCGTATCAATCATGATATTCTCATGGTCCTGTAATTCATAAAAACCATGATTGATCGCATATTCCCGAACGAGCTGATCTTTATCACGCAATAATTCAATTGTTTTATACAAATCGGTTTCATCAACAGCAATGTCTGAATTAAGTGCTGCGGCATATCCATATAAAATATTTCGAATGCTGTGCAAATTGGCGCTGATAATATGCAATGGTCGTTTTTCCAGGCCTAATTTAATTATTTGTTGTTTGATGAATTTTGCCCATTTTTCGCTATATGGGTTATGACCAATCATTTCTTTTAAAGCGGGGGTGAAAGAGACAGTTAACATATTGTTTTTATTAGCTTTTTCTGCTAGCATTCTCTTGCCAATCTGATATATGATTTCAAACAAGCTGTCATTACTTTGATAGGTTGTCCGATTGGATTCCAGGTATTCATATGTTTTTTGTGTTTCTTGAAAAGTTCGGCCTAAAATAATGCTTAAGTTCCAAATGGCTTTGTGGATTTCATCAGTAGAAAAGGTATCCAGTTTTTCAACTGTGTACTCCAAAAAAAGCCATTCATTTGTCAAATCACCATCTTGATTGATAATTTGCTGATAAATTTTTTGCGCCTCAACGTTTAGAAAGGTTATATGTGTCACAATATCATATACCTGACTCAGTCCAGTACTGATAATAAAACACATATCATGTTCACCAACCCGATATGAAATGCGTCTGCGCTTTAATGGACAGATTTTTTCAAATGATGTGTGTGCAAATTCATCTTGTGCAGTCAAAATCAAATGACGACAGGATTCAATGCCTTTTGGAAGGCGATCAATAACATATTCAAGACCTTTTAATTCGATCATTCTCGGATCGTTCATTGCACCATAAATCTCCGGGCTGATCATTTTTAAGGCACCGGCCAAAGTCTGGCCGGATTTACCTGATGGCTTATAATAGCCCCTTAGTGCGAGGGCATCAGCTGTAGTAATAAAAGTGCGGATGGCAATCCTAGATTTTTGGGCGTTGGTTAATTCTTGCATGATTTGATTACCTACTTACTTTGAGGCTCAACAGGGAATACAACATGAAAAGTGGTTCCTTTTTCAATTTCACTTTCCAGTGTAATTGTTCCACCAAAGGCCTCAACCAGACTTTTGACAATGGGCAGGCCAAGACCTGTACCTGTAATATAGCGTGTATTATTATCCTTGACGCGGTAAAACCGGTCAAATATTTTATCATGATATTTGGGATCAATTCCAAAGCCAGTATCAGTAACATCAACACAAATTTTTTGATCCACAAATTTGATTCGGACAGTGATGGTACCATTTTCAGGCGTGTAATTAATTGCATTGGTAACAAGATTGCCAAATATGCTTTCCAAAGATAAAGGATCAGCCTTGAATGCAGGAATCTGATCTGATAGCTTTTCCAGGGTCAATTTTTGTTTTTTGCGCCTGGCCTGCGTACCAAGAAAGTCCACAATACTGGCCAATAAGTCTTCAATTTGAACAGGACGTGGGTCCTGAGTGGCTGCACCGGCTTCAATTCGGGATAAGTCAAGCAAATCACCAATTAATGAGATTAAGCCTTTTGTTTTTTGTTGCGCCCGAGATAATAAATATTCCTGCTTATCTGATGATTTTTCTTCACCCAATTCATTCATGACAACAGTTAATTGCTCATGAATTGTAGAAAGGGGAGATCGTAATTCATGGGAAACTTTTGCAACAAACTCGGATTTCAGTTGATCCAATACTTTCATGGCTGTAATGTTGACCAGGATGATCACAACTCCTAAACATTCATTGTCATCGCCCAATACAGGACGACCTCTGGCCATAAAAAACTTTTGATCGGGCATTTTAAGTTCATATGTAGAAATCTTATTGGGTTTGGTGGATGAAATCTCCTGAATATTGTGAACAAATTCTTGAAAACCAACATCATCAATAAGTCCTTCAATTGGAATGCCCGACTTGGTTTCTTTGGGCAATGACAATTGTCTGATTAAAGCCGGATTCATCAACACTGCCTGCCCCTGAGTATTGGTAACCATCACGCCATTGGGCAGAGCCTCAATAATACTTTTCAGGCGGCTTTTTTCAGTGCCCAAATCCAATAATGTCCGCTGACGTTCCTGGGTCAGTTTTTCGGTTTGCCAGGTCAATTTGATTTTTTCTCGCGCACGATTAACTACTAATCTGACATGATCCGGTTCAAAAGGTTTGGGAATAAAATCATATGCACCCTGTTTCATCGCTTGAATGGCTGTTTCAACAGTTGCAAAGCCTGTCATAATAATAACCATAATATCTTTGTATTTTTCACGAATGATACTGAGAACTTCCATGCCATCAATACCCGGCATTTTTAAATCTAATAACACGATAGATACATTAGGTGTTTTTTCTAACAATTCCAAACCTTCTTCACCTCTGCTGGCCGTGCTGACTTCACACCCAATTCGTGACAAAATACGTGCAGAGCCTTCACGAATACTTTTTTCATCATCAATAATTAATACATGGACATCCTTTTCATTGTTGGATTTCACCATATCCTCCTTGATATTTGTTGAGATCATATCAATCTGTCTCTTCTTTTTTGATGGGCAATTTAATGGTAAATATTGTTCCATTTTTACTGGAATTGGCAACGATATTCCCGCCATGATTTTGGACAATACCATAGACCAGGCTTAAACCCAATCCTGTCCCTTTGCCTTCCTCTTTCGTGGTATAAAAAGGTTCAAAAATATGAGGTAACACATTATCTGGAATACCAGGCCCGGTATCTTCAATTTGAATGATGACATGTTCTTTATCAACAAATAGTTCTGTTGTAATCGTTAGTGATCCTTTACCCTCCATGGCATCCGCAGCATTTAAAATAATGTTCATGAACACATGATTTAGTTGTTGTACATCAGAATGAACAGGCGGTAAGGCTGGTGCAAATTGACGAATGATATCAATATTATGAAAAATGGTTTGATTCTCAAGCAAGAATAATGTTCTGGATATGGCTCGATTGATATCGTTGGGCCGCATCATATGTTGCGTTTGACGTGCAAATTCCAGTAATTCTTTTACAGTGTCTCTGCATCGTTCAGCATCACGCAATATTCGGCTGAGATCATCTCTTGCCGCTTCTTCAAGTTCATATTCTTCAAGTACAAGTTTGGTAAATAATGTAATGCCACCCAGTGGATTATTTAATTGATGTGCCACGCCGGCAGCCAGTTTGCCCAGTGATGCCATTTTTTCAGACTGAAGAATTTGCACCTGGGCTTTTTCCAATTCGTCTTTGATACGAATATCTTCTCGAAGATCTTTGAAAAAACCAATGGATGCAACTTCACGATCACCATCATAGACCAATGCGGCATTGACTGAGATGGGAATTATTTCGTTTGATCGATGAATGATATCCACTTTATAATCTTTGAGTTTACCAGAACCACCATAATCTTCACCTCGAAGGGCTTTCATAATTTCGCGTGCGCCATCTCCAGGATAGACATCACGAATGTCAACTTTATTTAAGGCTTCTTCACAAGAATAGCCTGTAATTTCAGCAGCCGCTTCATTAAAAATGAGTATGCGTCCTTTTTTATCAACTGCCAATACAGCATCCACAGAACTTAAAATTAAATTTTTAAGGAATGCATTAGATTGTTGAAGTTTTTCTTCCAAACCTTCGAGAATAGGAATACCAAAATCCAGTAACACCACACCATCAATTTCATCACCAGAGATCATGGGACAAAAGTAGCGACAGGTTTCATGCATCAAATCTAAATGCGGGGATCTTTTTAATATCGGCTTTTGGGTTTGCATCACTTCATCAAGAGGACAATCTTTACACTGTGTTGAAAAATTATGAAATGCTTGAAAGCATTTTTTACCAATTATGTGGGCATCGAAAACCTCAAATGCCTGTTGATTGGCGCTCAAAATAACATGATTAGCATCTATTACAACAATTTTTCGTTGAAATGCATCAATTGCACGAAGTAAGTATGACTGTTCATTTTGCGTTCTTGAAATATTCATCATAAATTACTTTCTCTCATTTAGTTTTTTAGTACATCAATGAATTCTGTCGGATCGGCCTTGATCCCTGTCCACAACGCAAGCGTTCGTTTTGCCTGATGCGCCAATGGAAGCATGCCATCAATGAATGGGATTTCTTTTTTTTCGGCGACCTCTTTCCATACACTTTGTGCGCGTCCAACATTCAGGTCAATCATCAACTCACAGTCCTGAAGATTGACCTGATTGACCAGTTCTTTTAAGCCAGGAAATTCATCTGCATTGGATGCTGGGGTTGCATTGACAACAATATTGGCAGGAACCTTGTTGCCGCTGACCATTTCATCCAGGGGATGCGATTCACCACCAATTTGTTGTGCAATTTCCAGGGTTTTTGAATCATCCGGATCAGTAATAACAATCGATTTAGCTTTAAGCCAATTCAAAATAAACACCACAGCACGTGCAGCACCTCCAGAGCCAACTACCACTGCAGTTTTATTTTCAGCATCAAATTCTTTTTCCTTGAGAGTATCCATAAATCCAATGGCATTGGTATTATAGCCTTTTAAGGATTCACCATCTCTGGCAATTGTATTTATGGAACCTATAATTGTCGCCCCTTCAGATAAGACATCCAAATAGGGAAGCACTTTTTCTTTATATGGAATTGTTACATTGGCACCGACAATGTTAAGCACTTTGAGGCTATTGACAGCCGCTTCGAGGTTTTCTGGTGCGACCATAAATGGAACGTATGCTGCATCTACACCATATCGCGCCATCATGGCTGAAAACAGACCGGGCGATTTTGATCGATAGGCTCGCTCATCACCAATAATACAAAAGACCTTTTTTTCTATTTTATTTTTTGGATCTCGGATAGGTTTGCGATTAGGCATTTGACTCTCCATATTTTGGGTTTATTTGACATAGGCCTGTAAGCCATTGCCGTCAGGTTAAGCGAAAGATCGCTTACATGCTCGTTCCCAGGCAGAACATGGGAACGAACTTTTGCGCTAGTTTGCCTTAGCCTGATGGAAATGGCCTGTAAGCCTACAGAATAATTTTTTTTCTAACTTTTTAGACAAGTTCTTAGGAATGCTCGAAAAATAATCTACTCATTCGGACAAGCCTTTTGTCCGACTTTTGCAAAGAGGAAACTTATAAATTAAATTATGACATAACAAAGGGGCATTGTCAATAAACGAAAATTCTAAGAACTGCCAGTGTCTTCCACATCTCTACATATCTAGATATACAAAGAGAATTACATTATCAATATTTTATTTTTGGGTTTGTTTGATTTCTAATACATACTATGAAATGGCACAATATCTGCATTAATCCAGGATATTTGTTTCATTATGTGCAGAACTAAGCGCTGCAATTAATTCGCTATTTTGTCAATCAGATGATTTGAATAAATATGACTTGCTTGAGGACGCATTCCCAAAAAGTCGGACTTTTTTTTTGCCCTGAAAGAAAGGCATCATAAAAACCCAGGGTAAATGCTAGCCTTGTTAAAACCCTGAAAGGGCGTTACAAAAGCAAGTCAAATCAAATAAAACATGTAACGTCCTTTCAGGGCTTTAAACAAGGCTATCATTTATACCCCTGCGTTGCCCTAGGCTGGTATGTTTCTGCCTTTTCAGGAATAAAAAAAGGAATATCCGACTTTTTGGGGATGCGCCCCTTGCTTGATTGATACAAAAGGTGAAATTGAATTTGAACGTTTCTAAATAAGCATTAAAAGGTTTATTATAGTGATTAACGCGTCAAGAAAGTCTTCAAATAATTATTTCGGCATTGGGATCATTGTTCTATTTTGCTCAATGATTCATGCAAATGTATTTGCAACACCCACAATTCAAATCTTTGAAACCGGGCAAGAAGTGGTTATCAATGAAAATTCAGAAACCAAACTGATGCAAATAAATATTTCACATAGCCAGGGCAGCCAGATCACATTGACATGTGAATCTTCAAATATGAATCTGGTTTCAAATGCCAACTTTTTATTGAACTACTCAAACAGTCATATGTTAACAATGACATTATTACCACCACCTGATTCGGCAGTTTTTATTCCACTGGTAATCATCCCTGTTAAAAATCAATATGGTAGAACGACCATAACACTGCGAATTGAAGACGCAAACAATGAATTCAGTATGGCATCGTTTGATCTGGTTGTCAATGGAAAGCCTAAAATATCAAGGATAGAGGATTATCGTATCAGCAATATTCTGGACGACTTTCATATTGACTTGATGATATCTGATCCGGAAACAGCCACACCAGACCTTGATATTACAGTTGTTTCTTCTCAACCAGATATTTTATCAGCAGACCATATTGAATTAACATTTCCCAATCAAGGTTTAAATGCCCAAATGACATTGCATCCTATCAAAGCACAAAGCGGTGTTGTGCAAATTACCATTCAGGTATCAGATCAACGATCTACTGCAGAACAGTATTTTAACATTGACATTCAGGATTTACCGGTTATTCAATGTCCAGACCATTGGACAGTGCCTTTGAATGCCAACGTAGAGCCAATCCCCTTGAGTATATGCAATGCTGAAAGTGGAAAATTAACGCTGAGCATCCAAACAACTGATATCTCAATTGTACGTAATGAAATGATCTCAATTGCATTGTCACCGGCAAACAGCTTGAGCCTGACACTTGATAAATATCAATGCAGACCTTTAACATTGTTTGTTCAACCTGAAAAAAATGTCATGGGCAATGTTGTTTTGAATTGTATACTAGATAATGGCTTCTCTGTGGTTACTCAAAAGATTAATTTATCAGTTATGAATACCTCACCACAAATGAGCGATATTCCTTCGCAAGTTATCAATATGAATACATTCACCGAACCTGTTTCCTTTTCAGTCACTGATGCTGAAGGTGGATTCATAACACTCACATGCATTTCAGATAAAAAAATTGTCAGTAATTTTTGCAGTTTCCAGGGAACGAACACTCACTTTTATTTAGAAGCGAATGATATCTACTATTTTTCTAAAACAATTTCACCTGAACCTGATGACATTGGCCAAATAGAATTGACAATCCTTCTCAATGATGGATTGTTGACAGAAAGTACTTCATTTTCAATAACAGTCAATGACCCACCTGTAATTGAAGAAACTGATACAATAACACTATACAAAAATACGATTGCAGTGCCAGTTGCTATAACAGTAATTGATAATGATACGCCATATACTGATTTATTTTTTTCATTTGATATGAATTGTTCATCTCTTTTCACAAATAATAATATTGATTATATGTGTACATCCGATGCATGTATATTGTTTCTAACACCGACGACAGGTCAAGCTGGTACATGTCAGATTTCTGTGAATGTCAGTGATGGTATTGGATCGAATGTCACACAATTGGATATTCAGGTCATTGAACGATCATTTTTTGAAAATATTGGACCTCAAAAAACGAAAGAAGATCAACCATTGAAAATAAAAACGTTTATCACTGACACGAATACTATAAATACGAATCAATTGTCTTGTATATTCTCTAATCCTCAACTTGTTGACAGGTATAATTTTCAGGCTGGTATTGAAGATCAATCCATGCTCTTGAGCTTCTATCCGGCTGCCAATATGTTTGGACAAACAACAGTGATTGTCAAAATGACAGATTCAAATCAAATGTCATACACCCAATCATTCTTATGGCAAGTGGAATCTGTTGATGATTTACCAGAACTTTCCGGTTTGTTGTCATATTATCGCATGGAAGAAAACACATCATTGACATTGACTGTTCAACTGTTTGATCCCGACAATCTGAATAATAAGCTCAAGCTCATCGTTGAATATTCTAGCAATCCTGACGTACTATCCAAAGACAACATTCAAATTCAAACAGTGGGTAATAATCAAATAATTCATATTAAGCCCTTATATAAACAGTTTGGTGATGCTGTCATTTTTTTCAAAGTTTTCAATATTGATTTTCCTGAAACAAATCGACTGTATCCTATAGATATAATGACATATCCTGAAAATACGCCCCCTGTGATTTCCACTGAAGAACTGAAGCTGAATGAAGATACTGTATTAGAATACAAGATAAAAGGCAGTGATGCCGATCAGCATCCATTGCAATACATTATTGTCAGCGAACCATCCCTTGGACGCATCATACACTCTAATGTTGATTCAGGAATATTCACTTATATTCCTTTTGAAAATACTTTCGGTGTTGATAGCATGTGTGTGAAGGCATATGATGGTTATGAATATTCGGAACCTGTTCAATTGTCAATTACAGTTTTACCAATAAATGATGCGCCTGTTGCATATGATGATTTTTTTATTATTTTGACAAATCAATCTATCATCATTGATTTACAGGCAAGTGATGTTGATTCTCAAAACTTAAACTATCGATTAATCGATGAAACGACTACATTTGGAAAAATTGAGTTAACTGATGCTTCCAAAGGTATTGTAAATTACATACCTCCGGAAGATAAAATTGGGCAAGATCATGTCTGGTTTTTTGCAAAAGATGATTATGGCTTACAGTCAAACATTGGAACCATTACAATAAAAATTCAAAATCAATTGATTCCAGAATATACTCTGACTGTTCATATGGCAGGTGCATACAGCAAAGGGGATTACTATGAATATGCAATTCTTGACGCAACTGATAGTGAGGAAGTTGCTTCGGGAAGCTCCCAGGAAACTCAATTTACTGAATCTCTTCATGCAGGTTCATATCAATTGATCATTATTTCAAAAGGCTATGAACCTTATGAGTATTCAGTAAATACCAATCGCGTATTTACGATTGATGATCCTACCGCACTGACCTGTTCTCTAAAAAAGAATACCATTTTTAAACCCTATGAACCATCGGTTCATGTTGGTAAAACATCTATCAGCAATGGATTCATACTTCGGGTCGAAAAAATGAATTTTGAAGATCAATTTCTCATGAAAATAAATGGTCAAGTGATCAATACAGGCGAAGAATCTTGGCCCTACAATTATCGATGGACAGTTAATTCTTCACCATTTACTGTATCTTCAACAGTTCAACCCTATACAGTAGACAAGTACATAATTGAATTTGAATTTTACAACTGGAAAAAATATGTGGATACATATTCTGTAACTTATTATGATCGGACAAACGAAGAAAGTATAAAACATTACAAATCCAATGATCGAGTTGCTTTTGAGACACCTTTTGGTTATGGCGGCGCATATGGTGCAACAGCATTGTATGAAACAGAGGGATACAGTTATTTTTATCCTTTGATGGGTCAAACAATCAACTTACGAATACAGTCAGGCACTGGCGCATATTCTGAGATGCAACTTGATATTCCGAGAATTCCATTGAATTACCTTATCATTGATGATCCTAAAAATTGGGAATACAAAGAAGAATCAGACTATTATGATGCTTATCCGGATCAACCCTATGTCATAAAGCCATCAGACAGGCTCAAAGTTATTTACAGTCATTATGCTTTTTTTATGACCATCGCCAGTGGCATAGCACTCGAATTTGAAATGGCTGATGGCCCAAATTCGGGCAAGAAAGTGCGTTATAATCCATACCATTTCAATGCAGACACTGATAAATATGAACGCTTTTCAAAGGCACCCAAAATACGTATTCCAATCTTATTGAACAGTAATTACAATAGATTTCATGAGTTTAGTGATGCACTTTTAGATCTGATGGATACTTTTCCTGCCCTTGTCAATGAAAAAGGTGATGGGGCGCTTCTTGAGTCTGAGGATGGTGAGCGAGGCGAAATATTTCAGAGGATATATATGCCTTTTACCCTGGAAGAAAAGATTATTGTCTTTTTACATGCCAACCACTTAACACGATTTGCAGCCTTGTGGTCAATCCCTGTGGATGATGAAGATGTTGGACAACAGTATTTTCATGCCGAATCCATAGATGACGGGGGCTGTTTTATTGAAGGCTTGTTTTTTAATCCATGATCGTCCACCTATGATCGTCCAACTTACTTTGGTTTTTCCTATCATATTTATTGTTTCTCGTTCCCCCATATTTACCCCAAAAGAAAAATCAGATATCGTCAAACAGTATTTTCTGAAAGCCATCACCCATCAAGGCGATCTGCAAAAAATTCCAGATAACGCCTTTAATGTTCGAAATATTGAGCCTAGTACAAATTAAAAAAGTTTTACCTGTAAACAACAGAAAATTTGTAACACTGTGTTTTTCATGCTATGGTTTTTAATTTTTTTGCTTAATTAAGCGCTACGTCTTACATTATTTGAACCAAAAATGAGCCATTTTTCCCGAATTAAATGACCTATTTTTTGCGTGATACGTTTAATTAATTGTATTTCTTTCTTGACCAAACACAAAAAATTATGCATTTTAACATAATAAATAATTTAAAAATCTTCTTATTATGGGACGCTAACGCGAATATTAATAAAAGGGTTTTGTGTCAACACTTATGTATTTTGTTAATGCTCTAAATTCTTGGCATTTATCACGCTAAAGTCGGCGAAAGTCCGCCCCGCTTGGAGTTAAAAATCCATGAGGTCGGACTTTCGCCGACTTTAGTTGGCTTTAGCCGGCTTTAGCCCTACGCTGTTCCTTGTTTTGCCGGAATCGGACATTCTTGTGATAGAAAAATTTTTTTTCTAACCTGTACAAACGCCCAAACGCCCTGTTCGAAGTTCACTGCCGATTTTCACAAGTTGCCAGAATATTGCTAGTGTAATCAAAATAGTAAATCTGTATAAGCCGATTCTTTAAAATAAATGGATGGCAAAAGAACTGAAAACATGTCACGAAATAAATAAAAAATGTACATTGGTGTCTATGTGTTTATCAACCCCACTGAAAAGTTTACACCCAAAAAGACAGGTTGTCATCACTGGCATGGGTATTATATCGCCCTGTGGTCAGACATTGAAAACGTTCTGGAAAGCAGTATACAAAGGAAAAAGCGGCATTTCTCGACTCAAGCATCTGGATCAATATCATTTGCCAACAAAAATCGGGGGCTACGTCAAAAAATTTGATCCAGAAAAATATCTGCCCGCCAGAAACTTACCCAGAGGCCGATCCTGTCAGTTTGCCTGTGCGGCATCTTGTGATGCCATCAAGGATGC
>Ga0272440_1000257_pt1 | contig 44936 bp, 56 predicted proteins | sample SSMMMBAug17_FD_192440 | JGI IMG/M metagenome (GOLD analysis project Ga0272440, IMG submission 192440) | Marine sediment archaeal communities from Little Sippewissett salt marsh, Falmouth, MA, United States - SSM-MMB-Aug17 | ecosystem: Environmental > Aquatic > Marine > Wetlands > Sediment ...
GGTATGGCCACACACCACTCCTTCTCACTCCACGTTCCGCACCTCTCGCATTTAATCATGGTTCACCTCCTCCCCCCTGTACTGGATGTGGACATGGGTTGCCTCAAGCAGCACAAGGTATTTTGGACCGAGGATTGTTTTCATCTTCTTGACCCAATTGTCCAGCTCGGGCTGCCCGAGGTCCCGGATTCTGAAATCAAGCGCCCACCCGGTGTAATGCTTCGAGTTTACGCTGTGCCGGCCCTCGACACCGCTGGTGACCGTTGGCACATATCCATGGGTCACAAAATTGGCTGCCGTGACTGCGGCATGGATGATATCCCACATCTGCCACCTGTACCAGGTCATGTGATGCCATACTACGCCTTTCTTGATATTGATCATTATGGCTTTTCCTCCCACGCTTTCATCTCCTTGAGTACCCTTGCAGGATCATCTGTTATTAAATCAGCAAACCCATACATCACATCAAACTCACCATAAGGGAACTCATCTTGATATATGATTAGTTTCTTGCCTTGCCCCTTTGCGTAGCCAGCTTCCAAGTGTGATGACTTACCAGCCGGAAGAATTAATAAACAAACATCCGCCCAATCAAGCCACATCTTATCTTCTTTGAATGCTTCCTGCGCTCTTTCGTCTTTCAGGAAATTAATTGCATTTAATTTAGATGGATCACCTATTTCTGAAAAGTGAAACACATATCTCCCTGACTCGTCATTGCAGAAGGCATCAACATGAAAACCTTCCTCCATTAATATCTTCTGCCACTCTTCAACGTCTAATGCGTTCTTCCAGCTTGATGCTAAGTATATGTTCATCTCTTGTCCTCCCACACCCTCACCGCACACTCTGCCCTGATGTCGGCAGGAAGATGGATAAGTCTCCACATTATCAACCTAATATCGTCAGTAAATGGAGAATTGTTATATAGCTTATTGGCGTATTTCAAGTGCAACCTCAATTCCTTCAACCGTTCCTCAACCATCCTCATTTGATTCAGGTCGACGTCGGGTTGCCAACATGGGAGATTGGTATATAGTTCAAACGATGACCGTTCAGACTTTTTCCTGTATTGTGGGGAATAACCTCCCGGTGGAAAATGTTCATAATAATATTCCGATGCAAGCCATTTTTCAGACTCACCGTCCACTAGCCCCATAATCTCCGCACACTTGGCACGGAGCTGTTCAATAGGCAATAGCCCTCCGTTACTTCCCTCATAATCATTTTCGTGGTCTGTCATGGCTTGTCCTCCCTCCTTTCACCAAAATATTAAAACCGCTGCCAAGGCTGCCAGAACCGGCAGCTCATAGGCCAAAATCATTTTCGCGATACCCCACCTTGTTACCGGCGTGAAGCCGCAATATTCTTTAGGTTCCATCTCTCCTCCTCGCTACATCAAAAGCCATAAAATTATACCAGCGCCCATGAAAAACCCGCAGGCGAACCCTTCCCAAAAATTCATCATCCCATCATCTCCCTTCCGCACATCCCGACCGCAAAGGCCAGGGCGGCGCATAGGCACAGCACGAAGATGAACCAGGCAATACTGATGTCCACATCGAACCATGCGCAGTCATTGTTCTTGTTGATCTCTTCAGGCAGCCTCTCATAAAGGTAGTCCACCGACTCCCCGAAATGGCTATGCCTCCATATGGCCTGGACGTTTCTCTCATGCCCACATTGATACCGCTCGCAGGCCACCCACTTGTTAACCAGGTGCTTACAGTCCTTGCAATAGGCTTTCATCCCTCTCCCTCCTTACCAGGCAGTATCCATCCCGTACTTGAGATGGACCTCACTGTCTTCTGTCGGATCATAATAGCTCGGCCTCCGGGTCTCACCAGCCTGGATCGAACTGGCCGTGCCGCTGGCCATGCACCCCTTGACCCTCATCAGGACATACTCAAACCTCCAGCCGTCTTCAGTTTTATGAAACCGAATAAGCATGGCCCGATCCTCATAATCCTTGAGCTTGCTCTTCACCCTGGCCCTCAGGTTGTAGCCAAGCGTTTCAGCCTGCTGCCTCAACTCTTCTGCCACCATTCGGACCAGGTCCTCTGTCCACGGCCTGCCGGGTATCTCAATCACCACCAGGTCCTCGTCAATGATCTCGTCATGCACTGCTATGCCGTTCATCGCCACTTCCTCCCTTCCCATGGCTTGCTGCTTCCTATGGTCTTGTTCGTTGAGAAGCAATGCCATGTTATATCATTAAAGTCCTCAGTAATTAATGTTGGCGTTATCCACTTTGCATCCGGCTTGCCTTTCACCTTATATCTGCTGTCAACGATATCCTCCACGTACCACCAGGAGCGCTGGCCTCCGTTAAGGCCGAGGATGATAGCCATGTGGGACCCCTCCCTGTTAATATTGTAATAAATGTACGGCCTGTACCTCTTGTGCTTATTTATATCGTTGATAAGGTATCGGGGATAAGGATAGTCCTGGGCGCAAGTAAACATACTGCTACTCTTCTTCACCTCAACCAGTAGGTCGGAGTCTGGCAGATGAATAATGATGTCACCCACCTTGTCGCCGTGACTGCCTCTCTGATCAAAGGTGGGTGAATGGTCCTTTCGAGGCCTTGTGGTCTTGAATCCCCTTTCATTCAGCCAACGCTCAATGAATGCCTCCTTTGCCTTTGCGCCCTTGGCTGTCACCAGGAATTGCTTGTGAATCTTGGCCTTCTCCTCTTCCGTTAAGTCATCATCGCTAAACATCACGCCACCTTTGTCACAGGCCAAATCTTTTCGACCAGGTAGCCTTCGATGTTCCCGATCCCGGCAGCGCTGTCATACACCGCCCCGTCATGCCACACCACAACGTGCCTGGAGTCCGGGCCGAATCGGTCGATGATCTCCACCGTCTGTGAAGCCACTGTGATATAGGCGGTCTCGATGTGTTCCAGCGTGGTCATCACCTCAAGCTGTTCCCTTTTCTCCAAAGGACTCAACTGGAGATCAAACCCGTATCCCATGACGTAGCCACGTTCCGCCAGGTAGCAATAGGCATCATAGTCTCGCCATGGCGGCCCCCCAAGGCCTCTCGACTTCGCCCACCTCTCAAAGTCAACCAGGTTGTCGTGGCCCACGATCATCGAGGCTGCACAGCCTACGCACGTGTGTTCACCCCTCTTCTGCACTATTAATTCCATTGCCTCTCACCTCCTTTGCGCACTTGGGACAGATGTATGGATACTCTATATTTACCGTGGGAGCCGGGTCTCCCTGATGCTCATCATCCTTGTCCAATGTGCGCAGTTCTGGTTCATTGAAACCGGCCTCTGCCACCTCCCTGCAATGCAGGCACTTCACCAAGTAATACGTCCTCATCTTACCTCCTTTACATTTCGAGCAGCACCTTCAGCGCCGCATTATACGCCTCTTCATAGCCGTACCCTATTTTTTGATACAGGTCCTTCTTCATGCCACCATCAAGCTGCTGGTAGCATGAATAGCAGAAGGAGAAACCCTTCTTCTTGCTCTCTCCACAAGCACACTCCTCGCTCATCAATTCCTTGTAATAGAACTGCCGGTCAGGTGTATCGGTCCTATGGTCCCGCCCCTTCCTCTTCTTTGGCTCCTCCTTCTTCCCATGCAGCGCCTCGCTGTGCGCCTTTACAGTTTCATCCTCCGGGTCGTCATCGACCCGTGGCGGCCTTATCTCGCAATGATACCCCTTGTACATGCTGTACTTCTTGACCGCCGCCTCTACATCCTTCTTTGTGTTGTACAATCCGATGGTGATCTGCCCGGTCTCTTCATTGACCAGGTGCATCTCCCATAGATGATCCCTCGGTAAATCGTTCATCGTCCCTTCTCCTTTTTCTTCTCGATTCGCCGCTCAGACACAAGCCCCCCACGAGCCATGAGCCAGATGTCCACCATGTGGGTGTAGGTCATGTTGTGGTAAATCTTGCGCCGCTTCCCGTCAGTGCATAACCGGACCTCTTCTTTCTCCATGATGATCCCGGAGGCCTTCATGGGCGGCAACCACTTGGCCCTCAGGGTCCTCACTGATACGTCCAGGTATGCGGCTATAGCCTTGTTGCCCTTCAGTTGCATCACGTATCCCCCTGCTCGACTATGATCACATCAACCCCGTGCCTTGGTGCCTTAAGAAACCGTTCTGTCCAGCCGCTGATGTACCTGGGACTGTCGTTGTCCAGCACGCCTGCTTCGACCATCCCATCAAGGACGTACTTCTTGGCAAACGAGACGTTGTCCATGTCCCTCTTGCGGTTAGGCTCGTACCACGTAAATTGCAAGAACACCGGCTGCCTTGACTTTCTCAGGCGCTGCTGCTTGCAATGCATCTTCACAAGGTATGTTAACTCCGACTTCTCCTTGTGGTAATTAGCCCAATGGCGCTTAGCCTTCCGCAGGGTGTCGTTTAGCGATGGAAACTTCTTACCTATCGTCAATCGTTGCACGGTACACCTCCTCTTCGCAGTCACTGATGTACGCCTTCACTGCGTGCCATAGCCCGGCCCCGTTCTTCCGGCCCCAGGCCGTTTCGTAGTATCCATTTTTGTCCGTTTCCATACCGAGCCGCCTGGCCAGGATTTCTCCATTCTGGAGGGCCTTGTCATGTTCCATGTCCACCTCCAATTTGTATTTCGGGTCACCCGATTCAATCTCCTCATCACACCAGGTTGCCTCTGGCTGATCATACTGGAGCCAGATATGCCTTGGTGGGTCCCATCCCCAGTCGTTTTTTACCATTCGCTTTTCCTCCTGTAGATAAACATGCCACGGTTGAATAATCGGCAAAGGACGCTTCCCGGCAAATTGATCATAAACGCCGCTGGCTTTGGATTGGCCCAATTGGTTCCAGGCACCACAACAGCCTCTTTCCTCTGCGCACTGGCATGTAAGTCATTAAGGTCGTGGATTCTATTCTCCCAATTGTACTTAACAACTCTGTCCATCACATCTCCTTCCCGGCAAAGGCCTTCTCAAAAACCTTCTCAAGCTCCTTCGGCATAGGCCTCGCCGACTTGACCATGCAGTCATAGCACTCACCCTCTGCATGGACGGGTTTGTTGCAACCTTCATGCTTGCACCTCTCGACCTTCTTCGCTGCGCCACCATTGGTGGGGTCCTTCGGCATGATCCCCCTCTCCTTCATCGAGTCCGCCACCCAACCAACCAGTGCATGGTAATCCGACTTGTACTTCTTGCCGGTGCGCATCTTGTAGTTGTTCAGGAACTCGATCATCTCAGGAGCAACGTCACCCCACTTCGCATTGAGCTGCTCATACTGCTGGTCAGTCAAGTAGACGTCATCGAGGTAGCGTGTTTTTTTGTCTCCCTTCTCTTCATCTTCCTTTCTATTCCCTTCCTTTCCCTTCAGGGATACCTGTTTGTCACGTGTAGCAAACACGGCCCCCTCCGGGAGTTTACTCTCATCAACACTATAGGATGCTCTCTTACGGTTGCCGGTTTCCTGTATGCTACAGTTAAGCCACGGCGGAAGTGGAAGACTGGGCGGAGGAGGGTTCCTCAGGATTTGATGTTTGTGAAAGTTTTTCAGCCACAAATATTGTTTCCCGTTGACTTCATACGGGATAACCTTGCCATGTTGGCAAAGCGTGTTAAAGGTGTTCTCTATGTCCGTCACGGACGCCTTGAGCGCTCCACACTGAAGCTTGAAGTCCGGTGGATAATACTCAAGGCAACCGCTGTCCTCGGCCAGCATCCATGAGATAAGATAGAGGTGCAGGCCGGTGTTACCGATGGCCTCCTGCAACCGGGAGTCCTGGTAAAGCTCGATATTCACCATCCTCTTTTTGCTCACGATGCCCTCCTTATAAACAGGTCTTCAGGTTCAACGTCAAGGACCTCGGCCAGCTTGTACACCGTTGAAAGCTTTGTGCTGCCTTGCTTTAGGATATACTCTACGCCGGTCTTGGTCATCTCCAGCCGTTGTGCCAGGTCGAATGTTGTCATCCGCTTTTTAATAAGGATGCCCTCAATCATCTGCACGTTTAATAATCGTTTCAAGCGTATCACCTCCCTTAATAATATTTGAGAACAGTATAACTACCTGATTTTGCATGTCAACAAGTTTTTCTTTACACTCTTGCCGCACCCATTCTCGCACTCCGTTGGGCTTAAACGCAACCGGCCACGCTTTCCGTTGGACGTAAGTTATTGAATAATGGGAGAAATAAAAAAAAATAAAAAAAAATAAAAAAAACTGTTGACTTTCCCAAAAATATGAATTATTTTGTAGTCGTTCTTTGACAATCTGAGTGGGTGGCCAGGCAAGGGAGGCCGACAAAATAAGCACTTAAACCCGACCCACTCCAATAACGAAGCCGAGCAGGAAACCGGAAGGGATGGGCAGCCCTGAAGATTGAGGGGGCGAGACAACAAGGCAGGCCTAAGGGCGAAGGAAAGGCAAGGCGAGCGATACCGCAGCGGCAAGAAACCTACGGTATGAGTGCGGAGTCCATGCCGAACCACAACGGGGTGCGATCCCGGCGAAAAGAATCGCATGTTCCATAGGGCTTCCAAAGTGTGAGAGCAGGCTGACCTCACCAATCCGATCCCCTTGGGTCAGAGGGCAGGCGGATGGTGCCTGGGCTTTGGCGGCCCTATGGAGCATCAAACAACCATCAAATAAAGGAGGGAACAAAAATGGCAACAATGATCCAATGGGAAGACAACATCGCAACACTGAGCGATGCGGAACTGGCAGGCGTATCAAGCGCTCTCGAAGACCTTAAAAGCTGGGATCTCTTCGAGGGAGAGCATAACTATATGGGGACCCTTCGAGCCATGGTCAACCACGAAGAGACCAAAAGGCTCCTGGCAAGGCATGACGCTCAACTGGCAAGCGTGAGCGCCTTTTGCGATAAAATTTTCAAGGAGGTGTAACATGGAACTACTTCACCGTTTTGATTGCGGATGCATCGGCATCCCTTCCGGTCAACCCAAGCCTGGACCTGGCAAGACCATGGTTCAGGAGGCCCTGTGTTTTATGGTCTGTGATCGGGCAGACTATGATGACAGCCCCTACGTCCTGTGCGTCAGGGACTTGTTCGTTGACAAGGCGGCCCCTGTGCCGCTGAGTAAGGAGGCAAGTAATAACCTCCTTAACCATTTCAACCTTGCCATCGCCAAGTCAGAGGCAATCGATAGCCTCAAAAGGGTGATGGCCCTTTAGCCGAAACGCCGCCGCCTCCTTCGGGAGTGGGGCATGGGAGCGGATATTTACGGCCCACAATGTTGCGTGCCAAATACAGCTATGGCTAGGAATCCGTGCGGCGGCTTAAGTAATGAAGGGAGGTGATCACATGCGTCCGGCCTAAAAAGTCGAAACGCCCCCCTGACCTCAGGGGGCGTAGTACCAGGGTGGCTCCTGGTGCCTGATGAGACAGCCTTTGTACATCAGAACCGCCACAACCCACATCACATATAGGAGGAAGAAAAATGGCAAATAAAGTAAAGGTACACAGGGATTCTATTGAAATGTTTTGGGACGACAATATCGTGTGGATTGAAGTCAAAACATTGAAGGGGATGGGCAGCAAGTTTCAGCGTAACATTGAGAGAGTCCGCAAGAACAAGCTGATAGAGTCCATGAAAGCAGATGGCTACTGGGTGAGCAGTCCAATCACTGTCAACCAGGATTTTCATGTTGTAGACGGCCAACACAGGGTTCTTGCGGCACTTGAATTAGGAATAGAAAAGGTGCCTGCTTTCGTTGTGAACTACGGAAGCGAAAAAGATGAAGCCGCACACTTTTCGACCCTTAGCGACTGGAACACAAAACTTAAAACCAAAGATTACTGGGCGGCCCGAAAGGCTCATGGTGACCCTGTGGCCGAAGTTATCTACGCCCTAAACCAAGACCTCGCCAGCTTGATGCACCACGATATCCAATTGAAAGAGAATGTTCCGGGGGCAGGTCGCAAAGGACAGAGGTGGCAAATTACTGATGCGCTTCACTTCATCAAGGCGGGATTGGGCCTTAAAAGTCCGTGGGCGAGGGCCACGCACCACACTTGGTCTTCCGCAATTAAAAACATTATCGACGAGGAAGGCAAGGCTTCCATTGTCGGTTATGTGAACTTGCCAGTCAACTTTTGGAATGCCACTTTCGGGACCACCAGAGATGCTTCAACGAAAGACATTTACACAGGAACCCATGTCGCAGCATACTGCGAATTCTACTCTAAGCTGCTGATGGCTGGACTGCTTAGGACCAAACACCACTGGGACTCAGTCATCAGCAAAATGAAAACCTTTAACTACAGCTCCCCTATTTATAGAAGCTGCCATAAGCGATACGATAAACTGGGATTTCTTGTGGTACACTATAACAAGGGTAGAACGACCAGGAGAATTGAACTTTAACGAGGGGAAAGCAAGCTGAAAGGAGGTAGCAAAAAATGGGATTAATGGCACACTGTAACACCACGTATGTGGATGAGGCAGAGGTAAGGGCCGTCGAGGCCCCTGAATGGACAGACACATGGCACCCGGTAGCACACGGCATGGTCCTGGACGCTGCGGCTGAGGCCGTATCATCCATCGGCCTGAACGTAGTCAAGGCCGAGTACAGCCTGAGCAAGACCGGAGGCCGCATGTTCGGGTTTTGGGAATTGGACCATCGGACCAACGGCAGCAACTGGTCCATCGGGCTGCGCAACTCCATTGATAAGAGCATGGTCCTCGGAGTGTCCGGGGGCCTCAAGGTTTTTGTGTGCGACAACATGGCGCTGTCTGGCGACTATATCGAGTTTCACAAACACACGGCAGGCCTGGATCAGGAGAGGGTCGCCAGGATGTTTGTGGCTGCCATGGCGCAGCTCATCGATCAGCTCGATGCGTTTACGAAATGGCACGGTGCGCTGAAGCACATGCCCCTCACCCCGGAGGAGTTTGCACGCATGACCTACGAGGGAATGAAGGCCGGTGCTTTTGCACCCAGGCAGTTCAACGGTTTTCACAATGCATACGATGAGGAGGTCCTGCTCTGTGAAAAGGATCAGGACGCTGCCAGCGGCCAGACGGTTTACTCCTGGCACGGTGCAGTCACCAGGCTGATGCGAGGCGAAAGCATGTTTTCGGTTGCCAAGAAAAACACGGCGGCCAACAATGTCATCAAGGACCACATCAACCGCCAGGGATACCAGCTTATCCCTTGGCTCGAACGGCCCAAATGAGTGAGTCACGGGAGGACCGTGCATGGCAAAGGATGAGATACGATAACCTTAAGAGGGTGCAGGAGAGCGGCAGTCACGCAGAGGCTGTGCAGCGCCGAGTGTCCAGGCATGTGGGGGCCGTGAGGGTATCCACCAACGCCGATGGTTGTGGGAAGACCACACCCGGCTCGTAGCCGTCTGCAATCGGTGCCTGTAGAAGCGGTTACCCCCATGCTAATCCAAAAAGGAGGAATAAAAATGGAAGATGGACTCGGAACCACACACGTGGGAACAATCGCAGGGATCAATGGTCACCCTATGAGCGGATTGTGGATGCTTACATTCGAAGACGGGACCGTTGTTCACATCGCAAGCGGCTTTGGCGTTCGCAGCTTGGCCGCATGCTTCGGAGCAAGGGAGGGCAGCGGCGACCTCATGGAGAAAATCCAGGGACAGAAAATCGTTTACACGGCTGACCCCTTTAACGTCATGGAGATGTTTACCCTTTATGATGAGTGGGTGGACATGTACCCCGACTTTGAAATTCCCTTTGAAGGGATTGACAACGAGGAGTTAACAGAGGAGTTCAGGAGGTTGGGCTATCTTGATTAAAGCCGAAACGCCGGGACAATAAGACACACCAGAAGCCTGAGTAGGCCGCAAGGTACGAAAGGTAAGCCTGGTGCGCACACCGGCGTCATCGCAGCGTGGCGGCTGCGGTCTGATGAGGAGCCAAATAAAATTGAAAGGAGGATTTACCATGTACGTACCAGACACACTCAACAGACTTAACAAGGAGGAGGTTGACAAGGTGGCAGCAAGACAGACCGATTGTGACTACTGCGGCTTTGACACCGAGGACGCAAACTACAATGATGGGCAGGGTCTTCGCATTCTAGAGGTGTATAACCCTGCGGACGAGGTCCGGGACCCACCGATCACGGGTTTTTACACCGTGGATGTCATCTGCGATGACTGCTACGACCAAGGTCGGCACATGGAGGAGCGGTTCTACTGTTCTGCCTGCGGAAGACTGTTCATCTACAACCACTCATGGGATGTCGTTGCTGTGACCGATCACAGGACCGGCGAACTCTATTGCCAGAAGTGCTACATCGATGAGGTCCTGGAACCGATAGATTTGGGACAGGTGCTTGTCGATTTGGAGAATGGCAACGTGGACGGCTGGAAACGGATCAACGGTGTCCCCGGCAAAGAGCTGCTTTGGGAAGGCGAGTTCAGCCAGTACAGCGACTTTTCCGGACACACAAATTTCACCTCCATCAGGGACGCCGTCTCTGAAGCGATGGAGGAGGACGGCTACGACCTGAACACGCTGGTGTATCCGCTGATCACCCACGGGTATCAGTTCAGCGTAGCCCTTGGGGTGTACGTTGAGTAACGAGCGCCCCGGCTTGGCATGGGTAGACCCGCAAACTGCAAAGATCGGCGGCAAGGTTGTCGAAGTGCCTGGAAAGTATGCACGCCAGCGGTACTTTTGGGCCTTCGAGGAACTGGATGACGGCAACGTCATCGTCTACCCTGTCAACGCCAACCCGGTTGAGTACATCGAAATCCCGAAAAAACTCGTTTGCAGATGGCCCATATTCAGGGGGCAGGAGGACACCGATGAAGCTAGACATTAGGCCGCTGCCTGGAAAGGTGATGGCGCACAGGCTGCCCCCGGAACCTGGGTTCTACCGCTGCAACGAGGAGGTTTACTTCGGGTTGCCGGGAGCAAATGCAAGCACGTTAAAGGTACTCCAGAAGAAGACGGCAGGCCATGCTCATGCCGCCGAGACCAAAGCATTTCAGGAAAGCATCACGCCCAAGCAAGCGACCGCCGCCCAGGAGTTCGGGACGGCCTTTCATTGCAGGCTTCTGGAGGCAGAGCGGTTCGACCGCACATATATTCGGGCCGACTATACACGAACCAAAAAGAAAAAGGAGGAGGCAGCCGAGCTAGACCAGCGTCTCCTCAAGGCCGATGACTACGACAAAGTCACGGCCATGGTGAGGGCGGCCTTCACTCAGAGTGATCAGATGAGGGCCTTGTACAAGAAAGGTCAATCCGAAATATCCATGTGGTGGATCGATCCCCACACCGGCATCCTCTGCAAAGGACGCCTGGACTGGTGGTCTGTGATATTCGACATCCCGGTTGATGTCAAGACAGCGGAGAGCGCTTTGCCGTTTGACTTCAGCAAAGCCATCGCCAACTATGGGTATCACATATCCGCCAGGCATTACCTGGACGGACTCCAGGAGTTGCTCGAAATGGAGATCAATGATTTCATCTGGTCGGTACATGAAAAAGAGGAGCCGTACCAAGTGGCCTTGTACCGGGCCGACAAGGAAATGCTGGATGAGGCCGAGATTGACCTCCGCCAACTCAAAGAGGAGTACAGGGAGTGCCTGGACAAAGACGAATGGCCTCTGTATCCTGGCGACCTGACCGACATCAGCCTGCCAGGATGGGTCAAGAGGAAAAAGCACCGGGATGCCTTTGACATCCCATCACCATAAAGGAGGTAGAGAAATGACTGACGAAAAAGCTTTAACCAAAACCAACGGTGAGCGAAAGCCCATCAACATCGACATCAGCAACGGCATCCGGCCAAGCTCCTATGATGAGCTTATGCAGTTTGCTGCGCTGGTGGATCGCAGCGGCCTGGTCCCTTCCACCCTGGCCAAGGGTGGTGTACCGGCCATTGCCATGGCCTTGATCTCCAACCTGGAGGCAGGGCGCAACATGATCCTGGGCCTCCAGGACATCGCCGTGATCAACGGTAAGCTCAGTGTGTACGGTGACGGCGTCCTGTCCATGATCAGGGGCAGCGGCCTCTTCGATGAGGAGGCCTTCGAGGAGTCTGAGTCCGGCGAGTTCCGGCAGCCCGGATGGACCTTCAAGTGTACCGTCCGGCGGCTCCCCAACGGCAAGCCCAAGACCGGCGTGTTTACCTGGCAGGAGGCTATGGCCGCCGGGTTCGACAAGATCAAGGAGCCAAGCCCGTGGGCTAGGTTCCCCAGGCGGATGATGGTCTGGAAGGCAAGGCAGTGGGTCCTGCGTGACACCTTCGGGGATATCCTTCGGGGATACAAGATCGCCGAGGAGGCCATGGACATGATCGACCTGGAAGAGGTCGAGGGCCGGTACGAGGTTGCAAAGGAACCTGGCGACAACCTGGGAGATGTTTTGACCCAGGTCGGTCGGAAGGAGGAGGTTCACCTGCAAGGCAGCATGGAGGTTCCGAATGAGCAGCCTGAGGTCAGCGATGGGCCTCGATCCATAGAGCCGGATGACGGGTTCGAGCAGGGGAAGGGCGAGACCGAGATCGTTGAGCCTGAGAACACCGGCGAGGTCCTGGCTGTCAAGCCGGGAGAGAAAACCGACTACGTCTTTGGCAATGAGAAGTTTGTCCTCGACGCTGAAGAAGCCCAAGCCAAGGTCAATAAGCTCAAGACTTCAGGCATCCTGGCTTTCTTCCACAATAACCATGACGGCATCCACCAGTCGGTCAAGGTGTTCGCCCAGGCCAAGTTTATGAAGCTGCACAAGGCTGATCCGCCTCCGTTGCAACCGATCCAGGCCGGTGGCGATGCCACCCCTGACCCTGAAGCAAGCCTGGAGAAGGAGGCCCCGAAGGGTGACGGCACTGACATGTTGCCCTGCCCCAAGAAAGGCGGAGCGAATGTAATGACCAAGGCCTGTGACAAGCTGTGTAACTCGTCAGATACGTGTGAGGTATACCAGAGCTACCTTGGTGACGAGAAAGTCGATCCTGAGGCCGATTTGGAAGCCCAGGAGCCTGTTTCGGAGAAAGAGCCGGTGTCATCCAAGCTGATCGAGTGTGACAACTGCGGGAACCTGGAGGAAATGCCCATAGACAAGGATCCTGCGCTCGTGGTTTGCCCCAAATGCCAGGGACCCATGGCCAATCCTTTGCCCCCAGGAGGCCCAAACCTTAACGAGGCTGGCACTTCACGGGATAATGCGGGGGAACCTACGCAACAGGACTTCCTGGCCAAGATGGAGGAGTTTAGGGACCACCTTGGCAAAGCAAAGTACCAGATGGTGCTGATGGCTCAATACCGGGTGAAGGCTGCGGAGGACCTCAAGGAAAAAGAGTGGGGTTCTGTGCTGGAGTCTCTTAACACCCAGGCTATAAACATGGATATCGAGCCGCTGGACATTGATGCTTTCATCCCGTTTTAATTAGAGCGCTCATAAAGTAAAAAGCCCCCCAGGTCTTCGGACTTGGGGGGCTTTTTTATTACCTGTTTCTCGAAGCTGCTACGGGTTGATTGTGATGTCTACTTCCACGCTTGTTGTCGGCAAACCGACCACCTGGATAATCTCGGTAACAAGTCGTCCTAAATTGTCTTCCAAGTTATCGGCCAAAACCTTGACCTCTTCTGGAGTTATAGCACTGCCGCCAGGGCTGTCTGGACTAGACGCCATCTTTACAGCAGCGTAGGCCTCGGCTGCCGTTGTTGCTGCCTCCATAGCAGGCCCCAAAAACTTAAACAAGTCTCCCCATCCCATTGTATCACCTCCTTTCCTCTATAAGCCGGTTTACGACCCCCTCAATAGAAAAAATATGCTGACAACAGCTCCAGATATAATTGTCATTATCAAGTAATCCGTCCATTTTTTCTCGCCACCACTGGATGCTATGTGAGTGGCTAATGTCTTTGACGATTCGTCAACCCTGTCCCTGACGGTATCTATTCGAAGTTCGGCTTTTTCAAACATGGCTAGGACTTCTGACCGTGTAGCGAAGTGTGACTGAAGCTCCTTCATCTCTTTTTTGATATGGTTACCTTCCTCAAGCCTTCTCCCCATTTCTATGGTTGTAACATCAATGGCCGATTGCATCGATTTATTTCGCAGCAGGGATTGCTTCTCCCTTTCGTCCATTATTTTGAAAACTTTGTCAAACTTCTCCTCGCACCACTTGTAATCGCATTCTGTCATTTAAGCACCCATCTAGACGCCTGCTACAGGAATATTCCGCTTCCTGGCGTTAACCCAGGCATCCCAAACCGTGCGCTTAAATCCATGCCCCACCACGCACAGCAATCCAACAATCAAGCACCATTGCCGGGCATACCAATACCATTCACCAAGGATCATATCCCTGACGGTAAGGTCCGGGTTCTGCAAGACCATGTCCCTGCTGTACAACTCTATCAGGTTTTTGGCAAAGACCCCGGTTATAATAATTGCCACATACCAGAAAAACACCGGGACCGGCTCCGGGTTGAACCCCCTCCTCTTTGCCAGCGCTTGCCTGGAAACCCAGTAGACAGCCAGCGCATAGAACATGAGACAAAGGGCCAGGATTATCTGATAGTCGATGTAGGCTGCATCATAGTAAAAGCGGAATAAAAACATTATTCACTCCCCCTGCAATCTTTTTTGTTTTCGGTTACACATAACCAGAGCTTGCCGTCGAATGCATCCATTACCTCGCTTATGGCCTTGTCGGCCTCTTTCAGGAACTCCCCATCCTCCGCCTGCTTTATAACGTACCTATCTTTTCGGCACCTATCCAGGAAGGCTTTAATTACGGTTATCATTTGGCTGTATCCTTTCAACCAACCTGTTCGTAAACTCGAACAGCTTTTCGAGTAGCTCACGTTGACTCCTTGCAAGGCGCATGTTCCTTCTGTATTCAAGCCCGTACATGATTAGCAGGACAATGATGAACGGGTTGCCAATTTCCTTCAGAAGGTACTCTACTGTTTCAGCTATAGCACCTTCCATCTACTGGGCAGCGACTCCGATGTTCGCTGACCCTCCGCCTCCGCCTTTTCCGGTCATAATCTGCTCTTTTAGCTCGCCCCTGATCCTGTCCATCACCTGGAGCCGTTCAAACTTCTGCATGGTGTTTTCACGTGCCTCCATCCTCGATGTGTTGATGGTCCTGTCTGCCATCGTGCTTTGCTTCAGGACGTTTGAACTCTTGTATTCCGCACTATCATAAAGCTTAATCAGGTTTTTCTTGACCAACTTCCCTGCATGTTCTCGGTAGTAATCAAGCTCATTGGGCCTCAAGTTGATACCCATGATGCTGCGGCCCACACCGGCCTGAAACCTCAGGTCCCCCTCTTTCATAAGCCTGATAGTTTCCTTGTTAACTGGGTGAGGTTTTGCCTTGTTATACCTGAAGGGCATGACGAGATCGGACACCGGGCCGAAAACCTCATTGCCAAGGCCTGGCCTGGGAGTCACAACATCTCCAAGCCAATCCCTCATGGGGATGAGGTCCTTGCTGGAGCCAGCCCAACCGACAGCCTGCTTGTAATGGTCGATCAGGTTTTGAGCCTCTGTCACACGTGGGTCCACGGCTCTCGTAACGGCACGCTGTATAGATGAATAAGGCGTGGTCGAGGTAATGAGCCTATTCAGGTATTTCGGGAGCTTGTGAGGCCCCGTCGACGGCTTGAGAGAGTCTAGCAAATCAGCTACTCCCCTCATGTAAGTCTTGTTGAATACGTTATTTGACATGGACAGGAGGACGGCGGTCGTGATATCGGTGGCCTCCATATCGTCAACGTGTGCGAGAATCTCCGCTGAGTCTGCGGCCAGGCCCATGATCACACCGAGAGGATCGAAGCGATCATAGGCGTAATACTTTCCACCTATCCTTACGGAATAAGGCATCCAGCCATCGGCCATCATAACTTTTTTCATCTCCGGGTTGGTCGGCCCTCCGCCTGTGATCGTGCCGTCAAGCGCAAGGGAAGCCATCACGCCGCTTATAGCAGACCCAAGTGCCATCCTTGCAATGGCTGTGTCTCTCTCGGCTCCACCCTTTGCAATCTGCTGTCGAAGCTGTGACTTTTCACTGAGCAATGCGACCAGGCCAAGGGGAGACCTTTCGAGCGCACCATACCTAAAAATGTTGACCGGCGTGCGCACGAATGGGATTACCACTTTCACCATGGGTCCAATTACGGCTGCTTTCCTCGCACCCTCGATATGAGACCCGAGACCTCCCCGGATTAGGTCGTTTGTGAATGTCTGATAATCCGCCCTGTCCATGGCCTGCATGTGAATGTCTGGAACAAAGTTTGCAGGGTCTTCAAGGACTCGGCTCTCCCACTCCCTTATTTTTTCAAGGTCCCCAAGTGCGGCTGCTTTCCTTGCAATATACTGACGAATAGCCATTCGATAGGCTACTGACTTAAAGAACGCATCACCAGCATTCAACCCCCTTCCTGGTAACCTCACAAACTCCCCAAGAAGGTCCACACCCCTGGCGATCAGCGTCCCCTCGTCGAGAAACTTAGCATCGTTCACGCCTGGCAACCTCTCGACGTTGTACTTGACATTCTTGGCAGTTATGGCCGGTGACCGCCTAGTCGTATCAATCTTGGTCTGAGCGTCATAACTCTCACCTGTCCGCAGCGTGTGTGCTGCCAATCGGAACCCGTCCTTGATGCCCTCAACAAATCCAACAGCAGCTTGATTAGCTTCTCGGGTCCTAAGTTCTCCAGACCCTACAATCGGCAATCTACTTACGCCCACTGATAGATAATTCTCGAACCCTGCCATGAGCATGGTCAGCGTGTTACCTGCCACGTTAACGGCCTGTGTCGTAATGCCCGATAGAATGCTGTTAATGTAAACCTCATAAAGCATATCTGTCGTTGTGGCGTGATGCATCTTGTCGAGCGCCTTGTTTAGCTTCCCTAGGTCTATCTTGCCGCCACTGTTATTGGCCAAATCAGCCACCATCTTTATTGATGTATCAACCATTTCAGGGCCGCCGCCAAGGGATATTATTGCATCAAGTTGCTTTACTACATTGTCCTTTTCAGCGGCAGCAATTATCGAGTGCGCCCTGAGTACTTGCCCTGCGATTCTTGACTTCTCTGAAAGTCTTCCACGCAACGCCGCATGTAACGCCATAGCCTTTTGGTACGCCGCCTTCTCTATCGGCCCGGCTTTTGCGTCATTTGCCAAGAGTCCAAGTTCAAGGACCTTTTCAGCGCTGCTTCTCACAATCGTCCTCATCGCATGCACTTCCCACGGATACTGAAACCCACCGTGGGTATTAAGCATAGTATTGACACTGATCCCGAGATCATCGGCAAGAGCCTTTTCGCCCCTCCTGGTTATCTCCTCAACAGTTGTTTTCGGGGCCATCTTGTCAAACTGCTCTTTGAATGCAGCCCCCACCTCCAATTCCAGTTGGTCTATGTCTTTGGATGTATTCAACCTAGACAGATTCAGATTTACCTTGGCAAATGGAACATCCTTCCCGGAAGCTGTTTTTCGCCATTCCGGCTGTTCCTTCCATTCAGTCTTGAGTATCCTGTCTGCCTCCCCAGGGGCCATGGTTATTATTTCATACATGGCCTTTGTCGAATCACCGATAACCCCGAAGTCAACCATTCCACGCTGGTCATCTTCGGGCCGCTTAAGCCAATCAGAAAGCCTCTTGGCCATGTCCTCCTCTACTTCGTAGTCGAAGCCTTCCGTCTTTTTGGGTTCTCGAAGACTCTGATCTTCGATGAGATCGGTGGCTCTACCACTCTCACGTTCTTGGCGTGCTTCACCAAGAATTGCTGGAGCGGACTGTCTTCCGCTCCCGTTGGCTTTATGCCCTTCCCCTTTGACGACTGCTTGCGTGTAGACATTTTCTCCCTCCACTACTCCCCAATGATCAATGATATGCTTCTTGTAATTCTCGTTTGCCTTGACAGGGTCTGCGTCCACATCACCGAGGGCCTCGCTGAACCTGTCATATACGTCCATCTTGCCTTTGCCCATGGCCTCGTACATATCGTTAAGGGCCTGCACCTCTTTGGCAGCAGACTTGCTGTCCATCACGAAATGATCCACCCACTGGCGGCCTTGGCTGTCCTCCTCGATGTTGAAGTTTTCAACCCCAAGCCGGTCGATCTCCTCCTGCATCTTGTCAAGGCCCTGCTTCTTGAGCTGGAACCTGATCACTTTCCCAGGGACACTATTCTTACCAGGCTCATTGGTTTCAACGAAGACCATGTTCTGCGCCTTACTCAATCCGACAAACTCGGAAGCGAAAGCTTTTGCGCTGTGTACAGGCCCAGTCACATTAAAGCTTACACCGTACTCCATGGAGCCGCTCGTTGCTCCACCGAATCTAGCCATGGTCATTGGTGCGCTCTCTACCGTCAGCTCCTGGTACTTTGACTTCACGCCTCGGATCAGTTCTTCCACCAGAGGCGTGTACCTCTCACGGCCAATCACCTTCAGGGTTGGAAAATCCTGGGGTAATTTTTCTGTCGCCTCTGTTACGTCAGACAACCGCAGCTTTGCCGTGATTGGCGTTTCCTTGACAGGCACCTCTCCAAACATATTGAACCACATGCCGGTTGCCGTGCTGTATGCATAGCCGTCATAGCCGTACTCTTTGATAAGGTTGTCGATGACGTTACTTCTGTAAGGCACCTCCGTCCCGGCTTTCTGAGCGGCTGCTATGACTTTGTCGGCCTTCTTAACAAAGCCAAGCCGGTCCTTGGTGTAGTCGTAAACCTGTGTCCCGGTCTTAACCAAATGAGCCACTGGGTTTCTGGCTTTCACACTAGGCTCAGGCCTGACACCAGGGCTGTAGAAGTACCCCCTTGGCACATACGGCCAAGCATCGGTGCTGCCAGCCTTCCGGTTTCCAACGTCCTTGTTGCTATAAATATTGTGGCTCTCCTCAAGGCCAACGCCCTTGATATAATCATACACGTTGGCACGGTACGTGATGGCATCCATCTCCGGGACAAGGGTCTGCATGTACATGGAGCCTGGGATATAATCCTTCCCTAACTGTGCGGCCTCCCTGTAAGATGCAGCCTCGACGTCAGGCAGCCTTGACTTGAACCATAGTGCCGCCTGGACTCCAGGCACGGTCATGTTGTTGCGCCTTGCAGCTTCGACAATGTCGTTGGTGACCAGCCTTTCAACGTGTGGGTCAACTACCATCCTGGCCCCCTTGCCAGGATTCCATGTCACATTGAATCCCCAAAGCCTTGGCATATGCCGGTCAATGACAACGCCCCCGGTTGTTCTTGGATAAAGGCCTGCGTGCATGTACCGGCCAACCTTAGGGCCGTACATGTCGATCATCTCATCCATGGTTTCGGGCCTGTCCTTGCCCTCCCATATCCTCGTTATCTTAGGTATGTCATGCTTCGACACACCGGGATAAAACTCACCGTTGCCAGTTTTTGAGTTCCACTTAACGGCGATCTCCCCATCACTGTTTAGCTGCTGAGGCCCTGGCTTTGGCTCGTAACCTTTTTCCATAAGGTCAACGACACTGGCATAAACCTTCTGGTTTCCCTGAGGCCCCTTGCTGGCGCTCATCACAGCCTGTATCATAATGTGCTTATCGATCTGTTCAGGCGGAAGGTCCTTGCCCTCAAACCCTCGCATAAACTCGTCCCAGTCCTCATACCACTTGGCAAGCTCCTTTGACTCCTTCTCCTGGAGGATCTCGTCAATTCTCTTTTTACGCCTAGCAGGGTCCTTGGGAAATATTGGTGCATCAATGATTTCGTTTCCTTCTGCATCAGTGTAGAAGGTATCAGTCTTCTTTCCATATGGCGTATCTCTTGTCACCTCACGAGCAACCACCTCGCCCTTTTGCAGCTCCCCTTTCTTGACAGCTCCATATAAAAGCTTCTTCCCGACGGGAAACCTGCCCGTGTGCTTCACATGGTGGAGCATTAAGCTGGAGCCATGCTCTTCCAGGAGCTTGTTGTACTCTTCGCTACCATACTTGATGTCACCTTTACCGATGCCCACCCTCGCTTCGTTAATTGCAGACCTTTTCTCCTCGGTCCATGTGTCAGGGTACTTCCACCTGTTGGTCCTGTACCACTCCCCAAAGGGCATCCGCAAAGACCCCTCACGGTCCTCCAGCTCGAAGTCCTTGACCTTCCTACTGACACTTTCAAATAACGATGGTGTCCTCCCTGCCTCTTCAGATGGGAGCTTGATCTTGATAGGATCACCGAGTTTGTCCAGGTCATTGAACTGCCTGAAGTGGTCCATCATAATTTTATAGTCAGACGGGTCCATATTGGCAGGGTCCTGGAATACACGCCTGGCCGCCTCCATGGCTTTCATCCTGCTCGGGACACCAGACATGGCAAATGCAGGACCAAGGGCGAATGATTCCGCCAGCATCTCGGGGTCCCTCTCGCCGTGCATATACGCCTGCCCTGCAAACACTGCACCTGTGGCAACACCCTGCTTTACCGTGTTCAGCTTGTGCATCGCTACAAATAATTTTTTAAGCAAAAGAGCTTCAGCCGCCTCCTTGCCTCCGGCTTTAATCATACCAACAAAACCGGCACCATCATTTTTTGCCCGGAGAGACCCACGCACAAATGGCAGCGTGCCGCCACTTCCAACATCAGAAAGGAATTGAAATATCCCAGGGCCTGCACCGAGAAAAGCACCGGCAACCTTTTCGAATATCGTTGCATCCTTGAGTTGCTCAGCATAAAACTCAGAAGCCTCGTAGAAGCCTGACAGTGATGTGTCTACAAACTCCTTAGGATCGAACCCAAGAGGTCTCAATGCTTCACCAAACAGCAGGACCCCTGTCTCGACAAGACCGGCAACACCGGCAGAGGCATCACTTGTCGCTTTCTTGAGGATGTTCTCTATGGCACCTTGATTCTCGTATGTGATATTTGTCATACGCTCAAGGTTCGCCGCCTTTTCCTCGTACCCTTCGCTGCCAGGTTCTCCAACCTCCTCCTTCCTATACCTCTCCAGCTCCTTCATCTTCTGGTCCTGGTCGAGAAAAAACTTGAAGTTCTGGATGCCCCATTCCTTTGCGGCCCATCTCCCGGCGGCAAGCGCAGACTTCAAGGTAGGCGTCTCCTCGATGTCCAGCTCCTTCCCCTTCTCAGGAGACTCGTTGACAGGAGCAGGTTTTCTGCTTGGTCCAGGAGGGAGCAAACCAGGGACCCTTGACGAGTCCTTGTCTTCAAGCCCATACTCCTTGGCAAGGTCGCTATCGTCAATGGGGACAGTGCTTTTGTGATCGAGGTTGCGCCGTCCCACGAAGGCCTCTGTCACATCATCATCAACGCCTATGTCTGAACTCAGAATGTCATACGGGTCCATTACCTTTTATTCTCCTTCCTCCACTCTTCCGGCGTGGTGATGTTCAGATCGTTCTCCATTGCACTCGAAGGCTTGCTGTGGTACTCCCTGGTCAGGGCATGGAGTTGCCGGAACTTCATGTGCAGCCTGTTGTATTCGAGGACGTCAGTCTCTTTGATCGCCCTGATCGAACTTAACATCCTCATCATGGCTGGACCATTCGAGCTTGTCCCAGGGGACATGCCCAGGTCACGCTCCAGCCGGGCGACCCTGGTTCCAACATCTTCCTTGATATACTTCTTGGATACATAGTTTGCTGCGTCCCTTGGAGACCAGTTCTTGCCGTCGTCAACAACGCCGTGTGTAAGGTCCCAGTAGAGCTGCTTGCCTTCACGTATCCTGGCCTCGTCCTCCGCCGATGGGGCTGCCCACTTGCTCCTGTATTCCAGCACCTCGCTCAAAAGGGCGTACTCGTTTTTCCATTCCGCCGTTGTGTGAGGCCCTTCCTTCCGGGTGGCGTGCAAAAGCTTCAGAAGCGATGAAACGGTCTGTGGCCGCAAGGGGCTTTTCGGGTTGCCTATGCTATCGATGAGACGATCTGAAATCTTGTCGTAGGTGACTTCATCGGCACCAACGCTTTCCAGAATAAGGCCAGTCATCTGCGCCTCGGCTATGTCATCGTTCATATCCTTGCGCTCCTTGGTCAAGGCCCTTGAAGCGCTGAATGAAAAAGACCCTCCGAGTTCTTCAGAGTTCTGGTTGATAAAACCGAGGGCATCGGCCTCGTTACCAGAGAGGACCATGTCAACAAGCTGCAAGGTCAGGGCGTCCTTCCTGTCACGCTTGAGCCTGTCGGCCTCGACCTCCTGGCGGCGTTTGAGTTGGTACTTCCTATCATCCTCCGCCTCTATGGCATCATCGATCTTTCCCTTGTAAATCTTTTTTTCGGTAGCATTCATGTCATCGAATGCACCGGCATCGAACTGCTGTTTTGCGGTGTATGGGTTCTCTGCGATCATGGCGGCCAGCCTCTTCGCATATGCCTTGTCCCTGAATTGCTGATACATGCTGTCGCCAGCGGCCTTGGTCCACAAGGTTCCAACCTCTGTTTCAATCAGGTCTCCCATGGCTTTCAGCTTCGCCTTGAAGATAGCATCCCCCTTATCATTGAACGGTGCATTGGATGCAGAATCCCCAAGCTCCTCGATGCGGACCCTGGTATTTACGTCATGCTCCTCCTTCTTCTTGGTGAAAATGAGCTTCTTCACTTTGAAGTCATGCCCGTTGGTAAGTCGCCTAAGCTCAGATGAAAACTGATTCATATCGAGGCCAGCATCAGTGGCCCTCTTGGTGTACGTCTCTGCGACGATACCCTTCTTGTTATCATATGCCCCCTGGATATCATCCGGATTCTTAGTGTTAACAAGCTCGGTCTCCCGGTATATGCTGAGGTCCTTCTCGGCGTCTGAAAGGATCGCCGACATCTTGGACCCTTTGGCCTTCTCGTCGATCATCGCTATGGCGTCACCAACAGCGGCCAGCCCGGCGGCAATGGCACGGTCGCCCGTTGTCGGCTCCACCGGCACGGTCACGTTGCTTGGCGACTGAATCGGCTGGTGGCCACCAAGGCCCCTGCTTACGGTCAACCCCTGTCTGTATCCTAATACATTGGGCATGGTCGGTCTCCTACTTTCCGGCTTTTAGCGCTGACATGTTATCACTCGCAAAACTGAAGGCGGCTGCACCCCCTGTCAACAGGCTTCCACCGGCGGTCTTCAGCCCCTGCGCCCTTGACATGCTGGCAAGCTCACCGCCTTCCCACCGGAACCTGTCCGCCTCGTGGTCCTGTATATCTCCACTGTACAGGTAGCTCGTCTTCTCCCTTTGTATAGTGGAAGTCTCTAGGTCAGACTCCCAGTCGATTAACTCAAGGTCATACGTGAGTTCATCCAGGCTGTACTCGACCTCCTGGAGGATCGAGCCTGAACTGGACATGATGCCCTTGTGGAGCTTTGACCTTGCGATATCCCTGAGGCCTTCCTCTGCCACCTTCCTTTTCTCTATGGCAGCCTTCTGTTTTTCAACGGCGATCCTGTAATCCGCCCACTGGGCTTCTATCCTCGCCTGCTCTGCACGCTGCTTCGCAAGTTGTGCATTATAATCGGCCTGCTGCTGTGCGGCCTTTGCCTGCTGCTTCGATTGCTGTATGGATGTAGCTGCGGTGTAGACTGTGGACGCAATCATAAAGGCGAGAGCCACCGCTGCGAAAGGAAACCCGACCAGCGCAAGGACAATCAGGAGGGTCCAAGCATTCATCTTTTTTTTCTTGTCATTTGTAAAGAACATCAGAACACCTCCATATCAAATATGATACCTACCAGTGTGAAAGGAACGGGATCACTGCCTTTTATCGTTATCCATCCATCATAATCAACACCCCCAGGCACCATGACATTCTCCACATCGCCGGTGTAAAGAACGCTGCTGAAATAGCCCCCAAACCCAATCCTGGCGTCCTTATATGGGATGTCTCTCATGTTAGCACCATCCTGCCCGTACTGGCCGCGATTGCTCTTGTACAACCGCAATGTACATTCTCCGAAAGCTTTCTTCCGACCCTGGGAGGTTCCACCCTGGATGCTTGGCTCCACCCTCATCGGGGTGATAACATGCTCGTAGGGGTGTCCTATGGTGATGAATGATTCAATTTCCGCTGTGGTCGTAATGCTGCCATCAAGCCCGACTGTTACGTCCTCTATTGTCCCCTGGCCGATCATCGCCTTGCATGACTGACCGGCAAGGGCTTGCAGGTAGGGGCTGCTGATCGTATACGTTGCAGCGCTCACAGATATGGTATGGGCGCAATCGACAAAGCAAGCATTGATAAGTGAGTCATCATCAAAAAACTCTTCCAAAAATTCTATGTACCTTTTTGTGAAGGTGCCATGTGTCGTTGTGACTGATCTCTTTATAAGGCACCAGGTCTGATCATCGCTCGATGTGTCGCTCTCGCCCATGGGGATCGTGGCAACGTCCTCGAAGCAACCGACAGTCTCATGGTCGTGCATGGCCGTGACCTCATGCTCTTCGTGGAAGGTCATGCCTGCCATGTTACCGTCCTGCTTGGGCATCCACAAAATACTATTTGGCTGCTTCTGGTAGGATATTGCAAGGACCGGGCTTTTCGTAAGGTGAGGTGCAAGCACGGTCATTTCCGGCGCGACATACCCGGCGCTTTCCCAGTTGTAAGCCAAACGGTAAATCTTCTTTGAATGCCGCTGAATAAAGAGGACGTTCTGGCCAACCTTTGCAGCCATGGCCCACGTGCTGCCGATGAACTGGATTTCTTTGGCAGTGATGTTACTGTAAATGATTGCGTCTTCCTCATCGGCAGAGCCGACTCTCCATTCAGCCCCGGAATTGCCCACGATGATATTTGTGGCTGCCTTAAGCCATTGTATCTCATTGACTTCGTCAGAAGCGAATGTGATATTAATAGGCCTGAGATCGTCAGCGGCACCCTGGAAGTCATCCAGGTCTCCATCTTCGGACAGCCATATGTCAATTGGGTTATTGTTGGTGCAGGCAAATCCAAGCCTGTTCTCAAAGAAAAGACAGCATTTGGCGTAATCATCAACTCCAGAGTTAAAGGTGGTGAACCCGGCATCAATTGCGGTGTATGTCCAATCGGCCATGGTAAATGTCGGCGTGGCTGCTGTGCGGGTAACCTTCTTTGCGATATATGATGGGTGCGTGATGACCATAATGTCGGCGGACTGGGTCCATTGGATGTCCTGGACATCACCAGACAGGTAGTCACAATTTGCAGTGATCTCGTATGGCTCATCCTGGCGCTTAAGCTCAACGGTATCATATAGCAAGGTTGTACCATCCCCGTTTGCCGCCTCGTGGAAGAGGCCAATAATAATTCCGTGGCAATCCATGGGCGTGTAAAACTCTTTTGTGTGTTGGACCCATGCTGCTGTCCCTGTGTATGACTCATCGACCAGAAGGTTCCCAGTGAGAAAGCTTCCGGAGCAGTCCCACATCGTCACGTTGTCAACAAAGAAATAATCCCCCGCAGCACAATCGGTGTGTCCCAAAAACTCGATGTATGCACCAGCCCCTCCTGTGCCTGCTCCAGCCGCGTCCTCTTCGCGGAACATCCTTTTAATGTGGGTCCACTCTCCTGCGACCAATCCATCGAATTCTTCGTCCAGGTTGTAAGCACTATTGTCACCTTTCCTGATCCTGACCTTCAACCGCTGCATATCGGAATACGCAAAGACATCACACTCGAAACAGTAGATGATGGAGTTTGAAGTTGTAAATGTGTCAGACCTTGCGCCATCATTGGCCGCCGATACAGTGACTTGCATACTCCCAGGGCTGGCATCGTAAACATCAACGCCGCCTGCATCTGCTGCGCTGATTAAAAACTGCTCATACTGGCAGACAGAGTCCGAGTCTCCGGGGTCATGGAAGTCAACGAATTCGAGCGACCCATCACTAGCTATTCTGTAAGAGATGATCCCACTCGATCCACAACTGACCACTATATGAGCATCCCCGGTCGTGGGGCATACAAACAAAGTGCAATATTCATGGGTGTACCCTGCGTCCGTTGACGATGCCCCGGAAAAAGCCCCAGTAGAGTCTACGCTGGCCCACCTAATGCCAGAGGCACCATCTGTAAAGTACAGCACCCCATTATAATACGCGCAATCAAGCGTTGCCGTTGGAGTCGTAACCTCATCGACCAAGGCCAACGTACCAGAAGAGTCCACGCTGATTGAGGCAACCGACCCCGTTCCGCAGCAATATGCATAGGTCCCATCAGTATCAACCCGCCTCCCCGTTCCTCCGCCGGAGAATGGGTCCGCGAGGGTATCGACGAGAGTAAAAATGCCAGTGGTTTCGTCTATCGTATAAGAGGCAATGTCACCATCGCTATGGCAAGCGACAAGGTAATCACCGACTCTTGTGATTCCACGGCAATTGCCATTGGTGTCAATGCCGTCCCTGTAAGTTATGGTGCCGCTGCCGTCTATGTTGCAAGACCCCAGGCCCCATGATGCCCCTGAGTCATCGGAACAAACCAAGACATATCCGCTAGTCTCGGTATCATCAAATATGGATGTAACCTTGACTATCGCGTTATCAGTATCCTTATGCGTAAGGGTGCCATCAGACCCGACAGTGTAGGTATCGAGACCCCTTGTCCAATCACCAACGGCGAGTATGTCGATCTCTGACCCGGAATAATAAGTTATGTTTGCTGCACAGCGGCTGTCAGAGCTGGTGGCATCATTGGCCGCCACACGGCTCCCTATGGGAGATATCTCATTCGCATAAACTGAGCTGGAGGCCGCGAAGCTTCCCCCTACAACGACATTCCAATTGTTGATATTGCCGCCTTCGTAGTATCCATTGTCAACGATCAAATCCCCGGTTGTAAGCGGCAGGTTAAAATCGGCCTCGACAATTTTGACCATTCCAGCGGTGGCAGTCCCTTGCTTCAAATAAAATGCCAATTCGTACAAAGACCCTGGCTCAACAGAAACGAACTGCCAGGCGTATGGGTTGTCTGCCCCTCCCTCAGTGATTTGCAAGCAATTCCCCGCAGCACCAGCAGGAGCGCTGGCCAAGGCTGCTGCACTGCCGGAATCCCACGGAGCCGTGGCAGCAGCAAAGCCGCCGTTGGTAATCAAGTCGCTGCCCTCGATGATTACCTGTCCATCCTGCATGTGGACCCTCATATACTTATGGCCGATCTCCAGGATGTACGCCTGCTCGGTGTTATACTGGAAAGGCACGAGCTTGCAGTTATATCCGGCGTACTTCGCCTCCGCAACATATCTGAACCCAGGTCGCCTGGAGGCAGGGCCGTGAGGATGAACAACCATATTCTTGAGTTCCTTACATGCGTTGGAGTATTTCTCAAAGTCAACACGTGCATCGAGGAGCCTAGTAAATTCACCGGCTGTAAAATTCGTAAGGATGAGCTGTCCTTTCTGGCCCATAATTATTATCTCCCCGCCTTTACAAAATCTATATTATCTTCATCGTATTCCTCGTCAGGGAACTCCCCTTCCTCGAAAACGCCCATCTGGCGTGCCTCTGCAATGGCGATCTCCTCCATCTCGTGTAGATTTATGCCCTTAGTGCTTGCGTTGCTGATCGATACTGCCAGCTTTTTGGCTAACCTTACAGAGAGGACCTCTATGAAATTAGGATCGTACACTGAGGCTGCCGTATTATCGATGATGTATTTGATCCAAAGCTCGTTGCCTGTGCTGTTGCTTGTATCCACATCACATAGCAGGTAATTCGTCTGATACCTCTTCCACGGGAGGTCTGGATGGCTTGGCACTTCAAGGACCCTCAAGCAATCAGACGGGAGCGTTGACATGTACTCATAGTCGTAAGGGACAAAGTGATTAGCCGCTGCGCTGGCATAGTTAAGGACAGTGGCGTGCGCAACCGAGAAGGACCAGGGAAACTTTCTCAATAAGAGGCTCCTGGTATTTTCATAGATATTGGCTGCCTTCTGCTCCTCCTCCATGGTGAGACCCTCGCCTATAGTGGCGATGTTCCGGGCATGGATGAGGTCCATGGCCATGTTAATGATGTTTATGTCATCTTCGGTTGCGCTGTTCATGTATCGAGGCATCTTTTAACTCCTTTGCTACCTTCTTGGCCAGCTCATCGATATTGATGATCTCGACTCTCCCCGGTGGTATCTTACCTTTGTTCCATTCAGACTCAATATCATACCCATCAGAGTTGTGCCAAAAATAACCAATAGCCCAACGACTGACCACACGATACACGAGATAACAGAGTCCGAGTCCAATAAGGAACAGATTCTTCCTCCACTCCCCACCGATGATGTACGACCACCCTGCGATGAGGATGGTGATCTTTTCAAATGAGAATATGGCAGTCGATGCAAATGCATTATTACCCTGGTTGTACCAATACCTGTGTTTTACGAAAACTTCGATTAGCTTTCGTCTTCTTTTTTTTGGAATTCGATTTCTTAACCATTGCCTCATGCCTTTGCCTCTCTTTCTCAAGGCCTCTTATGACCTTGATAGCTTCCCCAACCTCCTTCGCATTTGGCTGCAAAATTGCGGCCTGATGAAAGCAGCTTGCTGCAATGTCCACTGCCCCTGCATCGAGCGCTATGCTCCCAAACACAAAGTATACGGCCCACTCCGGCCTCTCCCCATCGTAAAAGAAGAGGGCCTTCTCTGCGCAATTAAACGCAAGAGGGTAATTCTTGTTCTTCATGGCCTCCTTGGTTATCCTGTACAGCCACTCGGTCCTGTAAGGCTCAAGCTTCAGGGCTGTCAGGAGGTCACCCTTTTCTGCTGCACGGTTCGCACGCCATGGTTTATAGGCGTAGCAATAAACAAGGTAGGCTATGGCAAGAGCAGCGATGAAGGCCATCTCTATATTGACTTTGATTGCGATTTGCCGTTGCCCCTCGCTAATCGCCACCCCTGCCAATAGCCAAAACGGAAGCGACACCCCCGTATCCCTGAACGACAGGAAAAATGCTGCGTTCGCCATGAACGCAACCACCCCGGCCAGGATGAAGGTGTCAGCCTCCCATGCTCGCAGAACAACGAACCCCAGGAATGCCGCACAGAGCGCACATCCCAGTAAACCGTATTCTGCAAGACTTTCTGCATAATCGTTATGCGCACGGCGACCCACGGTAAACTGGAACCGGCCAGGCTCCTTCTGGTTGCCGAGGATCGTCGGGTCTTTCAAGTTCAGTTCCGCTACGGCCCTTGTATGCTTATGCCGGAAGCATCGCGGCCCCCATCCGAATATAGGCCTGCGCAGCCACATGGCGATGGCCGCCCTGGTCATAAGCAGCCTATGCCCCACTGACTCCTTGCATCCGACTTTGTACATGTACGTGACAATAGCCGCCGGGATGACCATGAATAACACCGCTGGTTCTATAATGCACAATCCTAAAGCTACGGCTCCCTGAGCGGCACGACAATGGCTTAACGCAATGCCCCCAATGATGATCACTGCGCTGATCGCATAAAATGCGCTGACGTTCCATATGAGCCACAGAGAGATAAAGAAACACGGCACCAGGTAAGCAGCCGTGTAATTACTGTTACCCATCCACCCCTTGAATCTGGTTTTCTTGCGCATGAAAGGCGTAAACCTTGGATCGACGATATCCTTTTTAAGTAGCTGCTGGCTCATCCCATACAAGGCTGTCACCGTTGCCGGGATCACAGCGGCTTGAAAAGAGAAGTCGAAGGGAACTCTTTGCGCCAAGAGGCAAAACACCAAGACAGACAGCACCCTAACGACTTCTCTAGTGGCGAGGTGGTGATGGTCTGCCCATAGGAGGGAAAAGACACAGAACACCACCACCGCAAGGAGGTAGCGGTTGGGGCCGCTGAATGCCGGGATGCCACTCCACAGCATAACGATGGCTGCGATCCCCATCAGAAGGATCGTGGCCTGCTCCTTGGCCTGGTCAACCCCGAACACCCCGTCAAACCTGATGATCGGGACCACGGCCATGGCTATGCCGAGGAGTACAAGCTCCAGCATTACTTATCCTCCGAGTGCTTATGTCTTATGTGGGCAAGGTAGCCTTGACGGGTGCTGAACTCCTGGTCGCATTCTTCACAATACTTTTCCGGGTCAAACGGCTTCACCTCTTCCTCCTCGTCGACTTTCGAGGTGTCACGGGTGGACTGCTTGGCCTCCTTAACCGCTTCTTTTTTGGCGGCCTCCTCTGCATCGTAAAGAATTCCTGCGTATTCCCAGTCTGTCACAAAGTGATGGGGAACCTTCCCCCTCACCTGGTTAAGCTCCATTACTTCCCCAGGATACCAGGGCCTGCCGTTGTGGAAACATTGCTTCTTGCAAACATAATGCTTTGTCTTCGGTGCTGGCATTGCATTCTCCTTTTTGGACTCCCTGCCCCGTAGGGCAGGAAGGTTTGGGCTTGGTTAAAGGTTAACTGCTACGAGGTCCAACCGTAAGTGGTTGTGTCCTCAGGCCCAGTGGGGGCCTCAAGACCGATCCATGCATCCACAGCCCCGGCAGACATCCCGGTGGGGACTACTGCTATGAGCTGCATGTACTGAGCCAGATCGACCGCAGGAATAGCCGCTTTGACAATGCTCACGCCAATTGTTGCACAAGCACTCGCTGTCATGGCGGCGAACATAACGCCCGATGCCCACGTGCTGCCATCGGCGGAGGTCTGCAACCAAATCTGGATTGTGGATGCAGAATTACCTGCGAAGGCCGTGTTGACAGTCACGTTGATATACAACGGTGTGCCTCTCCCTACTCCGGCACCGTGGGTGGCGTCATAAAACTTCTCGGTGTTGGTCAGGGTCTTGACGTAATACGAAGACGTCCCGGTCCCTGAAATGTCAAATGCATCTCCGAACTCCAAGAAGCTATCCATGATGGCCCCTCGCTTGCAGAGGCCAACGACAGTGGTGAAGATGTTTTTAATATGCCTCATACTTCACCTCCTATGTTACGGCGGTCTCGGTATTGAGGATTGCATCAACCCTCCGCACCGGGACGCCCCTAAACATGGTGACAGGAACACCGAAAGCATCGGAAGAGGAGTAATTCACATTACTCTTATCCTTTGCCCGGATATCCATCTGCGCCAATATCACATCATTGGCGTAGATAACAGCCCCACGACCTTTGTAAGGAAGCTTCCTGAGAAGCCTGATGAGAACGTCATCATCAAAAGTGTTGGCAGCGCCAGAGCTTTCAATGTTGGCGTATCTCTGCACGCACCTCTCATCTCTAACGGCAACGCCGATGTCAACGGAGAAGTGAGTGCGATAGGCCTGGTATTCCTTGCTGTTGGAATCCTGGACCGTATCCTCGCCAAGGTCACGGGCCTGGATGCCCATGCTCTTTGAGTTTTTGGGGTAAATGAGATGAACCATTGTCGGACCCCACTGCACCACAAGGATGCTAGTGACGTCACTGCCACCTCCACCACCGTCCCAAACATTGTTCTTCGCCAGCTCATTAAACCTGGTACAAAAACCGTTGAAGCGTTCGGGATGCGAACCCATGTTGCCATAGATAAGCGTATCTGCGATGGTCTGTGACAGGCCCTCGATGAAGGCACGATCCTCCCCCGCCCGGAAAGCCTTGGGGTCGGGAGCCAGGTCCACGAGCTTCTTATCAACCTTGCTGTAAGTCTCCAGCATACCGATAGCCTCGGTCACCTGTGTGGTGGTTGAGGCCTCGGTGTCCACACCGGCATTCAGCTTACGCCACGTACCGGCAGGCAGAGAGTTACGCCTGGTGATGAGATGCCCAGTCATCTGGTTTGACTCAAGCCATACGGCATCGTCAAAAATCTCATTGGTCTCATCGAGGACTTCGGCAATGGCAATGAGATCGCCGTTGTTGGTCCGCTTGGCAAGCTCCACCAGCGTCAACTGCGAGTAAACGCTGTGGGTGTCACCGGCCACTTCGAGACCGACAATGGCAAACTTGACCTTGTCCATTGTGTGTCCTCCTAGTCCTTCTTGTCCATGCTAGGATAAGACAGTGACGGCTGCCCCAAGCTGTCCCGTGTGGCTTCCCCAACCTTCTCTCTAGGTGGCCTTACGTCACGGAGCATCTTGTCGTTCAACAGTTGCGTCCCTACATGGTAGAAGAGTTTAATAATATTTGGGTTATCGCCGAACCCGGAATTGTCGAGCCAATTCACCGTTTCCTCGTCAGCAAAAAACCACACCGCACGCATGGCGATGTCTGCATTAGCCTCGTACTCATCACCCCAAGTATCTTGCAAGGCCTTGACAGCTTCGGCCTTCCTCTCTTCAGAGGTGCGTTGGATGCCTTCCGCACTGTCCATCACGTTGTCAATATACCAGCTATAAGCGGCCTGCACTTGGTCAGGGGAGAAGTTTCTATCGTGAGCAAACTTCAGGAATGACTTCTCCAGGTCCTCAGGGTAAGGACCCAGTTTTTCCTGATCCCAATTTGGTCGCTCGACCTTATAGCCTTCGGGGTCACCGGGAATCCCATAGGCCTCTCTATAGGCCTTCAGGTCATCCTCAGTAGGATTCTCTCCCAGTCGTGGCAACATCTCCCCTACCTTGCTCTCGTACTCCGTTACCTTCCCCAAGGTGTCAAGGTGAGCTTTTGCAAACTCACCCAGGTTACCGAACTGGGTCAGGGTCTCGTTTCCCTTGTACTCATCCGGGAGCTGTGCGGTCCACGCTGGTGGGTCTCCAGGAGTAGGGTCCCCTTCACCCTCGCCTCTCCTGGTTTTTCCGATAAAACACCATTCAATCTTTCCCATCTCAATCTCCTTCCTTATTGATCAAATCCCATCCTTTTCTTTCAGTCACCCTAAGGCCATCGAAGTCTCTCAGGGGTATGTCCATAAAGGCATTGATCAGGTCAAGGTCCATCAGGTTAACGTAACTGTATACTCCAATGTTTGCCAAGAGGTGCCTGGCGTAATTGCTAAGCACCACTTCCTCTGTCTCGCTTACCTCCTCATTAAAGAAGTTCAGTTCACCCAACATGTGGGTCAAAACTCTGCGGCCTGTCTGGCTGCTGAATACTTCCCGGTACGCATCGACCATCTGTGAGTCAAGCTCGTTTTCGGTCTGCACTTTCTTGCGCCGGAATAATTCCCTTAATATTTCCCTCAAGCTGCACCTCCTTGCTGAAGCAAGAGTTGTTCAACACCAGGGTTGTCAATAAGGGCTTGCCCCAAGTTGCCCTCCGTGGCTGCATCGGCCTGCGCCACATCTTTAACCATCGAGGCACCCTCAGCCATGGTCTGCCTCTGCATTTCTCTTTCCGCTGCTGCCTGCCTGGCCTCCCTTATCTTCATAACAGTGTCTTTGCTATTAAGCAGTTCTTGCGGCATCCCTCCGATCCTCATCACTTCCTTGATCGTGCCGTCCCAGTCGATGTTATCCTTCGTGTTAGGATCAATCTCCATAATCGGGATGGCGCTCTCGATGGACCTCATTACCCCTTGATGAGAGAAGAGTCGCCGCTGTGCTTGTGCCAGGGGTCCAAGGTACTCGATGTCAATTTTCCCCTTCCCGGTTGCCATGGCGTAGTCAACCAGGACTTGAGGGGGATCGGGTATCTTGCGCTGTCTTCGCAGCATCTCGAACACCAGGTCGGTGATCGGGTTCAAAGCCTCGCTGTTCAGTCGGCCTATTGTCGTCCCCAACACAGCGGCCTTCTCTCCTTGACGTTCTATGACCTCAGTTGCGGTGAGCTGCCTCTCCGCCCTGGTGAGCAGCAGAAAGAAGTCCACCTTAAAATGTTCCTTGATGATCTCACGCTTCCGCTCAATATGTTCCATGGTGTACGGATAGGCGTTGCTGCCGTAGTCAACAGGGTAAATAAGGCGCTTCTCATTCTTGTAGTAGTTTACGCCCTTGGCATTAAGCCTGCCCTTCCCGAACATTTCATTAGGCAGCATCACCGGAGGATACGCCGTCCGGTTTGCAATGGCCTGGCTTGTTTTTTCGATCACCTGAGCGCCCAGGATGTCCACCAGTGCGTCCCAGGCCGGTGACGTACCATAGACCCTCCCCGTATCGATTTTCCACCTCCAGGAGGCCGTGGGGAACTGGTCGAAGCCCCACTCGTTGAGAATAGTGTCATCCTCATCGCCACCACCGGCATTCAGGAGCCACACCGAGGCCCATGGCTTGTTCGGCCCTGTCGGCAGATTGATATTTCTGTCTGTGCGAGGGAAGATGCAATGAATGATCTCGTACTCGTTGCTGCTCTGGTTATTGTTGATTGCCTGCACCACGTTGTCCGTAAGCTTCGACGGGTCCCACGCCAGAGGGTCACGCTGTCCCGGAGGCATGTTTGGGTCATAGCACCTCTGCATGATCTGCCTGGCCGTGTAGTTGAATTTACGGAACAGTGTGTCCACCCGCCCGTATTTATCAACATCGACATAGGCCTCCTTAGGGTGCAGCACGGTGAAGACTGGGAGCTGCCTGCGCATGTCCTCCTCTACCCACATGTTGGCCGTGCCGATGCTGCCACCATGCAGGAAGTATTCGGCCATGGAGTCGTAGAAGTTGGATGCACCGTAAATGCTGTACATCACCTCTTCACAGATTTGGAGCCACGACCTCACTTCAGGAATCTCGTCGAGTCTCATTCCCATGGTTGCATAGGAGGCCATCACACGGCTGCCCATTTGAGAAGAAATCACCTCGGCCATGGCCAGTCGAAACCATTTGATGGCCGGTGATACAAGGTAACCATGGAGGCCGTCAGCAAGGAGCTGAAGCATTCCCTGCGGGCTTCCATCGTAGGTATCCTCACCGTACTTCTTGTGCCGGTCGGTATTGGCTGCGTACTTGTGGCTGGTGCTATGAGCAGTGTTCAGGATGTCCCATAGCCTGGGGATGACATGGGTGACGATGTCCTGCCACACCTGTTCAGCGGTGTACCGACCTTGCTCCAGCTCCTTCTGCCTGGAGAGCAGCTTCTTCTTAAGGGTCTCCTCGGTCGGTTTGATTTCAAGCGTTGTCGCCATCAGCTATCCCCTTTCTTCTTTTTCTTTTTCCTGCGCCACCCCATCATGGCCATGGTCCCGTAGATGTACGCCTGCTTCCTGCTCTCAGGCCAGTCGGGATGGTTCTCGTTTACGTCTCGCCTCAGTTTGTCGTGGAGTTCTTTTGGCATGGCCTTTACGGTGAATGCCTCCTTATAAAATGCGGAATGCCAAATGCATTGTTCCGCACTGGCTCCATGACGCTTTTCTTCTTGCTCTCGTAAGCCCCGATGTCGGGCGCTCGATAGACTCTCATTGACTCGTAAGCCCCAACATCATAAAAAACATTTTTAGGAACGCTTCTACCTCTATGGTCAGTTGTTGATTCCATTGTCACTCCTGATGTTCCTGCGTTATATGCAGGTGAACCATCCTGAAGTCTATAATTTGACACTCCAGTTGTAGCAAGCAATGGATCTGTGTTGAGCGAATTTGCGTCTCCTCCTGTATTAGCTTTGAAAGTAGCAAAACTTATCTGAGCAGCATCCCAATAAAACCGATCCTTGACTCCATAAATATTGTAGTCAAGGCTAACAAGAGTAGCACCTATCCCATTACTTGTAACCTTAACTTCGTATCTGGTCGGATCGAGGCACTTAGTGATGGTATTCTTGATCACCCACTTTCCATCAGAATCTATCCAGATATTAGAGTTTCTCTCGTTCTTCTGTTCTCCGTTCCCTATAAAAGTTCCTCCAATGATTGTGACACCAGAGTTTGCTGTACATCCTACACCGGCATTCCAGTTGTTGATGCCTACGCAATACTCAAGTGTTAATTGATCTGTAGAGTGAGCCGTAAAACCTTCTCCAGCCATAGCAGCAGCAGAGCCATTGTCTTCTGTATAGCATCTGCGGAATATGGCTACTCCACCCGTATTGGTGGCCATTCCATCACCAGTGTTTCCAATGGCAATATGATCTTCCACCACACCAGATGAAGCATCAAACCTTAAACCTATTGCATTGTTGTTTGTTGTGCTATTGGTAATCAGCACATTTGATGCAGCCGACTCAATAGAGATCCCTGTACCAGAACAATTACTTACATGTAGATTATTAAAAGTACCTCCTGTAAAATCACCATCCCTGATCTCAATTCCAGTAGCCGAATTTGTAACCGTCACACCATCCAACTTAGTGCCGACCATAGCATAATCGTCAGTCTTTCCAATATGCACAGCATCGTTAGCTGCATATCCATCCACTGTGCAATCTTCCATGGCAAAATATGTAATATCCTGAAGGTAAAGCCCATAAGCTGGGCCACCAATAAAATCACAGTTTTCAAACCTGTTATAGTCCTGATACCAAATCTGGACAGTGGCAATAGAACCACCATGAAACTTGAGATTTCTCCAAGACAGATAGTCAGCATAGCCGTTTGCGCTTATTACCCTCATTTGCTCGGATGTCACAGCGTCCTTGTAAGCACTCAAAGTGATGGTATCCCCATCTCTCGCCTTGATGATGACAGGATTACCAGAAGCTCCATCGTCTTCATTGCCAGGGACAATAAACTCTGAATAGAAGACTGATGTCCCTCCTATCGTTGCGGCTTGGACCTCAATGATATCTCCTGGCTCCAAATCGTTACTTGAAAATGCCTCTGTCACTGAACGATGGTCACAAGTATGGCATACAGTATAAACCGTTGCTTGAGCCAGGCTGCCACCAGTGGCAATCAGAAAACATAAAATCAGTAAAAGCTTTTTCATCGTCAGCTCCTATGGATAGTATTGATATGGATACGTGGCTAAGGGATACCGCCTGCCATCCGGTACTCGGCGTCCTCTTGCATCGGTGTAACCAATATCTGGAAGGCCGTCCTGGTCACGATCTGGAGTGCCAGCGTTAATTGCTACAGAACCTTTTTTTAGCCTATAGTCGCTTACTCCAGACCAGCCTGGAGAAGTATCATAGAAAGTAGATGATCCCGATCTTTCAGAATAAGACCCTGCGCCAGAAAGCACTTTTTGAAATATATTATCATGCCCTTGCACTGTCTTTCCTGCTGCTATATCCATAGAGCTGGCAATGGTATTAATAACAAATGTATGTTCATCGGCATCTATGTCTTCATTCGGTGCAGATACATTGAAGACGCTAACACCAGTGGCTGTAACCTGGATGCCTCTTTCAGCAACGCAATGAAGTAAAGACCAATATGATTGATCCACCAAAAGAAGCCTTCGCCAAATTCCTCCTTGGAGGGCTGCGAATGTATTGCCACTAAGGTTATCAGAGGTCAAAGCAGGAAAATCAAATTTCCCGCCGATCATGTTTTCCATGGCGTTAAATTTAACGATAGACGGGCCGGTCGTTGCTTCCACATAGCTAGGAGTCACACCAGTAATATATCCTGTGACATTGCTCAAAGACATCTGGTTTGATAAATTAAATCCAACACCATTGCCAGAACCTGGTTCATTCACGTAACAATTATCATCCGGCCAATGAGCATAGGCCTGATAACTCCCTTCACTCCCTGCACCAGGCCCGTGGGACACCCCTACCACCAAACCATCGGATGCATCAGCCCCCCTGAAAAAAGGATTGTTCGCTCTATCCTTTGGCCTCAAGAAAGTGTCCCACTTCATGTCTATAGGATCCCTGATGTCTGCGACAGCAACCCCTAAAGTTCCGTTTGCTATATATGCATATCCATTGTCAATGGAGAACATTTGGGGTGGAGGGTCCCCTGAAGGAGCATACCAGTTATATTTTTCAAGAACAGGAAGGTCCAGGTATTGCAGTGTAACGGGATTCAATGGATCGCTTATATCAACTGACCATATGCCATTGGGTTTTGTGGTTGGCTGATCTTCTATGGTTCCAGATGTCTTAACAGAAACGAATGCCACATTATTAACAATCTCAACGTCCCATGGCTGGCCATCTGTTTCAGGACAATCCAGCTCCGCAACATGGAATGGGTTTGATGGATCAGAAACATCGACTATCCTAAGATATCCACCATCATTGCTTGTATGAAAAATATAATTACCACTTTTATCCATCCCATGGCTGTCATGGGGAACACCTAAACCAGACATTCCATCTGTTTCATCGGCCCTTCCCATCCAGACAGGGTTTCCATTGTCAGATACATCAAATATCCACAACCCTTTATTTTGCGCTCCGACATACACATAGGGATACTCATAATAGATTCCTGACCCTTTTCCTTCAAATGATATGTTACCCGCCTCTGTTGCTACAGCAGGAGTGCTAATTTCTACAATAGACATTCTTCCATCGTCTTCGTAATCTTCACCCCATGTTTCACCGCTTGTATAAACGTTGATAATATACTCATCAAAGTAAAAATCCTGAGCTGTAATGGTTCCATACTTTGGACCAAGCATAATATCTGTTGGAGTTTTTGTGCTGTTGTCTATTCCATCAATGCCCCCACTTGAGTTCAGGTTTGTCCATGCAGCACCATATTTCGTCCGATAGAAATGCCTGGCTCCACCATCATCACCATTGACATCCAATTCAACCTTAATTTGATACCAGGTATCATATTGTAAGTCGGTCACATTGCCAGTGGCCGTTGAATAAGCTCCAGAATCCTGTTGAGTCTGCAACCTTAATTCAAAATCTTGATCAGCAATATGGTTAACAACAAGAAGCCTTACAGTTTCTGCTGTACCTATCCCGCAAGGAGCAATCCTTTGGTATTGACCTTCGGTGGCGTCCAAAGTGTCAAAGGGCAAGTACATCCAGAATATCATTTCAACGCTGGTTCCACTAGCAGTAGTATGCCTTAACCATGCAGCATCTCCGCCACCGCTAACCGACATTTTGACAACATTACTTCCATCATATATGGCCGGACCAGGAAAGCTTGACACTGCACTGATTGAATTTCCAGGGCTGCAAGAAGCTGTGTCCCATTCATCTGAACCACTGCACATATCATCATAATCATCTTCAAATCGGTAGGTATAAGTGTTCGTGTAAGCAGCAGCTCCGGCCCTTGATGCGTAGAACCCTGTTACTCCGCCAGGATCAACATCAACACCCCTTGATTCAAGTGGAGATGGGCAAACATCCAAGGTATCAGTAAGAGAGACGCTGAACGGATCGCTGATGTCAAACAACCTGTGTCCACTGTAAGCAGCAGCTATCCAGGCATAACTTCCATTTATCTTGACCTCTGCTGCCGGATTATCTCCTGCAAGGTAGCCACTCAAATAAGCACCGCCACCATAAGCCAATGATACCGGAAACAAGGATGCAAGTACGAGCGCTTGAAATAATATTTTCTTCATTGCTCTACCCCTATAATTACGGTTCGGCAGTCATACCCACCCCGATAGGCACGGCAGGCACCCCTTTTATAAATGAAAAAGGGGCAGGGCTACTTATCCCCCATATGTTCTTGGCATGGACCTTAATATCGTGGACACCATCAGGCCAGGAGTCCAGGCCTTCACGCAAAGAGCCGTCAGCTTGCGCTTGAACTTCAGTCGTGACGCCGCTCTCTACAATCAGGTAGCTGGTCACGTTCGTGGCCGGATCGCACACGAGCCATACCGCAAAGATCGCTATGATTAAATGTTTCATCGTTTACCTATGACCTCGTAATGCAAGGTTACACCACTCTCGGCAGAGTCCTTGTCCCACCTGAAGTCAACAACCATGTTCGGGGTCCACAAGATGAGGCTGTCACCATCGGCCAGAATTTGTGCCGTTGCGTCAAAATCGACGATGGCATTGGCCCCGGCATCTCCGGTAAGGCAAAACCTTATGCCCCCACCTTCAGGCTGAACGATGGCTTGATATGGCCGCCCTGAGGTTGTCAGCGAGGACACACCTGACGCATCGTCATAGTCGTGGTATGACCCAAGGCCAACGTAATTCTCCTCGGCATGGGCCTTGATCACCGCACCCATAAAGATCAAGGTGGCGATCACCATAATGAAAATAAGAAGTTCTCTCGTTAACCTGGTCATAGCTATTTCTCCTTTTTTACGCCACCAAGGGTGGTTGATAACCTGGGCCTGTTGCCCAAGAGTGTACTCGTGCGTTGCTTCCGGGTCCCCGGCCTCGATTTTCTCACTGTCTTCGCCAACTGGTAACCATACTGTTGGCCAAGCCTGGTTTTCTCCTCGGAGAGGGAGGCCTCGGTCTCACGTGCCTTGTTGAGGTCCGCCAAGCGCTTCTTCTCGGATGCCTCCAGCTCAGGCCTTACCTCACCCCCCTCATCGATCAGCTTCCACTCGTAGGGTATAGGCTTCTTTATAACCCTCTTCTTCTCAACCCTGTAGTTTAATTGGCCATCATATCCACCCGTGGCTGTGCCTTCATCAGTAATCCTAAACCCCTCTTTAACTTGAGGCAGGCCAGTCTTCGGATCATTAACTCTCTGGCCCCATTCATCGGTTACATACGGTGATGGAAGGCCGGTCCAATAATCCCCCTGGTCATAATGCTCCCATACCTCAACGTCCTCTGCGCCTCCACCTGTCAGCTCGTACCTCGCTCCGGGCAGGGTGTCGAGAGTGTACCCACCAAGCTTATTTGGCTGCGACAGGGTCTTTATCGACTTGGTTAAGGACTTCAGCTCCTTCTCGACCTCGCCCAACCTTGCTGGCTTCTTCGCTATTGCCATATCTTATCTCCTTTCGACTGAACTTTTTGGCAGCGAGGGCTTGCGCCTTGCGCTCCCTCATGCGCTGCTCGATACCCTTCTTGGCCTCCTGCCATGCAACGATCTGTTCACCACGTACTTGCTTCTCAGGCTTGCGAGGCTCGAACTTCATTGGCTTTGGCACTGGCATACTCTTATCCCCCAAGTTTCTCCTTGCCGGTCATGGACTCGTAGGACAGCAGGCCTCCAGCCTTTCGATCCCTGCTTGCGCCTTCGTACAACCCCCCGGTGAGGATGGTGCTGCGCCTGCCTCGGCGCTTGGCTCCGTAGGTCTTCTCCTTGTTGCTCTCACGCTGTTCAAGCTCGATCTCGGCCAGGGACTTCTCAGGAGGCGCTGGCGCTGCCGGTGGCGGTGGTGGTGCCGGAGGCGGAGGAGGAACCTGAGGGGGAGCGCTTGGCCCCTTGCCAGCACGGTCCTTACCAATGAACACAGGCAACCCCTTTGCGGTCCTGTCGTCCTTTGGGTCAGGCTTCTCAGGCATGTCTTCGTACATCTCTTCCAGCATCTTGTGGTAGCGGTTTAAGGCCTCCTCGACGTCCTCAGGCAATGGTGCTGTGCCTATCTCGTGAATGATGCCCTGGTCATTACCTTCAGGGCGCTCGTCTCTCTGTTCTCCCATGCTTCCTCCTTCAGTATCGACATTTGTGTCATGTCCACCCACTCACCATCAATCATTGTGTGGTGCCTGGATGTCCCCTCGATGGTAAAGCCCAAGGCCCTGGCCAAGGCGATGGCTGACCTGTGCCGGGTCCAGCACAGCAGCTTCTCGATATCGAAGACCGAGAACCAATAGGGCAGTGCCTGCTTGACGATGGCCGCCACGGTCCTTGGGTTGGCGTACCCCTTTTTCTTGCAGATGCCCACGGTGGCGTAGAACGGCTCCACCAGGTAATCAATGTAGGCGAAGCCGCAAGGCCCTACGCCCTGGTCATCGGCCACCAGGACCGACTCACGTGTATTGAGGTATCGTGTGGCCTCGACGGCGTCCTTGCACCCGTGGAAGTCGTAGGCATCACCCCAGTCATTGATGATGGCGATGCAGTGTTCGATGTCGTTGCCGGTGGCTTCATTGATTGTCACGGGTCCGAACTTGATCATTCGTTCCTCGCTATAGATGCATTAGCCCACATCACGCACTCCTCAAGCTTCGTGATCGCCAGTGACTTCTCCCTGCTATCAGGGCATGATTCATCGATCATGTGGGCGAAGCTGCGTGCGTGGTTCCTCAAGGAATCGTACCTCCCAGGCTGATCTCCCTTTGGCTTGTGGTAAGTAAACCTTATCTCGATATCCTTTTGCTCCATAATGCCTCCTTAAACCCTCTTCTCATCGACATTACCATAGTCCTGCTCGGCCATGCCTGCCCCGAACCTAGCGAGCTGCTCCTCCGGCGTTTCTGCCATCTCCGGAAAGGTGGCTGCCATGTCATCATCAAGGATGCGTGCCATGGCGTCCAGGCCGTCATCATGGAGGCACACCGGATACGCCAGGTACTCCTCATTGCGCCACAGGTCTATGATGTCGTAGCTCTGCCCATCGTACAGGGTCTTCCAAAGCATCCCCGGTAGCCACATGCGACCCTGCTCGAAGATGGGGATGAGCCGGTTGATTCTCTCGTGCTTGCCAAGCTTCCCGCCCAGTGGGGTGATCGTGAAGCGGTAGTTGGTAAGGTCCATGCAGAATTCGATGTGTTCCTTGTCGCTCTGCGCACCGTACTCCTCATAGCCCACACCAACAGGCCTGTACTTGCGGTGGAACTCAAACACGGTATTGGTGCGCTCGGTCAGGTTGAGCCTGTCCCGGACCATGTCGATCAGGTAATAATTGCGATCATAGCCAAGGCCTATCACCATGATCACTGACCAGTCGTTCTCCAGCTTCTTCTTGCTGCCTGCCGGGTCCACCAGGATGTAGCGGTTCATCTGCTCCCACCCGGCAACCGGCCAGTACCGCAGCCACTCGGCCTTGAAGCCCACTGCCTCATCCGCCCTTGGGTTCTGGAGGATTTGACAGGAGAAGGTGTAAGGCCCCATGTCCCTGCGCTTCTTCTTCATGGTCTCCAGGTCCCACATGACAGGGAAGCCTTCCATGGTGCCGTCATTGGTGCCTGGGTGCCTGCGCTCTATGGCGCTGCGCCTCTTGATGATCGTGCTGTATGTGTCTCCGAAATGGTATCGTGTGCCGATGTACCTGACCTTGCCCCCCTGCTCCGATGTGAGGTTGAGGGACAGCTCCCAGGCGTCCGTCACCTTCTTGACCATGTCAGGCGTGGTGACCGACTCCCTGGTGATGACGTCATCATACACCATGAGCTTGTAGTGTGCGCTGGTAGGCTGGCCGTCCACCAGGCCCCATGCTTGGATGGTTGACTCTTTTGGGTTGCCCGTGCGCTTTACGATGATGCCGTCATCTTCAGACCACTTGCTGGCCTCCTTCTTTGGGTTCGCCCACAGGATCTCCGGGAAGAGACCCTTGAGGTTCTCATTGCCCTCGAACTCCCTCTTGATCTGGCGTAGAAAGCCCTTGGCAATAGGCCTGGTGAAGCTGAAGATTCCGACAGTTAATTCTGGATCGTTGAGGATGTCTTGGATGGTGAGGCCGAAGGTGATGATGGTGGATTTGTAATGTTCCCTTGCCCACAAGTCAAGCATGCCGTTGGGTTCAAGCTGGACCTCACGGCACCTTTCGAATATCCACTCCTGGCGCTTCTTGTCGCCTTGAGCCATGTCAATGCGGCCCAGGAACTGGACAAGCAGGTAGTACAGGTCTGTCTTGCACAGGAGCCTGTACGCATCATTCAGGGTCTCGTTGTCACCGACCGAGGCGCTACTTATCAGGTCGTTGTACGCCTCCCGGCACTGATCGAGACTTAATCCTATCCACCACTGCATCGAGTAGCTCGCCTGTGACGTCATGGGTGTGGCTTACCACAAACTCGCCCCCATCGGTGCCGTGCGTCACCTCAGACTTGGTTGGCGCTGCTGCGCCCACGGTCTTGCTCCACTCCTTCAACGCTTCGAGCTGGAGCTTGCCGTCATCGTACTCCTCGCCGGTGATGATCTCGTCCTTGTCGGGGCCTCCCAAAAACTCCTTGGGTGCGGCCTTGGCCTTGGACAGTGACATCAACTGCCTGGCGTAATGGTCTGAAGTAAACCCAGCGTCCTGGAGCGCCACCAGAATTGCAGACCGATGGAAAAGTGCTTCCATCATCTGCTCCTTGGAGGGATTCTGTTTGACGTCTTCCATGGCTCTTAGGTCACGGCAATGGTTGCGGGGTCAGCGCCTTCGGTCGTGATCTTCGAATTCTTGAAGGCCAGGTATCCCATGTGTTCGCCGCTGGTCGCAGACTTGATCGAGAAGAACGTGTACTGATCTCCGCTGAACCACTTCTTCAGGCCAATCGGCTCTCCTGACTTGCCTTTAGCAAGCTCGCTGCCCTGGACCCTGGTCAAGCTGCCGTTGCTGTACGCACCGGCCACCTCCAGCCCAACTACTGCGATGCACGTGCCTGCCTTACCTCCACATGATCTCATAACGACATCCTCCTGCTTTGGATTTGGCTCCGGGTTTTGCGCCCGGAGCCGGTTAAAGGTGAACGGTTGAGAAGGAACCCAAGAAAAGTAAATCACCCATAACACACCTCAAAAACCCTGTCAAACGGGTGATGCCGGTCCTACATCACCGTGGCCATCTCATACGCCCGGCAGTCTCACGCAGTTTAACACACTCAAACCAAAAAGTTTCGGAATTTGCATTTTTTGTACGATACGTGTGTGCGGTGTACTTCCCTTCCCTTCCTTTCCCTTCCCTTCCTTTCTAGGGATACAGGTTGGTGGCAGGGTGGTGACTTGTAGGTAACTGGTGAGATACACGTATGAAACAGACACCAAGAGCCGCTGGTATCAAGGGTCTTCGTGCCTGTCTCTCACGTGTATTATAATGGTAGGTTTCATGTATGCTACTAGGCGTGTACAATCAAAGCGTTTGGGTCATGCTGGAGGTGCCTGATGAAATCTTTAAGCTCATCATTGGTAAAAACATACAGTCTCGCAGTGTACCGGGACTCATTCAATAGGTCCACTTGCTCCTCAACATCCCTGGTGCCGTCCCCAAATTTTTCACTGGTTGTGATCTGCCTCATCAGTTCATCGCACAGGGCTTGAGCCATCCTTTCCCTGATCATGCATTTCGCATCTTGCATTGCATGGCTCATGGTCTCCATTTCCCTAGACACCCTGATCGTGACGCTTAGTTCCCTTCCTCCATAGGCTGGACTTGATGATCCTCCGCTCATTTGCTTTCCTCCTTTTGCTTGATGTGTCCCTGCGCCTTCTCCTTACTTAGGGACAATTCCCTCGAACAGGCCTGGCAAAGACCCCGGATTCCACCTGGGTCCTCCGGGCTGATCGTG
>Ga0272440_1000258_pt1 | contig 44849 bp, 27 predicted proteins | sample SSMMMBAug17_FD_192440 | JGI IMG/M metagenome (GOLD analysis project Ga0272440, IMG submission 192440) | Marine sediment archaeal communities from Little Sippewissett salt marsh, Falmouth, MA, United States - SSM-MMB-Aug17 | ecosystem: Environmental > Aquatic > Marine > Wetlands > Sediment ...
CGCCAATTAATACATTGGGGATTCCTGGACCGGTGATTGGGCCGCCGACATGAGGGACCGGGGGGACGCCGGGGGTGACCATTGGACAGGTGTGTAAATCTGTTAGTCTTGCGGCTGGTTTGCTCATATTCATCCCTTTCTAGACATATCAGTACTGTTTCTCCAAAATATACTGTTTTTATTAACAAATTTAAATTATCTTTATTAGCCCACCAGCCGCTAACAATTATTGGGTCTTCGTTAGTTAAATAAATACTGACATTTTATTATTGAAGTAGAATCTCCAGAGTTACTATCATCATAGATTTTCATGATAAATATTAGCCTCTAAAATTAACAGGAGATTTTTACTTCTGAAAAATATTAAATACTACTTCATATTAGATAATAATATAAATAAAAAATAGTTAACAAGATCAGATTGAATTGTATCAATACTTTTTTGATTATAAAACAAATATATTAGGGTGCATTATTGGCATGAAAGATAATTATAAATTCTGGAATTTAGCGCGATTCTTGAATTATAAAATCCCATGTCAGCTTTATATTAAATCATTTCAAACAATTAGGTCTATTATAAGATTTGAATAGGATACAAAATTATCTTGTTGGGCTTCAGTATCATAAACACTACTAGTACTTTGTGCTGGGTGCATACAACAGAAGGGGGAAGCATATTTCATTTTCATTTTTGAACCAGGATTACGCAGAAGAAGATGAATAAGATGAAAAAAAACACTTTAAATTCATCTTATTCATCTTCTTTAGCGTAATCCTGGTTCAAAAAATATACAAAACTACTTTCTCCCCCCATCTATTGGATACGCCCCTTTGTGCTTGTTCAAATTTATCAAAAGAAGTAGATGTTGCTTCATACCGACCTGTTCCAGCATTATATACTGCAGTTAATCTTGAGGAAGTTTATTATTTTTGTCCATTGATTATAAGCATTTTGAATGTTGTTTGTATTTGGAAGTCCATCCCATAAGAGTGTATATTCATTAGGGCCTGATTATTACTTCTCTTTAACACATCGAAAGCCTAAAACATTATTGCTATAATCGGGTTTATATTGAAGTCGCCTTGACGCGCGCAAGCTACTTGGCCCCTCTGAATAAGCACTTCCTTTGACAACACGATATTTTTTGTCGGATTTTTCAAAATGATTATGTGATGCTCTTTTTTTGTTGTTATAAACAGTATATCCATCCCGACACCATTCCAAGGTGTTACCAGCCATATCGTAAACGCCATAATAACTCTGGCCTTTATCAAACATATTGACTTCAGTGATGCCATCATTATAAGAATTATAATTTGCAACAGAATCATCCGGTTCTTTTTCACCCCAGGGATATGAAGCACCTTTTGGACCTCTTGCTGCTTTTTCCCACTGCGCTTCAGTTGGTAGTTGTTTTCCCGCCCATTGACAATACGCTTTTGCATCATTCCAGGTTATTTGTGTAACAGGGAGTATATCTCCAGGATTATCTTTTAAGCCATCAGGGTTGCGCCAGCTTACACCATTCATTTTTTCCCACCTGGAACCATGTCGGACTCGTCCCATGTTATTCTTTTCTGGTTCAGTTATATAGTTGATTTCCTGAACAAATTTATCAAACAGTTGATTTGTAACCGGATATTTATCAATATAATATGAATCCATCCTGATAGTTTGCTCCGGTTTTTCTGAAGTAAAAGCAGATGAACCCATAGTAAAAGATCCTTCAGGTATAAGAATCATTGTGCTGCTAAAACCAAATTTTTCTTCACAATACCCTTTTGTGTTTTTGGTGATACATTCTTCAGAAGGAGTAAAATTCATAATTAGAACACCTCCAATTATCAAACATAAAAAAACGATTGCACAGATAAGATAGTGTTTGATTTTTGAAGGGGTCTCAGGCTCGGGTGGTTTACCATCGGGCTTATAATATTTTTCAAATACCTGTTGCATTTCAGCAAAATTATTAAATCGATGTTCGGGCTTTTTCTGCATAGATTTAAGTATTAACTTCTCTATATCTTTTGGGATTCTAGGGTTATGTTTGGATGGGAGCGGTGGTTTTTCTTCAAGATGGAAATGCATAACACGTTCAGTGTTATCTGAGTCATAAGGTCGACGGCCTGTAAACATCTCAAACATGACAATTCCCAGGGAATAAATATCCGCGCGTTCATCAATTTTTTCTTTTCTAAATCTTTCAGGAGCAGAATAATGAATGGATAGCATTTTTGCAGCAGTATACTCTGTCACATATCGTGTCATTGTTGCAATACCAAAATCCATGATTTTTGATTTTTGTTCAGGTGTAAACATGATATTGGTTGGCTTTATATCCCGATGCAAAATGCCATTGTCCAAAGCATATTGCAAGGCAGACAACACTTGATACGAAATTGTTACTGCGATATTAAATGGTATTGGAACAGGTTTATCATTTTGATTCACATATTGCTTCATGAAAAAACTAAGCGTATAGCCTTCAATATATTCCATAACAATCGCATAGTTTATCTTGTTATCTTTGTCTTCAGGAAAAAATTCAATCAGCTGTGTGATATTCTCATGTTTTAAGCTGGCAAGAATCATTGCTTCTCGAAAGAATATTTTAACGATTTCGTCTTTTTCGAGCAAATCAGGGTTAAGCATCTTGATAGCGTAGATGTAATTATCTTTGTTCGATCGTGCTTTCCAGACACTGCCAAATCCACCTTCACCAAGTTTTTCAATGATAATATAATGATCAACTTGTTTGCCTATCATCTCATTCTCCTAATAATAGTTATTTTGTAAACCATCTTTGAACAAAATTTTTGTGATTAAACTTTGCAACAATTACTGTAATATTATCAGAACCACCATTATTATTTGCTTCAAGAACAAGTTGATCACAAATAGACTGAGGTTCTTCCATTGAAAATATTGTGTCTATAATCGTTTGGTTATCAACTTCTCGATACAAACCATCGCAGCATATTAATAAATAAGGGGTTTTTCGAGGATGGATTGTCTTTTTTAAACAATCAATTTCCAGGTCTTCTGTGACACCAATAGCGCGTGTTATCATATTTCGTTCAGGGTGTGTTTCAGCTTGCTCTTCGGTAATAACTCCCTGACGAACAAGACTGGCAACATAGGAGTGATCTTGTGTTAATTGTATCAGTCCCTTTTCTGAAACAAAATAAGCGCGGGAATCTCCGACATGTGCACAATAGAGCTTATTGTTTTTTATGACTACGGCTGTAAGGGTTGTCCCCATACCTTTTAATGAAGGGGTTTCAACGGCCTTATTCATGATTGAAATGTTGGCCATATGAAAACACGATTTCATTGATTTAAATTTTTTTTTTATCGATACATCATAGTAATTGTTCATCAATATTTCAACAGCCATTTTCGAAGCAACTTCGCCGCCAGAGTAGCCTCCCATTCCATCAGCAAGGACAAGTAATGCCCCTTTTTTCATTTCTTTTGGGTCACGCGGTATGTAACAATCATAAAAATCCTGATTGATTTGTCTTTTTTTTCCCTTGTGAGTTGCTGCGCCAATTATTATGTCTTTCATTTCAACACCTATATTTTGAACTATTTTGCATACAGTGGCCACAGTATATATTCATCTTTTTTTCTGCCTTTCTTTCTTTTACCCGTTCTAAGATCAAAAACCCAAACATTGTTTCGATATTCTTTATATTTTGATTTAGACCAGTAAGCTTTCCATTGGTTTCTATCTAATTGCGGGTTTAATTCAAATGGATGACCAGTCGGTAATGCTGGTGCTCTGTTTTTTCTGTCAGACAGGCTTTTCCATTCTTCAATCGTTGGAAGCCGCCAGTCAGAAGAGTTTCCCAAGGTCATTTTGTTACAAATAGCATTGGCGTCATCATATCTTAGATAGGTAAAATGGGGTTTTTTTGCCCATACGAGACCTGATTTTCTGTCTGTAATTGTGCCATCATTGTTGTCTACAAAACGATTTTCAGGGGTAATTTCAGTTATTGTAAAAAAATGATCGAAAGTATCACCCGAACGATCCTCAGAATTATATGCAAGAAATTGACATTTAACAGAACCTTTATTATTTGGAAATAACTTTTGAATATGCCAATGTTTATTATTGCCTTTCAGAGGAAAATTTCTATTGTTATATATCATTAATACTTTTTTGGCAGGGATTGAAGTTGATACATGAAATTCAAATATAGTTTCAGAGGTCCCCGTTTTTGGCTTTTGATCAATTTTTGAAATTTGGACAAGGTGATAATGACTGGAAAAAGTACCTTTCTTTTCTTTGCCATATCTGTCCTGATTATTTTTTGCGATAATTGAATACGAATGCTTTCCTGCTATTTGAACAGGATAAGATATATGCCAATTCTTATCTGAGCCAGACATTTCATAAGGCTCATCATCAATTTGAATTTGAACTGACTTTGCATGTGCAGTGGTATTGACATGTATTTGTATTGTGTCATGAATGAATATGTCTTTGTTCGGTTTAAGTAAAACCTTTGAAACCTCTGGTATTGCCAATGACTTTAAAACCTGAAAAATCGATTCAACTTTTTCTCCTTGTGTATCTTTTTCATTTTTTGCATAGCAATGTATCTTTTGCATTCCAGATTTGAATACAGGAAATTTCGTTTCCCAAATATTGCCTGTTTTGTTAGAAAGGTGGTGCCTGGTGTTGTTAATATTTAATTCAACTGCGTATGCAGAAGTGTCTGTTTGAACAGTTACAACAAAAGAGTCTCCTTCGTAACCAATTTGAGGTGAAACAGAAATATTAACAATGTTTGCAGGTTTTTGTTGAATATCAATATATTGTTTTTTATATGTTGTCTTGCCATTAGCAATCGCTGAAAAGATACATTCAATTTTTCCAGACTGTTCAACTTTTTGATTGATATGCCACCTTTTACCTGATCCTTTCATGGTGATAAAAGACTTCTTTCCAATTTTAACTTCAGCGCCTTCTGCCTGAATATCCGTAATTATTGAAAATGAAAATGTTTTACCTACAAACCAATTGTTATCAGGACCAAGCGGTTTGATATCGATTTTTGAAATTTCTATGTCCTCAATAACAGGTGGTTGAATAGAAATTTCTGTATTTTTTTTATCTGACATTTTACTATCATGATTTATTGCCAGGATGCTGATTGGCAATTTACCATAAGATTCAGGTACCAATGTGAGTTGATAATGTAAGTTTGTTTTGCGAGATAACTTATGTTTTTGTCCGTCAATGTGTGCTGTAATTTGATCAACTGGTTTGTGGGTTCTAACACTAATCGTAATCGTATCTCCATATTTGGGTTGCTTTGGCAGAATTTTGACAGATTTTATATCTGGATTTGGCTTAAATATTTCAACTGTTCCCTTCTTTGGTTTGCCTTTAAGATCTTCATGATTCAAAGCGTAAACCCGAAATGTTGTTTTTCCAGGACGAATGAGTTGCACGGGTAGTTTACAGATATTTTGGTCACAATTCAGACCAAAGGTTTCGCCCAATATTTCAAGAAAAGCGGCTTTTGGTTTTTTGTGCGTTTGTACTGTAAACAAAAATTTGCTGCCAGAAAAACCTGTTTCAGGAGAAACTGTTAGTTTTTTAATATTTACTGGTTTTTCTTTTACGTGGAAATGAATATCATTTTTTGGCCCCGATTCGCCATCCTGATTGAAAGCTGTAACAGTTGCATTCATAGAGCCATAGTCAGAAAAAATTGATTTGTATGACCATTTATTACCTGTTTTTTTCATTTCAAACTGTTGACCCGAAATTTGAATGGTTACTTTGTGTGCGGGTTTGTCTGTTTTTGCTATAAATTTAAATGGCTCTTCCTGAAATCCTTTAGAGGGAGAAACATCAAAGAAAACAATATTTGGTCGATCCAGCTTTTTTCTTGAAATTTTGAATGAATCTATTGTCTGTTGTACATATTGGCTGCCTTTTCTGATAGATACAGTACCTGTTGCACGTATTTCCCGATTGAATTTTAATTTTGCAACCCATTCTTTATCTTTTCCAATCATTTGATATTTTGCATAATTAATTTCAAGTTCTGCGGATTGGATTGGATCATTTGTTTGAACGATCACTTCAAAAGTTTCGTTTACAAGTGGTTGTGAAGGATTTATTATAATATTCTCAACAGCAATTGGACGTTCTTTGATGAACAACGTTTTATAGCTTTCAGGACCAGGCTTGTCTTCCTCGTTAAATGCGGTAATCGCAATATTTAATTTACCGCTTTTTTGAGTTTGAAAGTCAAAAAACCATTGATCATCACTTTTTTTCATAACAAAGATTTTGCTATCAATACTTAGTTTGACCTGTTGTGCATCTCTACTTGCTTTTGCGTGGATTCGTACTTTTTCTCCCTCAACAGGAGCATGGCTGAAATGAATATCTTTTATATGAATAGAAGGATAAGGAACATTAAGCACATCAGAATAAATTTTTCCTTCTACATTATTCTTGTTGGTTGCAACGATTTCAAAGGCATGATCTCCGTATTGTTCGAATTGAAATTGGTAAACCCAAGCATTTCGTGATTTTTTCATCAAATATGTTTGACCATGAATCGTTAAAAGTACTTTTTTTGCGTGAGAATCTGTCTTTGCAATAAATTCGTATGTGTCAGAAATTGTCCCCTTTTCAGGTGAAATATTGACACTAAAAATGGAGGCAATGGGGTATATTTTTTCAATGGTTTCGAGCGTTTTTGTTTGTTTGTCTATGCGTTTAGAATCAAAATTTTGTGCAATAATCTCAAGTTGTTTTTTTCCGACGGTTTGAAGCGTATGCTCAAGTTGCCAATTCTGACCATCACCTGTCATTTCATATAAATTATTGTCAATTCTGACACGAACCTGATCAGTTGGATTTGTTTTGACAACTAAGGAAAATGGTTCATTTTCAGTGGGCCTCCGCGGATTACAGGAAATATCTATAATTTCTGGAAGTGCATTATATACAAGAAAAGAGAAATTTTGAATAGGAGATAGCTCCTTTTCAGCATTTTGGGCCTGTAATGAATAGGACATTTCGCCAGGTTGTTTAAGAGTTATTTGTGCGGTCCATTTTTTACGATTTTCTCCTTTTACATGTTGCATGGCAAAATTTTTATTATTTATAGTCAAGTTAACAAGTTGTGCAGGATAATCTGTTTTAGCTTCTATGGTGATTTTTTTGCCAACAAATACTTCTTTTGTTTTAACAGTGCTACTTACAACATTAATTATACGATCCATTACAGACACAATTAACTTTTTTGATTTCCTTGATATATTTTGGCTATTGAATGCCTTGATTGAGATCGTATACGTTCCACGACTTTCAATAGGTAAGTCTAAAAACCATTTGGTATCGCTGCCTGACATGTTATATGGTCTTTTATTGAATGTCAGTATAACATGATGTGCAGCTACGTCTATATTGGCTGAAAAATGAAAAACGGTTCCCACTTTTCCTTTTGAGGGACTTACATTGACATCTGTAATCGTCGGGCAGGTTTCGGTTATTTTATATTTTGTGAGCTTTTTATGACTTGTGTTTTCCTCATCCAATGCTGCTTCAGCAAAAATTTCATAATTACCTGTTTTTTGTTCGGTAATTTGTGTTGACCAATGACGTCCGGCGCCTTTTAATGATATTTCTTTCTTTTGTATAAAGGCTGATACCTCGTTTACAGGCATGTCAGTTGTTACCTGTATCGTCAAGGGCTTTCCTTGTTCAGTAACATCAGGTGAAACAGTGAAATTTTGTATTTTGGGTGATTTTTTTACAAACACAAAAATTCCATCCTGATCATCAGAATTTTTTATCTTAGCGCGTTTTAATTTTCGTCCAATTTTTTTGTACAGTGGCTGGAAAACATCTTGATAGTCAAACATTAAGTTTTCAATGTCAATCATTGAATTTGTATTCAGCTGAAGTGTTTGGATAAGATAAGCAGCAAAATAAGTGTGTTGTTTTGTTTTTGCGAGCTTACCAATAAATTCATCACCATGAAAACCATTCGAATGTTTTATTCTGGAAAAAATACCGGTATCCGGAAGTTTGTTTGTCGAACGAATTGTATCATCAGAATATATCACTTTTCTTGATCGTCTTTGTCCATATTCCAACAACCATTCCTTAAACTGGAAATCGTTTTCAGAGATTTTATTTTCAACAGGTGTAATTAGTTCATGGTCAAAAAAAGAATCGGTAACGATTAAAAGATGCTTTATATTCATTTGGTTAAAAAATTTATTGGTCAGTTCTTGATGATTTATCATTGACCATGTCTGTCCTTTTGTCGCATCTATGGGGATCCAATAGGTGCCATCATTGTCTTCAATTGAGGGACCAAAGTAAAAAACAATTAGATTGTCATTGCTGTAAGTATTTCCATTAGAAGATTTTAAAAATTTGCCTAAATAATCATAGATATTATTTCTTGTGGGTCTATTATTTGATTTGTTAGTTAAAAGCATCGTGTTTTGTGTGGTAAAATGGTAGGTTGTAGTTAATAAATCGTAAAGTGCTTCAGCATCATTACCGGGGCCCTGGATTTTTTCAAATTGTTCATTTCTGTCAATACCAATAATGAGCGCGTGATTTGCCCCAATAGTTTTTGCTGTCTGCGATGACCAGTTATCTTGTCTTGCTGTACCATTTAGCATAAGCATTATAGAAATAACAAATGAAATCGAAATTGTTCTGCTGTATTTTTTTAATAAGATATTATTCAATTTACGTTGTCTCAATTCAATCCTCAAACGAATATCGCATGAAAGCTCCATGCTATGTATTTAGTATTCGGTATAAATTATATTAACCTATGATATTAATAATAAATGAATTTTTTTAATAGAATATTGAATCTTATGTGTCAAGATAAAATTAAAATTATTGAAATATGATCGTAATATTTTTGTAGCCTTAAAAATAGCTTTGTGTAAAAAGGTTATTCTGATTCATTAATTTATGTGGATAGCTTTAATCGAACTCAATAAAAAGTACACTCAGACAATTTTTATAAATCTAGATTTAGTATTTTCAATGGGTTGATACATCTAATGGGTGATTTTTTTTATTGCTCAATAAAAAATAATGAATATTCATTTTTTTGTTGACAAAAAAAATGATTCTAATTATAAAAAAGTAAATTACGTCACATTAAACAAATAAATAACTAACTAATTAGGAAGATTTATGCAGTCCGATAATAATACAAATACACGCATGTTTAATGATAACTACCAAAATATGAGCTACGATAGACCTAACGAGAATACAATGTTTTTTGAAACAACATTTACGCCTCAGGTAATAATAAAAATTGAGACTGGCTCTCCATCTGAATATGTTTTGAAAAATAATGAATTTGTAGCAATAGGGCGTCAAAGTCAATCAGGTGAGTTTGCAAAGCCTGATATTCGGGTAGAAGATCCGTTTGTTTCTCGTGGTCATCATGTAATTGTAAAAAAAAGTAACGATTTTGTGGAGCTTTATGTTAAGGAAGGGAAAACCGGTTTGAAAATGGATGACAAACAGTATGAAATGAATGATAAAATTTCCAATTTAGAACCGCCCATCAATTTTAAAATAGGAGAGTCAACTTATTGTTCAATTGAAGAGGTTAAGGATCCTGAGAAAACAAAAATAAATTTTAATGTACCTTTCCCTTCAGCGAATTCACCAAATAACCAAACCAAAAATCAGAATGGACAAACATGTAAACCCAATCATAATATTATACCTGAACCTCAATACACTACAGTTGCGTCAAACAATGCCTTCAGCAATAAGGAAGAGGTTGATACAAATACGGGAAAAGGTTTATCTTTGTTTGATGAATATGGAACCTCTTTTGGCCCAGATATTGATGCGCAAAAACAACCAAAAAAATCAAATGTAAATTCCATTTTACTCATAGTTGTCATCTCGCTCATTCTTTTATTGTTAGGTCTGACTTTATTCCTTGTTTTGCCTAAGTTTCAATATGAATTAACAGAAGTTAGTGCTGATACACCCGAAATACTAGCTATTGATGCAAATAATAGTTTACAATTGAGACCGGTATTACATTCAAATGTTTAAGAGATATCAATACAATAAAATATTCGGCCATTTTATGACGTGTTGATACTTTTGAAGAGAATATATTTATTAAATATTGTGACTAATTCTTTACTCAAAGGGGTGTGTCGAATGAGACCTGTTATAGAAGTAATTGATGGTCCACTTGATGGCTTGCAATTCTGCTTGCAAGGTAATAGTGATATTGGTAAGGATAAACGAAATGCGATCAGTATATACCATGATGGGACCATCTCCAGGTTTCATGCATGTGTTGATTTGGAGGGACGGGATTGGCTATTAAGCGATACCAAGAGTTCAAATGGTACACGTATTGATAATAAAAAGCTTCTTCCCTTTGAAAAATATCCTTTAACTGATAATTGCTATTTTTGTCTCGGCGCAACAATTATCCAATTTTACTATATTCCTGATGAAAAATACATTCCAACATCTGATCATGAAAAGGATATCAGAGAAACATACTTCTTTGACAACAAATTTCAAGATATTTGGGAAGATTTTTACAAAAATCCCTCTCAATATATGGATACAAAGGCACTTGTTGAAAAATGCATATATGTATTGTTAGGCTCTAAAGCGTCTCATTATTCATCCGTAAAAAAAGCATTTTCACGTCATTGCTATGATATACTGGGATCATGGATTGGTTCGTTTCGCTATTCACATCAACCCGATCATCAGGGAATTATTTCAGACAATTTGATTTCACCCAGAATATGGCGTATTTTTGAAATAATCAAGCAGACAACAGAGAAACCTATTCGCGTTGTTGATTTTATTGAAGCATTGATCCATGAAAAACGAAGTGTGCCAGGTCTTCACTTTCAAGGAGATTCTCAATTTTTGCAAGCACTAAAGAATCCAAATAAAACAGATCAAAGTAACAAAATAATTGAAGAAACAACAACGCCTTCTGCGCTTGAATTCATTAATGCTGATATGAAATTTTTAATTCAATGTTTGCTTGAAATTGAGCAGACGATTGGTAATTATTGCAAAAAATTTAACGATTTTCCATTAGAAACAAATTTTTTACCCCATTTACGCTATAATATTTCAAAAATAGCTTTTTCACAGGATGGTTCTTTATATAAGGATAAAATTCAAGCTCATATTAAGGATTTGGTAAAAGTCATATCAATTATATTATCTGATAAAACACCACCAATCAAAAACTTGAAAGGGCAAATTATGCATTATCTCTCTGATAATGAAACTATTTACAATAAAATAGATATGTTAATTGATGAGTATGTTCAGAATGAGGAGTCGATGTTGCATGATCAAATCGCCAGGCAATTAAAAGAATTAAACACATATCAAACAACAACAAATTATCATCGGGGATGACCATATTTCAATAAGAAGACAGGAGGTTTTATGTCAAAAAAGTTTATAAGCATTTATTTTTCTTGTTGTATAATATGTCTAATTCTGTCAGCATGTACAGGTACTGACACCATTCCACGATTTTGGCCGATTTCGATAACATTTATTGCAGATAAACATATTAACAACAATGTACGCTTACCTGTAGACATTATTGCCGTCAAAAATTCAGACGGCATACTGGATATTGGGCCTGAGAAGTGGTTTGGAGATCCTGAGAGAGACACACTGCTTAGGGAAGAAATTGTCAAGCTTGCAATTGGTAATGAAGGTAAACGTAAAATTGATATCAAGATTAGTTCTGAAATAAAACACCTGATCGTATTCTCTGATTATACAGATTTGACAGAGCGTAAAGGTCAACAAATTGTACTTGATCTTGATAAGTGGAAATGGAATTTTATTATTTATTTAAGAGAAAACAAAATGGAGCTTCATAAATGAGTTTTCAAACAGCAAATGTTAACTGGTATGATGGTATGTTGCTGCTGCCTCAGCATTTTCAACACTCAGACAGAAGTTTGACAGCAACAATTGAGGATCAATTGAAATGCCAGCCATTTCATTGGGGTATACAGGAATTGGATATTGATAGAAATGCCTTTTCCGACAGTCAAATTTTTTCTATTTCAAAAGCAAAATTACGAATGGAAAGTGGTGTCTGGATTGATATTCCGGGAAACGCTCACGCCGATTTTGTCACCTTTCGCGAATATTCATATCAAAATGATGAAGCGATTCCTGTATGGTTAGGAATTACCAGGCAAGACACCGAAGAATCTTACAAGATCGGTTCAATTCCTCTTGAAACATCAGAAGATTTGAATCAATCGTTTGAAATTCCCATTTGTAGACGACAGGTGACCATTTTTTTTGAAGAACCTTCGCGTGAATATGAATCGATGAAGATCGGGGAAATCAAACGCGCAACATACTCCAACATGCCTGTTTTTAATGAAACTTATATCCCGCCTTTATTGGATATAAATTCAAGTCGGCATTTAAATGAAAAACTCGATAGCCTGGTTTTAGCACTACAAGATCAATCCGGAATTTTACGTCATAAAACATCGAAACCTTCTTTTTTCAAACAAAATGATGTCATGAGCATAATAAAGGGATTTACTAAAGCTCAGGTTGAGACCAATTCCTGGATGCAACTTTCACAATATTCCAAAACGAAATCACTCCATCCATACGTTCTTTATCTAGAGTTGCTTAGATTGTGGAGCAACCTTGTTTTATTTGATGATCCAACAGAACTTAACAGTGTTCCGGAATATCAACATGGGAAATTGTCCAATATCTTCGATTATCTTTTCCAATCAATCTCCCAGAAGATGGAAGGGGAAAGAAAAAGTAATATTGAACGACGTGATTTTATCAATGACGGGAGTAGATGGATTTGTAGAATCGAGCGAGCATGGATGTTTGAAGCAACACGATTTTTTGTTTGCATTAATACAGAACGTTTGAAAAATCCCTCTGATGACTTTTTTACCCGAGAGGGGGTATATATTGCGCCAAATAGTCAGATTGATGCCCTTTTTGCGAGCCGTAAATTTGATAAAGGGTTTAACTATAAAAAAATGCGTACGATTCCGACAGGCATGCCTGACAGAAGTAATCTCCAATATTATGAATTAAAACTTGATCCAAATCACACGTATTGGGATCATATGAAAAGAGAGTTAAAGCTTGCATTACGTGATATCCAATTGTCAGACATTCCTGAAATAACACTTTATGTGGAGAAAAAAAAGGAGAAGTAAATATTCATGACAGCTTCAATGATTGTTCACAAAGAGATTAAACCTGTTATTGACTATCTGATTGATACTGAGTGGCGCCTGAAAAACAATGATAAAATACCTTATGAAAAAATCAGACAGGATCTCAAAAATGGTTTGAATATTCTGGAAGAAAAACTTAAAGGCGAACCGCAACTATATGAAATTTCAGGTTTAATTAAATATGCAATCACCGTTTTGTGTGACGAAGTTCTTAATTTTATAAATTGGGAATATCAGAAGACCTGGCAAAATTCACCCCTTGAAAAAGAATTGTATAAAGCTGCGCAGGCGGGAAAGAAATTTTATCAGTTATTGGAAAATGATGCTCTGCGACATCCGGTTCTGGCTGAGGTTTTTTATCTTTGTTTTGTACTTGCCTTTCAGAAAAGACATATTGACGACCCTCAAACAATACAAGGATACAAGCAAAAGTTGTATCATGCTGCGCAATTATCTCATATCCTTCCTGATACGGATCGCTTTCTTTCTCCGGGTGCCAATAAAACAATACAAACGCAAATCAGTAATTTCCCCCCTTTGTTTGGGACGACATCAATCATTATTTTTCTCGTCGTGCTTTTAGGAATTTACATTCTTGTGAGCCAATTTCTTTGGCATGATGTCGTCAGTTTAATATCAGATATCAGTAACCATATATTATCAAAAGGATATTAGACGATGGCAGCCAACTTTATAATGAATATAATGAATAGTGGTGCAACAAGAATGCTCGGAGGTGCGCTTGGCGGTGGACTTGTTGTTATTATGATCATGCGCCTTTTTCGAAATTATGGAACTGAAGTCGCCATTATCTGTTTGATTGGTGTGATCATTGCTGTATTATTTATTATTCTTATATACTATCTATATAAAAACTATGAGGTCCATCGTCAGCAGAAGTTAGATGCAGAACTTGAAAAAAAAGCCATAGAAAAACAAAGAAAAGACAGACTTGAAAAGAATGTTGCATCTCTGAAGAGTAACTGGCAGCAAGCAATGGAAGATATCAAACGTTCTGGAATAAATATTTATGATTTGCCATGGTTTATGATGATCGGGGAGCCGCAGTCCGGTAAAACAACCTTATTAAGAGAATCCAACCTCAATGTTTCAACAGAAAAGTGCATGGTTGAAGGTGCTGGTGGAACGGCGAATTGTAACTGGTGGTTTTTCAATGATGCTGTCCTTTTGGATACTGCCGGTCGTTTTTCAATGCCTGTTACCAATCTTCCAGATCAGGATGAATGGCTCAAATTTCTTGATATCCTGATGTCATCCCGTCCAAGGTGTCCAATCAATGGGATTATCGTTGCCATCCCACTGACTTCCCTTCTAGAGGATTCCGAGTCAGAAATTCAAAGAAAAGCAAAAAATATTCAAAATAAATTATTTGAAATAAACAGAAATTTACAAATTGAGGTTCCCATATTTCTCATGGTTACCAAAATGGATCTTCTGCATGGTTTTACAGAATTCTGTTTTACCCTGAAAGGCGCGGAAGATACCCAAATATTTGGATGGAACAGGGAACAACCATTTGATCGGCCATATGAAAAAATCGAATTTGAAGAACAATTCTACACGCAAACGGAACGTTTATATCATTGGAGTTTGCGGATACTCAGAGATATGCCGCCAGAAGGAAAAATTGAAGCAATTTTTAGTTTTTCCCAAAAATTCAATCAAATAAAAAAACAGTTGCATAAATATTGTGAAATTATTTTTGAAAATCATAAGATGAACCCATCGTTACTATGGCGGGGCACTTTTTTCAGTAGTGGCGTTCAGAAGGGCAAGGAATTTATTGATGGCCTGGGAAAAATTGTTGATAAAGATTTTCAGGCTCAAATCAAAAGAAGTATGAAAACCAGGCCTTACTTTATATTCAATTTTTGCAAAAAAATGTTTATTGAAAAGGGGCTGGTAAAACCTTCGAGAGAACGTAATAAAAGGCAGAGAAATATCCGTATAACAGCAGCAGCAATAACATGTGTTTTTTTCTTTATTTCAATCATGATGCTTGTTCCGGGATATAAAAAATTAAAGGATCAGGTTCTGGGCATTCACAAACCGCTTCAGTTCTCACAATCATTTATCCGCAAAAAGGATACAGATATTGATTTCGAAAAGACATTGCCAGATATCATCTCAAATACGGATAAATTGCATCAGGCAATTCATTCAATTAATGAGAGCGTTGGAACCAAACGTTTTCTACATGGTGCTCATAATAAATTATATGAAGGATTGAATCAAATTGCGACAGCGATGATCATTAAAGGATTGTATCGACCTTTTTTTAAAGATGCTGCAAAAATGTTATCCATGAAATCTGAAATAGCAGAAAGAGAAAAGATTCGTCCTGCATTGAGTCAATTATTGCGTGTACTTTCCGGTGATCAGTTAATTGATGACAAGGCAATGGTTTTATTTGATCTTTTCGATAATCAGGATTATTGGAAGAAATATCAAAAACCCTTTCATCAATATTTACAAAACTATAATGAGAATGCTTCATCTGCAAACATTATAACGAACCGTCCACTATTTAAAACCCATCTGAAACATGGATTTAAAGGGCTGGAACAGGTTTGGAAACGCTATCCTGAGGAACAATGTAAAAAGATACATGATAACGTTGAGTCTATTGCGAAAAGTTATCAGCGGTTGATAGAGACAAATTTACATGCTTCACTATCCGATATTCAACCGAAATTGGATGATTTTTATGAAAAGGCCACGATGTTAACCGGAGGAAAATCTAATCTCCCCCACCTGGCTTCACCAGAATATGTGGAAACAGAATGTGTTAATGACTTTGAATTCTTGTTAAAAGATATAAATGATATTGATCCAATGATGCGTGATCTTCAAAAATCTGGTATCAATCAATGCGCTGAAATTCGAAAGAAAATTGAAAAAGTCAAAAGTACTTCTATGGATACTTATGGTCATATCATTCAATCAGACGGACAGATTAATCAGCAGTTGAAGCATGTCATCGATATTGTAAAAGAGCTGAATGCATTTAATAACCTTTTTACTGATCATGATCGACAATTGATCAACGTACAGAAAAGTGATTTTATTAAAATTTTAGACAAGCAACATGCCAAATGGTTAGAAGAAAAGCAGAAAGTAAGCGAAACGGTTCTCAAAGAGATGGGCGCTGTTAAACCAAAGGGGTGGGAAAAAGATCATTTAAAACAAATTATTGATCATGTTGTTGCATTGAAAATTCAGCATGCTAGCTTTGAAGCTGCATCTTATGCGGTTTCAAAGGTTTTGACAGAAAAATTGAAAGAATCTTTTCTTCGCCATGGTGATATTGTACCTTCCCTGGCACGATCTGATTATTTGTTGGAGCAATTTAAAGAATTAAAGATGATTGAAAATTGGGTTTACGCAAAACATGTCCCTTTAGCAGAGACACAATCAATTACAGACGACATTCGTAATAAGATGATAACTTGCTATGGGGATTATATTCGATTTTGGAGTAACACCATTAATAAATATTCACCTGCTGGCCAATTTAAAAGAATTTCATCTTGGACGCATTTAAGAAACAAACTGAACCAACAGCAGGGAATCATTATTGATCCAACAGCTTATCCCCTAAGGTCATTTTTAGAGACAGTTTCAGAAAAGAAAATCATTGCATTGCAGGAAATAATAGGCTCCAGGAGAGATATAAATCAATTGGAAGAAAGAAAAGTCGTTTTATGTGCGAGAACCTATGGTGGACCGCTTTGCGCCGAACTAGACAAATATCAGCAGCAGTTTTATGAAAAGGTTGAAACAATATATATTGATTTGGATCTTGTTGATAAAAGCGAGTTACCTGACGTTAGAAAAAAACTAAAACAGCACTATTCCACCATGGATGTTTTCAATATATTTATCCGTGCATCATCCCAGGAAAGTATTGCTGTACAGCTTCGAACTGTGCAAAGAGTTGCAAGGCGATTGCTTAATAAACAAATAAAACAAATTGATTCACAAATTCAAACCATTGAAGATAATGAAAAAAGGGCGCTTCGGGAAAAATGGCAGGCAATTCAAGACAGATGGGAAAATAAAGTATCATCATTGCGCAATTCAATTAGTAAGATTTATCCATTCACAAATGCCTCTCCAAAGATTGATCAACAGTCAGACAAAAAAATAACCGTTGTCGTAAATACTATCCGCAATGAATTTATTCAAACGGTATTTGATCCAACAAGAGAGTTCAGTAAATTGATTACTGAAATGAGTCAGGAAAGAGATTCAAATGTGATGGCAAAAGAACTGAATCTTGATGAAGAATTATTTATCGAAAAACTGAATGCATGGCAAATATTTTTATTTGACCAAAGCGGGAAACCCATAAATTATCACGTTCAAATTATTTTACAAAAAAGTCCAAAAGCGGGAGAACTATTTACCAACCTTGACATTGAGGGTTTTGAAACAATTGATAGCAAAGCAAAAGTCAAGTTTCGGTTCAGTGGCACAACGTATAAAAAACAAAAAGTAATATGGAATATTTCTTGTAAATCAACGATTCGTTTCAGGATTTACAATGAAGAAACAGTCATCAGTGAAGATATCCGAAAAGAATCTATATGTGATTTAACTGGAGATACTCCGCTCTCTTTTTTGGGCTTTCTTACAACCAAGGGTAGTGAATTCAAAGCTCTGGATAAAACTTATGAATGGAATGTAAACATAGACTTTCCGTATAAAACAAGCCAGCGAAAAATAATAATGATACCGGTTGTTCTGATGTTTAAATGGGATGTATCTATTCCGGATGTGATAACTTTTCCAAAATGAGAAAAATGATGGCATTGAAGGAAAATAATATTAAATTTATTCAGGGGTTTGGAAAGTTACCCATTTATGCTGATTATATATCACATGTATTTGATGACGAAGCGGCAATATGGAAACAGTATCTCATGGAGGCTTTTCAACTGCCGCAATTTTTTCTTGACAAGGGATTGCATCCTTTTATTTTTCAGCCCGATAATAGCAATCAAACCATTATTGGAACCATTGAGCCGAGTAATGATGGGATTAGGGAATTTCCTTTCTCATTATTCATTCAAAAGCCGGACTTGAATCATGAAGAAGACCTGGAACATTGTATTCATATCTGGCATTTTTTAATCATTGTTCGGTGGCAATTGAGCCAGATTCAGGATATTAGTGAGTGTTATGCGTATCTAGAAACGCAACGCATTGATATCTCAAAGAAAGAGAAGTTACCGGATGCTTTGTTGAAAAAGCTGGGTAATTTTTTGATAAATGCTAGGTTGCAAACATTGATAATCGGAAACGATATTGATTTTACTTTTGGAGAATAAATAAAACGATGGATTTTGATAATTTTATTACAAAATGTCTTGCTCCAATAAATGGCGATCAACCTGCAGGAAAAGACTGTAGCAATCTTGAAATGTATGCGCCATTTAAAGCAGAAATATCAAAGATTACTGGCGGACAATCGCGTGAAGGTGTCGATTGGGATAAACTCACAGAAACTTGTGCAATATTGCTTTCACAACATACAAAAGATATTGGAGTTGCTTCATACTTGTCAATATCTTTATATAAAAAATTTGGTTATAATGGTTTTTTGGCTGGGATAAAAATTCTTGTCGGGATTATTAATAGTTTTCCGAACTATTATCCTATTAAAAAAACGGATAAAAAAACTGCGAAATCAAGAAAAATTGCTATTAACTCTTTTAGTAATACAAGTTCTGTTTTTTTAGGGGCTGATTCCGGAATGAGTAGTGATGCTGAATCTTTTCATAATATTCGTGAACAATTACAAGAATTATCAAAAAAGCTTGAAGAAATATCCATTCCGCCACCATCAATCAATGAGTTGCTGAATACGATCGGGAGTATGTGTGAAAAATATCCTTTCCAACCAAAAGAAGAAATAGATACTTCTGAGGACAATCAAAAAGATGAAGTTGGTAGAATTGAAAGTAGGCCAGAAACTGTAACAAAAGATCTTATTCAGAAAAAACCGCCTAAAAAAAAGACACAAATACCAACGCAACCTTCAGAAACACAAACTCAGGTCTCTACAGATATTAATCAGTACGAAAAAACTCTAATTGCTATATCCAATGGTTTACGCCTGGCAAATGCAAAAGATCCAGTTCCTTACCGAATGAAGCGTTTCGCAATCTGGGATTCAAAAGCTAAACTGCCAGAATCAAGTAATGAACTTAAAACAAATATCCCATTTTCAAGAGAAATGGCCACAATTAGAGACTTGATGAAACAAGAGCCAAATGAAGCAATTATAGAGCGATTGGAAAGTAATGTTGAGTTAATGGTATGGTGGCTGGACTTACAAAGAATGATCCTGCAAACCATGGAAAAAATGGGCTCAAATTTCAATGCACCTTATCTGGCGATATGTCAGGAATTAAAATATCTGCTCAAACGATTTCCTGATTTGCCCGGGTTGCAATTTAAAAATGGGGAAGAATTTGCCAATCCGGAAACGCGCAAATGGTTAGATGAAATATCAAGAGAATCCGATGGTGAAGATTTTGAATTTCCAAGCTATCTCATTGATCCGAATCTACAAGACGATTTGAAAAAAGCTGAAGGGTTAGCAAATGAAAATGAACTATCTCAAGCGCTTAATTTGATTCAGGATGGGATGAGTGCATCAAAAGGCATGAAAGATATTTTTTGTCGTAAACTGGCTGCAGGTCGATTTTGTATGAAACATAAGCGAATTAAAGAATCGCTTATTATTTTTGAAAACTTGTTTCAACAAGGCAAGCAATTTTCTTTGGTGCAATGGGATCCTTTACTTTTTTTGGAATTGTGCCAAAACTATTATGCCGCAATAGAGCTTGGCCCAGATGAAATGCCTGAGGATATTAAAAACAAAGTTGCTGCTGAGATTTTAAAATTAAACATGAGCTTTAAAATAAAATAATTTTAATTAATTGTAAACAAAAAGGAGGATAATTAATGGCAAATGATTCTTTTCAAAATGAAGTTCCAGCATCAAGAGTGAATATTCGATACAAAAGTACAAAAGATGGAAAAAGTGAAGAAGTTGAGTTACCACAACGTGTGGTTGTTCTTGGTGACTTTACTCAGAACAAAGGTGACTATGAAGATGTTGAAATTGAAGAAATGGATAAAATATCCATAGATAAAGGTTCCTTTGATAAGGTTATGGAAAGTATGAATCTTGGTCTGGATGTTACAGTGGATAGCAAATTGAAACCAGATGAAGAACTTCAAGCCAAGTTATCATTTAAATCCATGAAAGATTTCAATCCGGATGCAATTGTTGGTCAAGTTCCTGAACTAGCAGCGTTGATGAAAGTTCGGGGATTACTCAATGATTTAAAAGCAAAAGTAATCACCAATAAACAATTTAAAAAAGAGTTAGAAGGAATTTTATTGGATGATGAACAGAAAAACAAACTGATGGATGAAATCAAAAAGGCAACAAAGTCTGATGATAAACCATCAGAGGAATAATAATGGTTTAAAGGAGGATTTAGTATGGGGACTGAAGAGCAGAGTCAAGCTGCACAACCTGCGGCTGAGACGATTGAGCAATCAACACTCAGTAGTTTACTCGGCAAGGTCAACATGGAAAAACCATCTGAAGCGATGTCGCTTGACGAAGCCATTTCTGAGGAATCGGATAGTGCACGCTTGATGTTTGCCCTGGATCGTCTGATCGAAGAGATTGGCGCAACAGGTCAAAAAGTGGATCGATTGGATAAACAATTGGTTGATCTTGCCATTAGCAATATTGATAAAAAAATTAGTTCGCAAGTAAGAACAATCATGCATCATCCTGATTTTAAAAGTCTGGAGTCATCGTGGCGCGGTCTTCAATTTGCCGTAAATCGAACGGATTTTGAAAACATTAAAGTGGAGATTGTTAATTGTCCAAAAGATAAGCTTATTGAAGATTTTGAAGATGTTGGAGAGAATATTACTGAATCCGGGCTATACAAACAACTATATGATCAGGCATATAATACACCCGGAGCAGATCCTGTTTCCTACGTGGTTGCCAATTATGAATTAGATCGAACAGCAAGAAGTATGAATTTGCTGGAAAAATCATCAAAAGTTTGTGCCGCATCACATTGTCCGTTTATCTCATCTGTAGGAGCTTCGTTTTTTGGACTTAAATCCATTGATGAGTTAACGAACAAAAGCAATATTGATGAAATATTTAAACAAAACGAATATACAAAATGGAACAGTTTCCGAAAAACTGAAGATTCAAAATATGTTGGATTGACCATGAATCGATTCTTGCTTAGGTTGCCTTATGATTTGGAAAATGCACCTGCAAAATCGTTTAACTTTGAGGAGTTTGATCCAGAAAATGACGAGGTTGATTCCAATGATTATCTATGGGGAAATCCTGCATTTGCATTTATGGCGAATGTGAACCGTTCATTTGCAAAGAATGGTTGGGCGGTCAATATTCGGGGGCCGAAAGCCGGTGGAAAGGTTGAAAATCTTCCTGTCCATTTTTATCAATCAGCAGGAACATCTCAACAACGATTGACTGCTGAAATGTTGGTTTTTGATGACAAGGAATACAAATTATCGCAAAATGGATTGATTCCATTAAGTCCCTACAAGGACAAAGATTTTGGTGTATTTGTTGCTGCACATTCCGCACAATCTCCTGGAAAAAATGATGCAGATGCCAAATTGGCTGCAAATTTACCCTATCTGTTTTTAGTGAGTCGACTGTCTCACTATTTGAAGGTTCTTCAAAGGGAAGAGATTGGTTCAAGTAAGGATAAGGATGATCTTCAGGAAGATCTGAATAACTGGATCAATAAACTTGTTACAAAAGCAGTCAATCCATCTGAAGAACAAAAAGCAAAATATCCATTAAGAGATGCTTCTGTTGTCGTATCAGACAATCCAGATGCACCAGGATATTATCAGGTCACAATGACTGTGAGACCGCATTTTCAGATTGAGGGGGTTAACATTGATCTGTCATTGGTTTCACGTATGCCATCAAAATAAATAATTTATTAACCAAAAAAGGAGAATTAAATGCCAACTCCAGCTTACATGAAAATTGAGGGAATCCCGGGATCTGTTCAGGTTTCTGGTCGTGAAGAAACCGTTCAGGTACTGGCTTTGGATCATGAATTACATATCCCTGTGGATAAAAAAGACAGTAAAGCCACAGGTACACGTCTTCATGGTGATTTCATATTTACGAAAAATTATGATATGTCATCACCTGAACTTTTTAATTGTCTGTGTAACGGTAAAGTAATTCCAAAAATTGAACTGTTTTGGTATGAAATAAAACCATCAGGCTCAGAAGAAGTTTACTTTACTCATATTCTTGAAGAGGTTCGCGTCGTCCGGATTAAATCGGAAATGCCTGATGTTGATAATGAGGCAAACGAACATTACAAACATATGGAACGTGTCTCACTGAGATATGAAAAAATTACATGGCGATATGAGGATGGTAATATTGAGTTCAGCGATTCATGGAAAGAAAACCGCTAACGGTAATGATTTATTTGAAACCTTGCTGGGCCGGCCGTTGTTTGACAATATCCACAACGTGCCAGGTTCAGCCTGGTCCATAAGAAATCATTTAAAAATGCTTTTGAATACCAGGCGTGGTTCGATTGTACATCTTGATGATTATGGCTTACCAGATATTACAGAAATATATCAGGATATGCCTGATTCTCTAGATCTACTCGGTCGTGAGATTGAGAAAGTCATTCGCAAATATGAGCCGCGCCTTGAAAATATAAAAGTAATGCTCGTTCAAAAAGAGGATGAAGATCGCTTTCGGGCAACCTATCTGGTTGAATCAGAAATGACCCGAGGCGATTCACTCCACTTTAGAACAAGATTGAATGCCAATGGTGAAATGGAAATAATATAATTTTATTACATTTCAATTGTATGCTGTATATTTCATATACCAAATCGTTTGTAATCTATAAAAATAAAAGAAAAATATGATACCGCTTAAAGAATATTATGAAAATGAGATCCGATATTTTATTGAAGAATCCCAAAGATTTGCGGAAAAGCATCCCAAACAGGCACGTGCACTCAACTTAACGGATGTACGTGAACGCGATCCTTATGCAGAACGATTGATTGAAGCTTTTGCATTTTTAACAGGCTCCATTAAAAAACGTATTGATGATGATTTTTCTGATCTGGCCCTGGACTTATTGAGTGTCATTTGGCCACATTACTTAAACCCATTGCCATCATCAGTCATTTTAAATTTGGAGCCTGTCGCTGGTTTGATTCAAAGCGGAAAAACCATTCCAAAAGGGGCAACCGTTGAAACAGGTGAATTATCCTCCGGTTTACGCAGTCGATTTACGACTTGCGCAGATTGTCATATCCGTCCTTTTCATATTGAAGATGCAGAGCTGCTTTCATTAAGGACTGGACAAAGTGCCATACGTATTGGCGTCCAAATATGGGAAGAATGTAAATGGGATAAAATGGACCGACGCCCTTTGGATATTTATTTACATGGCGATACAGGTGTCGCATCCATACTTTATTATATCCTTTTAAAAGATATTCGTCAGGTCAGTGTCTCATGGAATGATGGTGCTGATCGTGTTGAATTACAAAATACAATTATTAAGCCGGGAGAATTATCATCTGCACAGGGAAATCCCATGTTACCTTATCCGGATAATTCTTTTGAGGGCTTCAGATTATTAGAAGAATATTTTCATTTTGCTGAACGGTTTCGATTTATTCAATTAGATATATTCAATGCCATGAGTATGGTTGAACCTGGAACAAGATGTGAAATCGATCTGATACTGAGTGGCGAAGAAAACTGGCGAATCAAGCCCACCGCTAAAAATTTTATTATAAATTGTGTTCCGGCAATTAACCTTTATACAGTAGATGCAAACCCCATTACGATTGACTCTGGAAAAATGTCATATCGACTGACTGTCAATAAAGCCGAAGTTGGGCATTGCCTGCCATATCACATACAACACGTTTCAGGTATCAGGTTGAAAGATGGGAAACGATATGAATATCAGCCATTTTTTTCGTATCAATTTGATATTGATAATGAACCTTCATACTACTATTCCAAACGATTTTACAATGTTTTGGACGAGCCGGAAATATCATTATCAGTCATGCGGCCAACAAATGCAGGAAAGGAAGTTATTTCAATAGAAATGTTATGTGGTAATGACCCAGTTATTCGAGAAATCAATAAAGGTGCAATTTGTCATCCATGTGATTTGCCTGATTATGTGAAGCCAACGAATCTTTCAGCGCCAACGTTGCCTGTATGGCCAAAACTTGAAGGAAAAGAAATTTGGACGTTGGTACATAGCCTGGGACTGAACTACAATTCAATCAAAACAACTGATGATGTCAAACGATTACTTTCTATGTACAATCGCAGTGAAGATCGTGCAAATTATAGGCGGATCAAAGGCATCCGCGATTATGGTACAGGAACCATTCGTCGTATTTATAAAGGCTATGCAGTCAATGGCGTTCAGATTCAATTAACCATGTCTTCTGAACATTTTATCAATCAGGGTGATATGCTCATGTTCTCATACCTTCTTTTAAAAGTATTTTCCATGTATGTGCCCATCAATACTTTTTGTGAATTAATTGTAACAGAATTTGAAACGCGTAAGCAACTTATGATGCAAGTTGAAGGGTGTCAGGATATTGTATGAAATCGAAAACATTATCAAATACTTCTAAAAAAATTTATTTACCGCCGCAAGCATGTCTTCATTTACTTTGGGGAATGCATCTACTGGCCAAACAGATGGATTTATCTCAGTTTCGCTTTTATGCCAAACCTGGTATGGGCATTCGGGTTCTAGAAATTGATTCAATCAAAGCTTCGAAAGAAAAAGATCTGTATGAAGTCTGGATTAATTATGGCGGGATTGATGGCACCAGCGGGCCATTACCTGTCTGGCTTAACGAATTGCTTTCGCAAGAAGCGACGGATGATCATCAGCCTTTAGGAGATTTTATAAATATTTTTTCGCATCGCCTGACCCTGCTGCTTTATAAAGCGTGGTTAAAACATAAGGCCTTTCTAGTGTTTCATCCTGAAGGTAAAGACATTATATCACAAACCTTATTGGCGCTCATCGGGCAATCAGATGCAGATATTATAGGATATTCTACACAAGAAAAAATTCGGATGTTATCATATGTCTCTTCTTTGGGACATCGGCCACGTTCAGCAGCTTCGTTATTGGGAATGCTACGACACTATTTCAGAGGAATACCCATTGAGATAAAATCATTTATGAAGCGATCTATCAGAGTTCCTGAAGAAAATCAGGCGCGAATTGGAAAACATCTCATAGCAAACACTATTCTGGGACAAAGAATGTCAGAAATATCTGGTGCTTTTCGTATTATTGTAGGACCGGTAAGTCAAAATAATTATTCGCTTTTTTTACCAAAACAACCATATTATATAGAAATGGTCAAATTGGTAAATACTTTTGTTTCAGACCTCCTAGAATGGGATATTGAACTTCGTCTGAAAGCAGAAGAAATTCCTGAATTAAAAATTGGTAAAAAGTATTTCGCAAAATTAGGGCAAAACACCTGGTTTGATACACCACATAAACAGGAAGGTGTTGTGTATCTTTCAGTGCAAGAATGAAAAACCATTAGAGAAATAGTGAGGTAAGTATGGTTATTAATGATACCATGATGTTATTAAACAAATTGAATGCACATACCATTTCTCAGTTTGATGCAGCAGCAGGGTTTGCATTATCAAGAAGACATTACGAAATATCCTGGGAGCATCTATGCATGAAATATCTGGATCATGCAAATAGTGATATTCCTTTATTGTGCAAATCATTTAACATTTCTGAAGGAGAATTACGAAATGCATTGATACAGTCATTGTCTGGTTATCGAACAGGTAATACAGGAAGACCCTCTTTCTCACCTCGCTTAATTGAGCTTATCGAGCAGTCCTGGATGATTGCTTCGATAGAATGTAATGCACAAAAGATTCGTTCTGCGCATTTATTTGCAGCGTTGTTTACTGACATTGGTCGACGGGTATTTGCATGGTTTGTTGAAATCTGTCCTGAAGTAACCAAGGAAAACATAGTCAAAGCGATCAATGAAGGCATTTCCGATTCCGTGGAAGAAGTCATCGCTGAAAAAGATTCACAAAGTGCGCCTGTGTCAGGAGAAGCAGCATCTGCATTAAATCAATTTACAGAAAATTTGACTGAAAAAGCAAAATCAGGAAAGATTGATCCTGTCTTTGCACGTGACTATGAAATTAAACAAATGATTGACATTCTATCTCGTCGCGGTAAAAATAATCCCATTTTGGTTGGCGAACCTGGTACCGGAAAAACAGCAATTGTTGAAGGATTGGCATTGAAAGTCATTGAAAATGAAGTACCACCTCAGTTTTCAGATGTTGATATTCTCGTATTGGATATGGGGTTATTGCAGGCTGGTGCCAGTGTCAAAGGAGAATTTGAAAATCGTTTGAAAAATGTGATTCAAGGAATTCGTCAATATCCCAAACCTGTGATTACATTTATTGATGAAGCACATACGCTCATTGGCGCAGGCGGTAGTGCAGGTCAAAATGATGCGGCAAATCTATTAAAACCTGCACTGGCGCGTGGAGAACTCAGAACCATTGCAGCAACAACATGGTCTGAATATAAAAAATACTTTGAAAAGGATCCTGCATTGGCGCGTCGGTTTCAGCTTGTCAAAGTGAATGAACCGGATGATGATGGAGCATTTACAATTATGAGAGGGTTACGTGAAAAATATGAAAAACACCATCAAATTCGGATCACTGATGAAGGAATCAAGGCTGCTGTTACTTTATCCAGAAGATATATTACCGGGAGACGATTACCGGATAAAGCCATTGATGTATTAGATACCGCTTCTGCACGTGTTTCATTATCTCAGAATAGTACACCTTATGATATTCAACTGATACAACAAACAATTGCAGCAATTGAGCGGGAACAGGCTGCTTTAGTCAGAGATCGATCCATATTTGTCAACCAGGAAGAGTACATTGAGCATTGTAATATATTAAAAGAAAAACAGGAACACCAGCAAAAGTGTTTATCAAGTTTAATGGAAAAATGGACCAAGGAACAAGAAGGCGTTGAGACTTACATAAAAAAAGTAGAAGAATTCAATGCGACAGACCAGAATGCTGATCTTTCAAAAGAACTGAAAGATATTGCTGAAAAAGCACAAGAGCTAAAAACCATTCAAAATCAACAGCCTCTTGTTTTTCCTGAAGTGAATGAATCTGTGATTGCTTCGGTTATCGGAGACTGGACCGGAATACCTATGGGAAATATGTTGAGTAATGAAGCAGAAAAGCTAAAACAACTTTACGAAAACCTAACTTCCAGTATTATCGGTCAGAATCAAGCGATTCGCAATGTTACCAGTGCGTTGCAAGTTTCAAAAACAGGCTTACAAGATCCCAATAAACCCCAGGGCGTATTTATGCTAATTGGCCCAAGTGGTGTGGGTAAAACTGAAACAGCACTTTCGCTGGCAAGGCTGTTCTTTGGTGGTGAACAGTATGTGGTAACTATCAATATGAGTGAATATCAGGAAAAGCACAATGTGTCCCGACTCATTGGTTCGCCTCCTGGATATGTGGGCTATGGTGAAGGTGGTGTACTTACTGAAGCAGTTCGTCAAAAACCCTACACAGTCGTTCTTCTTGATGAAGTAGAAAAAGCCCATCCTGATGTAATGAAACTCTTTTATCAAGTATTTGATAAAGGAATGTTGCAGGATGGCGAAGGCCGTGAGATAAATTTTAAAAATACTCTGGTCATCTTAACCACCAATGCTGCCAGTGACAAAATAATGGAAATAATGACGCACATTCCAGAAGATGCAGAGCCCCTTGAAGATGATGTTATCTCGTTTATTCGCCCGGATCTTCTGAAATATTTTGAGCCTGCATTTATTGCACGTACAACAATTATTCCTTACTATCCACTTTCACAAAAAGCCTTGAAAAAAATTGTTCATTTAAAACTGACAAAGATAAGGGAACGTATTGATCACCTGGGAGCTGTTTTGCATTATGGCCAGGATGTATTGGATTGGCTTCTTGAACGTTGTCAGGCAAAAGAAAATGGGGCGAGGAATGTGGATCATGTTATCAGTTCTCTTTTGCTTCCTCGAATTTCAAAAGAAATTCTTGCTCATATGGATGATTCTGACTTTTTTAAACGAAAAGCGTTTGTGCTTCAAATCAATGATGAAAATGAACTCATGCAACAGATTGTTGATGCGAATGCAATTGCTCAGTCCAATTCTGAAACGGAAGAGACAAGAGAGGCGAGTATTAACAAAGTCGTATCTCCAGATAGTTCTATAGAGGATGGAAACAATATAAATCAAGACGATGAACCTTCTGACCAGGATATTCAAAGTCCAGAAAGTAATGAAAACAAAGAGTAACTGTCAATATATTGAAAATGCGAGGGATCATAGAAATGGATTATATTCCTAATTTGTATCTGAAAGTATTTTAATAAGGCAGTTTATCCATGGTTATATTATAGGAGCTTAATAAAATTCTAATCATCAGAAAAGAACAGCTGGAAATATTTACAGAAGCTATACTCAAACAATTTTATCGTAAACTAGAGAAACATATCAAGGAAAACTTTAATAAAACGAACGGTTGTATGAGTGATGCAGAATTGAGGAAAATAATTACTCAGAGTGTAAGTGAAGCTCAAGTGTATGGTATTGATGACGAAAGCGATGTTACGCGATTTGTTGAGTATAAGTTTTTGTACGGTTATGAATTTGGCCAAACAAAGGGTACCTTGTGGGCAAAAGAAATTTTAAATAATTCTGAATTGTCCGGCACTAAAAAAATGGATAAGATTGATGATTATGATTTGTCCATCAATATCGGTGTGTGAGGAAATTTAAATGAGTGATTGCAAGAGAAGAAGAGCGAAAAAACCTTTAAACGCCAAAGCTGTTGCTCAAGCAAATCAAATTCAGCCCAACGCACGAAATTATTCGGAACGTAAACGATGGATGGATGCGTATATTGCAGCTGGCGGTGCTTGGGAGTGCGTTGACCCAGCTAAAAAGAAGGTCGGCAGCCCTGTTGTTCCTTGCAATACAATATATCAAGAAATCGAAGGTAAAATTTTGTCAGTGACCTGGAAGAGTGGAATAAAAGTATCTAAGGGGAAACAACTGATTAAAGGACCACATTGGAAAAAAGGCGAAAATGTTAATGATGATGATGATTGTTCAATACGAGCAGCGGTTTACCTCATTAATAAAAGCCAGAAGGGCAACCAGGACGTTGATGTTCAAATTGAGATAAAGTCTTTAAATATCAGTGGAAATGCCAAATTGACAGGTAGTATTGGTAATCTTTCGATTGAAGGTGAATGCAAAAAGACATCTACTGGCATACACAACGTAACTGCAAAAATAAAGGAATTGCCAGACAGTATTTCTTGGAATAAAGGAGATATTCAGTGGGGTCTGGAAGTGCCCGCAATAAACAGGACGATTATAATGAAAAATAGAACTCGTGTTGAAGTTTTTACCATTTTGGATACACCGGGGTCATTTTATAAAAAAGGCGTATGGGTAGAAGCTCTTCGTTTCTTATGTAATAAAAAAGTTAATATAATTAATGAAAAAGAAGTGCCTGAAGTCTTTAAGAAAATTACCGAATACTGCCATACCAGCCATGGTTTAAAATACGATACTCTCTCAGGGGAATCACTTTATGTAAGTTCTAAGTATGGAGGAGCATTAGGAGGCACATTTAAATTAGACAATTACATTAAGGCATCACTAAAGACTGTTAACTGCTATGATCAGGCTGGAGCTATACAGGCTTTATCAGGCGCTCTTGGAATTAAAGCTATCTGGTGCTTTCAGTGCTTACAACCGAAAATTTTCGGCTTCATAAAGAAAACAAATCTTATCGGGGTGGGTGACTGTAATAATCCGTTTTTCAAAAGCAATGGAAGCAAAGAAATAGTTCCTGACAATGACCCAGAAAGAACATCTTTTTCAAATCACGCATTCTGTAAACTTGAATCTAAGATATTTGATGCCTGTGCTGGTCCACATTTAGGAACAGAAAATGCGAAACAATATTTAGATTCATCAGTAGATTACAAAGAGACAAAGCGACGAAATGAAATCGCTGGGATAGCCTCAGACATCCTCTATCAAGACATAGATAAAGAAGTGACCGGAATAACGAAAGTGGTGTGACAATCATGAGACGAATTATTGTTTTTGCGTTACTTGTAATCATAGCTGCATGCACAATAAAAGGAGAAAGCAAGATGCATTTAAACGAAGCTCTCATTCAGAAATTCAAAAAAGAGATTGGTTTCAATGAACTTAAGAATAAAAGAAGTACAAACACTGGGGTCGTTGTTGAGTGGCCGTCTCCAGATACTTGCCCTATACTTTCCAATAAAGGCTGGAGTATTGAATCTGATGATGTTGAGCCTCTAAATGAAGGAATTGAAGGAGAGTGGATTCTTAAAAAGGGTGATGAGACTATCCTGTTGCGAATATTTGTTTCTTGTACTGGTATTGAACATGCACATCAACGGCTAATTGAAATTGCATCTGCGACGACGATGATGACAATTCCATTCAAAAAGTGCCTTCGCCCAATCGGAACCTTATCCGTATATATATCTGCAGCAGAGAACCAAACTTATATATGGATCTTTAATAACGTTTGTTTTTATGTGAGGGGAATTGATACGGGTGCTGATATTGAAGCATTTGCTAACTGGATACAATCGTTTGCACAAAAAGGGGCAGTGGAAGATTTGAATTCACAAAAACCGCAGATTGATTCAATTCATGTCAATCCACAATCTATATATGTTAATGACATATTCTCTGTTCGTGTTGATTTAGCCGAAGTCAACCAAGAAAAAACAATTCATTACTTGTACGATTTTAACTTTGATGAACAGATTTTGGAATTAACAGATGATGACTTGAATAAAGCAACGTTTAAAGCAATGATTTCTGGCGATACGAATATCTCGGTGCATGTTGCTGATAGAAAAACACTGCTTTCGGATTTTCAAACAATAGTTGTCAAAATCGAAAGTAGATGAAAGGAACAAAATGGCTGAAGCAATATTTACATTCAAGACAACAATAGATAAATTTTCTGTATTGTCGTTTGAAGGTCAGGAAACAATTTCACAACCTTACCATTACATTATTAAACTGGTTTCGCCAGATGTTGAGATTGATATAAATACGCTGGCTAAAAAGCGTGCCTGTCTGGCGATTCAAAATGCAGAAGGACAACAGAAATATATCAATGGTATTATCGGTCAAATCGCACTTGAAAGCATTGCTGTCAATCATGCTCGATATGAAGTACACTTGTATCCAGTGCTTTGGTTACTTGGTTATCGTAGACAATCACGTATCTATCAGCAAATGTCTGTTCCTGATATTGTCAAAAAGGTTCTTGAAGATGCAGGAATATCTTCATCTGATTTTTCCATGCAGTTGTCTGGAAGTTATCCACAGCGTGTATTTTGTATGCAATATGATGAAACTGACCTGGCTTTTATCGAACGGCTTTTGTCTGAAGAAGGCATTTTTTACTTTTTTCGCCAGGAACAGGATAAAGAAGTTTTCGTAATGGGGGACAGCATTTCCGCCTATGTTAATTGTGAACCCAATGCAAATATCCAATATCATTCAAAATCAGGAGCTCTTGCTACAGCAAAAGAGTATTTGTATCAATGTAGTGTTCGTGTTGGTGTTTATACCGGAAAAGTAATTGTAAATGATTATTTTTATGAAAAACCAGATGTTCAGCTTCGGTTTCCCAAAGCAGCCGATGAACACAATGAGTTGGAGGTTTACGAACAAAATAGTGGTTTTAACGATCCAGGACATGGACAATCACTTGTAAAAAGTCGTGTAGAGTTTCACTCTATGCCCTCAAAAACGTTTATTGGCCAGGGGGACTACACATCTCTTGCTGCAGGCCATAAATTTGAAATCGAACAGCATCCCAATAGTGAGGTCAATCAACTTCTCACAGTTATAGAACTTCAGCAAAGTGGAAAGCAGACTCAGGTTTTGGTTCATGGTGAAGGAGGGGATGAGGGCGTCACTTATAGATCATCATTTGTCGCAGTGCTCAGTGAGCAAACCATTCGCCCAAAACCATTGACCAAGCCCATTGCTTTATCGCAAACAGCAACAGTCGTTGGTCCTGAAGGCGAAAAATATTACATTGATAAAATGGGACGTGTCAAAGTCCGCTTTCATTGGGATCGTCAATGTGAAGATAATGAATGCAGTTGTTGGATACGTGTCAATGAATTTTATGCCGGCGGGGATCATGGGAGTCAATTTCCACCATTAATCAACGATGAAGTCATCATAAATTTTATCCATGGAGATCCGGATCGTCCCATTGTTGTAGGCCGAGTTTATAATGGAAATCAGCCAGTTCCAATCAAAGCTGATGAAATGGTTCGTAATATCATTCAAACCCCATACGGACACCGCGTTTTAATTGATGATAAAAATGCGGCCATATCTCTGACCACAGGAGGCGGTGATCAATTATTGATGACAGATGGCTGGAAAGAAGATGGCAATATGGTCCGTCTGGCTACATCTGATGGCCATACCTATGCTGCTGCTGAAGGAAACAACCTTAAAGGTATCAAACTTGTCAGTAAGGCTGGTCATAGCGTTCTTTTGGAAGATGATCCTTCTCCAAACATAACAGTAATGGATAAAAATGAAGAATTACAAATCAACTTTGATTGTGATGGCAAAGCAATTACGATAGACAACGCAGGAAGTGGCGCAATTAATATCACATGTCAAAACGGAAACTTGGTTTTATCTGCTAAAAAGATTGAAATGTCCGGTCAATCAGGTATTGAAATGACATCCAATTCTCATGTATCGATTTCAGCCGGAACAATTCAGCTAAATGGTAGTCAGAAAGTAGAAATCGAAGGTGGAATGGAAATCAATGCAAAAGCAGGAACGACTTTTAAAGCAGAAAGCGGTGCAACAATGAATATTGAAGGGGGAGCAACGACAAAGGTTCAGGGGGGCGCTTTAACGGAAGTAAAGGGCGGATTGGTTAAAATTAATTAATTCTAGAAAGAAAGAATATCATTTTTCAGGAAGAAGAATGTATACCATACGATCAGAACAAAAAAAACAACTAAGGAATGCATCTACCAATGGTAAAAGTGTTCATTGCACCTGCCCCAGAAAATCTGGGGGGCCTTCTGAGGAAGAGAAAAAAAAAGGTCTGAATATAGAAATCAATATTTACGACGTTTTTAATAGCCAACTTGAAACGGATTATCCAAATCATCTTAAACTCTTTAAAAATATAAAAAGTAAGATTTATCTTGATACAGGTGTTATTCTTGATAAAAAAATCGATGACAATGGCAGAATAATTCTTAAAAATGTTCATATTAATGACACGTTTAAAGTAGAATTGATACAACCACCAGTTGCTTATGACATATCGCAATCAAGTCAGAGTATTTCAAACGCTTTTGTGACCAAATCTATGGCTGATGTTCCTTGGTATACTTTTCGTTCTGATGAAAAAGTAATTACTATTATCGAAAACTTATCTGATAGAGAATTGGCATCTCTTGATTATCATACAAAAAAGCAAATGATAAAATCATTAGAAGATGGATATACTGGTGACCCGGAATTAACAGCACTAAAAAGAATATACAAAAGTTATAATGTTCAAAAAGACGCTGATCTGTTAGAATATGCAATAAACGCTACAGTCATGTTTACAGCTGATAATCGTGCCATTTTAATCGTGAATGCAATTTCCAATCAACAACTAGCTGAATTACCATTATCAACAAAAAAAAGACTTATAAAGGCAATTGAATCTGGCTGGACAAATCACTATGAAGAAAACCAGCTAGAAAAAATATATGCTTCATACAATAGAAACAAAGATTCGGATTTACTTGAATTTGCTATTGAGCAGACAACGTATACAAGTAAGGATAACCGGGCACGTTTAATTATTGATAATATAAAAGGTTCCCAATTGAAAAGTCTTCCTCTTTCAACAAAAAAGAAGTTAATTAAAGAATTAGAATTGGGCTGGACATCAGATGATGATTGCAATGCAATCAAAGCGATTTATCAGAGTTACCAGCCTGATACAGATTCTGCATTATTTGAGTTTGCTTTAGATCAAACAGATTATAGCCATATTGATAATCGTGCGCATCTGATTATTGAAAGCCTCTCAATGAAACAACTGAAATTTTTGCCATTTTCAACAAAAAAACGATTACTCAAAGAACTGGAAAAAGGATGGACATCAGGTGATGAAACTGACTCTTTGAAAAAATTATACAAGAGCTATATACCGAAAAACGATGCTGATTTCATTGATTATGCATTAGAACAAACCAATTATTCAAAGGCTGATAATCGATCTTTGGATATTGTAAATTCATTAACAAATGATCAAATAAAAAATATGCCGAAAAGGTCTCAAAAGAAATTAATAGAATCTTTGGAAGACGGATGGACAACAAGTAAAGAACGAACGGCAATAAATAGAATTAAGGATTTTCAGTAGTCAATAATCATGTTCATTATTTATGAAAAATCCAACAACGGTTTGTCTCCTGTATAGCTTCTAAACAATTAGGCTAATTAAACCAGAACAATTGTATTCGTAATAATATGGAAAATAATACCAAAATAAAAACACTTCAGAAAAATGTCTGTCAGTTAAGTTTAAGTGATGGCGTGAAGGACTGTAGCAGTGAACATACTTACCAGTTCCATATCCAATGCCTGAAAAACAATGTTGTTATTTTATATCCTGCTTTGTGCAGTCCTCTTATTATTAAGCCATCAGAGAATATATGGATGACAATAGCGGCTGATAAAGGTTTTTATCGTACTTTTTTGGAGGATCGTGATACAAATCGAACAACAAAAATTGGTGGCATCCAAATCAGAAGGTTGCTTAATACATTTATCAAAGTTGAACCTTGGAAAAAAAAGGAGTTTTCTGATAAACCTTTATTCACGTATAGTGATAAACCTGAAGATCATATTAATTGTTATTACCTGGGGAGATTATCAAAATCGAAATTAAAGCTAAATAGAAGGTTGGGAGAAACAGAAGTAATTTTTTCTACAATTCGATCTGCTGTGAAAGATGTTCTTGTAGAAACTGGTCTTGATTATCTCTTTCAAATTGACATATCACTTCCTGAACTAACCGAAGGAATGTATCATATTACCTGGATTACGCCAGAACTTTTTGAAAAAAATAAAAAAACGGTTTTTTGCGAAAGACAAGATTTATACATTGAACAGTTTATTAAAGCGAACAAGGAACAAGGCAGTAGCACTGATATTAACCACTTACTTTATGCCTACAACATTGATAAATTATCTAAAGAAGATGTGTTTGAACTGTCCTTAGAAAATCCAGTTCAAAGCTATCATCCGGTTTTTGTAACCAACAAAGATTATTTAAGCATTGGCCATTTAACTGACGTTCATGTTTCTTCAAGACAGCATGCATTTGTAAAAAGTAAAGCCAGGGTTATTTTTGGAAATACGAAAAAGGAATTGTCTCCACCAATTGGTAAAATGGTCAATGTCAGCTTTCATAACCTAAAAGATTTGATGGATCAACTTGGGTCGTCTGTAGATATATTAATAATAACCGGAGATGTTTATGACTTTTTGATAAATTTGGATCTTGTATCTATTGAAACAGATTTGGAAATAAATAAGAATTTATGGAAACTATTCAATACTAGTGATACAGATAACTTAGAAAAAAACTATGTGAAAGGGATTGATTTTATTACTATATATACTCTTTTTAAATACTTTTATGATACATACAAGAAACCTATTCTATTTGTCACTGGCAACCATGAAGCTTATAATTTGCCATATGGAATATCACCTAGACTTTTAAAGTTGAAAAGAGCAAACGAAGGTATACCAGCGGATCATAATCTAACTATATATGAAGCTATTTTGATGTTTGGGAGATCATACGGATCTGTACCATTGATTGAAAGACGAAAAGTCAGTAACTTTGAATGGACATACAATATTCTGACTCCATTAAATAATTTCATAATAGAAACATCAAAACAATGTTTTTTAGGGCTTGAATGGGGAGATGATGAAGAATTGGCTGACACACCTTATACAGGACATGGAGTGGGGCATTTACCTAGGGCAAATAAATCTATAAATAGTGTTCAATATTCACTGATTTCGACAGTTCAAGAACTGAAAAAGGATATTAAAATATTATTTGCCCATTTTACCTTTGTAAATTATGCAGGAAAACAAAAGATTACTGATAAAGGAAAAGTTTATACAAGTGGTCTGTTGAATTTACGGTATAATACATTTAATCATGGAACATTTGAAAAAAATTTTCATGAAGTTTATAAAAATTTTATTGTAAATAATACTTTCAGGTATACTATATCAGGACATTCACACAGAGCCGGCTTATATAAGTTATCTGATGGAGGTTTTTTTCATCCGCATGAATGTCAAGGTTTTGATCCATATGCAACAGAAAAATCAGATAATCTTTCCACATTCGAGAAAAATAAAACAAGGATACTAGTATCTCCTTCTGGAGGCCCGATTCCTGTACAGAACTACAATCATGAATTAAAAACATTTGGTCTTGCGTCACCAGCTGCAACTGCAATCTTATTTGACAACGAAGGAAATGATTCATTAAAAGGCTTCTTTTCAACTAAGCCGAGATTTGCTGTTGCATTAGACTATTTTGATATTCTAGGACCTTCTGTTATTAAAACTTTTAAAAGTGATGAGAATGAAAACATATTTTCTATTGACTTTCAGGAAGATTTAAACCTCCCTGATTGGAATTTTATTAAAGAAATCTGTTTTTCAATATACATGAGTGGTGGTAACTTTGAAACTTACACTATTTCAAATTTACAATCAGAGAACAATTCAATTAAAATTGATATAGAAAAAAAAGTATTGTTAAAACTGTCATTCACAAGTAAACTGTTTATTTCTATTATTTTTAACGATGAACTTGGAAAATACAATACTTTTAGCCATTATAATTTTAAATCACCCTGGAATTATCCAATACAGTTTTCTAATAATTTCGTTATGGTTTATTCTGGATACTATAGCACATTTATGCCAGTTTCAGTTCCAGTTCCCGGGTATACGATAGAAAGAGACGATGAATCCGGTGAAGTTCCCGATCTGGATTGGTATGAATCGTTTTTGTAAAGCAATAGATTAAAAAGAATAGTAAATTTACATTCTATAATTATTTCAGGAATAAAATATATGTTATTCAAAACAATTTTTATTTTTTTTTCTCAATTATTGATAGTAATAGGAGGAACATCCTGTATGCTTAATAATCCACAAAATCTTTCGGGAGAAATGCATGAGCTTTTTAATGATGTGAGAGCATTGAATAAGTATGCTCAAAAACAGCAATTGAAAATTAAGAAAGCAATAATAGAAAAATATGAACTAAATGGGTTGATACTTCCAAAAGCTGAATTTGATAATACTTTATGGAAGAATATCAAAGCAAAAGACTCTGTTTTAAATGATGTCATAATATCAGACTCAAGATTTGAAAATGTGGATTTCTCCACAGGGGTGTTTAAGTCCTGCATTTTTAAGAACTCACATTTTATTGATACTATTTTTGATGATAGCAATTTTGAAGAAACTGATTTTGTAAATTGCACATTCCATGGCTCTTCATTTACATCGATTACTGGTGATGTTGTGTTAGATTATTCTACTCTTGAAAGAGTATCTTTTTCAAAATCAGAAATTGAGTTGTCAATCAATTCATGCAATATTAAATATTGTAAGTTCTATAGTATAAAAACGATCAGACTCATCATAAATGATTGTATATTTAATAAAGTGGATTTTAGTTCGTCTACAATTGAAAATATTAACATTGATAACTTAAAAGCTGAAAAAGGGATCTTTTTTGATAATTCAACCATTCATGAATTCAATATCAACAATAGCTTGTCCTTTGATAAAATAACACTGAACCGATCAAAAGTTCAACAGATTTTAGCTAAAAACTCAAAATTTCAAGGGATTGGTTTTGTTCTAAACGGAACGGATGCAAATAGTATTGTTTTTAAAAATTGTTCTGAATATACTACGATTGCACCAGCAGAAGCAACAATCAAGAAGATTCTAATTCAGAATACCAAGATGAGAAGCCTTTTTACATTTGATTCTGTTATTGATTACTTTTCTATAATCGATTGCGCTATCAACTATAAAAGTTATTGGGGAACCGCAAGAATAAAAAGGCTTGATATCAAAAACCTGTATTTAGATGGAGAACATGATTTTACAGATCTCGAAATTGGAGAAATATCAGCTACGGGTATTAAAAAAGGAAACACTTATAAAACGATACCATCAAATATGAAAAGCCCATTTTAAAGGGAGTGCGCGTATGAAAGAACTGATACCATATTTAACCAAAAAAATGACATCAGGAAAAACAATATATGCGATCCTTGATGCTGCAAAACAACCAGAAATTGCCTGGAAACCTTATGAATTTCTATCCGAATGGGTATCTCTTTACAAAGGAGAACCTGAAGAAGTATTAGCTGATGTAGCTCCTTACCTTGTAAATCTATCAAGAGGTTCTGAAATAAATAAAGACCTGATTCAATGGATTGCTGAAACATGCTGGGGAGACAGTTGTGCGGTTTTCCTTGAAAGCGATATGGATCTTCAAGGTTTATTAACACATTTTCAACAATTTTTAATGGTTACCGATGAAGCCGGAAAACCCTTTTATTTCAGGTTTTATGATCCTCGTGTATTGCGTATTTACTTACCAACATGCAATACAGACGAATTAACAACTTTTTTTGGTCCTGTCCATAGTTTTTTTATGGAAGATGAATCAACAGAAAACATAATTCATTTTGTACTTTCAGGAGAAGAGCTTCTCTCTGACAATTATTCATTATCTAATGCTTAATGTTCCTTTTATCATTTCAATGAACAGATTCGAACATTGAGTTCATTTTGTGTGAAAAGTATATTCGCTTTTCGTTCTTTTTATATTAACAGGAGGTTCAAGTGAAACAAACAATTATTATTTCATTTTGTTCAATGATATGCACAATCATTGTATTCTCTGCTGTTCATAATGCAGATGCTCAATTAGTTGATGGTGCAGAAATTTGTAGAATTATATTCAATGGGAATACGGTTATTTCAGATGACACTTTAGATTCAATCGCATCTGAATACTCAAAATGGACAAAAGAAAGCATTCATGCTATTTCATATTCGATTACGACTGAATATGAAAATAAAGGCTATCTTTGGACAGTTGTCTGTCCATCTGAAACCTGTAAAAAATATGAGTATAGTGCAGAGCACAAAAGCCTTACAATCAATATCATTGAAGGTAAGCTTGGTGACGTTAATGTCGTTCGACCAGTTTATATGGTGACGGACCAGTCATTGGAAATTCTTTTTGATGAAGGAATACCTGAATTAGTAGTCAATAAGATGAAAGAACTAAAAGATAAAGTATTTAGAGAGAAACTCTCCTTTAAACGTTCAATGGATTCGGTGTTAAAAAATGAAACACTAAATCAATATCAATATGATTCAATATTTGAAAGGTGTTTGATTTGGGCAAATTATATAGTTACCGAACAAGTTATCAATAAAATTTCTCACAACAGCTCAACTCCAGGATTCCCTGAGTTTATTATCAAATCATTAGAAAAGAATATTGGAACTGTGTTTGTTGAAAATATTGAATTACAAAAAGGTCTTGAAAGCATTATTGATAAACAGGATCTGGCGCACTATGGTACACATCTAAAAAGACATTTCAAGCCTTTTGAAATCTATATTTTAACCAGCGATAACCTTCAGTCATTCTATGAACAAGGTTTTGGGGCAAGAATCATCAAACATCTAAAACCTTTATTCAACAAAGCCTATCTGGGAAAAGATGAGTTAAAAAAAGAAATACTTCCTATTATCGGCCAGGAATTTTGGGAAAAGAAACAATCTTTTATTTTCAAGAAGACACGTTTATGGCCAACATATGTTATCAACAAAAAGCTTATAAATCGTTTAAAGGAAGATCAGTCAACAATGGGATGTCCGAAATATGTTGGTGAAAAGCTCACCAATTTCAAAAATCATTATTTTGTAGACCCTGCACAATTCGAACAAACACTGTTTAAGCAATGGTCAAAAAATTATACAGGCCATTTTGTAAATGAGATTCTTAAAAATTCAAAAATAACAACAGGTTATTATAGCGACAACGTTGTCAAAAACTACTTTGAGCCATATAAAAAATCTGTATTGAATGAAACAGACTTAGAAAATAGCCTTCTTAAAGCCAACCAGACCAATAAAATTCAAACTCAAATATGGCTCCAGCGAGGAAAAAAATTTGGTTTTGCTGATATTCAATTACGGACACGTGAAGAATTACCTGTTAAATGTGGCGTTGATTTCAATAATTTTGGCTCTGAATTTATTAGCAAAAATCGATATGGGTTTTACCTTGATATAGAAGAGCCTGGAATCGGTGGGATTATTTCTTTTAGAGCTGTTGCTGGAGACGCGTTTATGAATTCTCTAGCAAGTTTTTCAGCAAGTGTTCCAATAAATAAGTATGGAACGCGTTTCTCTCTGGAGGGCTTATCCAGTCAATATGCAGTTGGAAAAGATCTGGTAGCATTGAATCTGGATGGAAATACACAAATTCTGGGTGCTGAGTTTTCGCATGGATTATATTCAAAAAAATCAAGTTTAGTATTCCATCTTGGCTATAAGAGGAAATATTCAGAACATGGTGCAGCAGACTTCAAACTGGAAGACGAGGTTGATACGTTCCATCTGAATATTGACGGCGACTATCTTGATTCATCAAGAAGAAAGTGGATTTACTCATTGGGTGGTCTATATGGCAGTGTTGTTGAAGATGAAGAATCAAGCCCCAACAGAACTAATTATACGAAAGATTTTTATCATGTCTCAGGCAATCTGGCAATTGTCTGGATGTGGCAGATGTTCAAAAATTTTTCTTCTCTTGTAAGTGTGAAAGGTCAGTTGACAGATTCCAGACTTCTGCCCCTTGAAGAATTTGTGATTGGAGGTTTTGGAAATGTCAGAGGTCATGATCCATCAATGTATATTGGTGACTCAGGGTTTACTGCTTCCAATGAACTAATGTACTCAATTCGGTTTTCAGAAAAGCCAGGAAAAAATTTGTTGTTTCAGCTCGCTGCTTTTTTTGATTATGGTGGCATTTTTATATCTGATCCTCAGTTATATGATGATAAAAATGAATATTTAGGCGGCTATGGTGGTGGCCTCCGTATTTTTTATGGAGATCGCTTTCAAATGAAATTTGATGTCGGGCTTCCTGTAAATAAACAGGAAGATGAAGATGATGTTTATTTATATGTCTTAGGCAATATCAACTTTTTTTAGTTTGAATGGAGGTTATTATGAAACGTATAAACAGAAATTATGTTTTGTTTTTAATACTTTGTGTTTGCATTATTATTATCCCTGCAGCGGTATATTGTTTACCTCAGGGCGGAACAGTCAGCCATGGCAAGGCAGATATATCAAAAACATCATCTGTTGATATGCATATTTATCAATCCACAGATAAAACCATTATCAACTGGCAAGACTTTAATATACAACAGTCTGAAACGGTTTCGTTTATTCAGCCATCCATTCATGCGACTGCATTAAACAGGGTGATGGGAATAAATCCTTCCACTATTAACGGGATGTTGTCCGCAAATGGTCGCGTTTTTTTACTAAACCCACATGGGGTTTTGATAGGAAAAACCGGCCAGGTCAACGTCAATGGTTTTTTAGCCAGTACAATGAATATGAAGGATGATGATTTTATTAACGGTCACTTTGTGTTTGAACTTCAAGAAAATCAATCATTGGCTTCAATTATTAATAAAGGATCGATTAGAGTAAAAGATGGTGGGTTTGTCTCCTTGCTGGGTCCCTCACTGGTAAATGAAGGCCAGATTATCGCGAACCTGGGAACAGTTCAAATGGGATCCGGAAAAAAAATTGAAGTCAATTTTGAAGGAAACAATTCAATCAATTTTATTGTTGATTCCAATAATATTGAGGATGATAATGATCAAGTCGAAATAAAGAATTCTGGCTATATTCAATCAAACGGCGGAAAGGTTTTAATTTCAAATAAGTCTGCCAGAAATCTCATGAAATCTGTTGTCAATATTGATGGTATGATTACTGCCGAAACAACGGATGGAAAAACAGGTCAAATAGAGGTTCATAATGAAGCAGGTGAGATTGATGTCAATGGCACTATCCAGGCGACCGGAAGTAATGAAGGTGAATCAGGTGGGCAGATTGATGTTTATGGTCAGGAAATTAATATTAAACAAGATGCGTTAATTGATGTCTCTGGCTATGCCGGAGGAGGTAATATCGTCATTGGGACAGGAATTTCTGAAAATGAGCTTCCAGTTATGGCGGAAACCGTTGCCATAGGCCAAGACGTTAATATAAAAGCAAATGCACTTCATCATGGAGATGGTGGAAATATCATTGTCTGGTCAAAAAAGAAGACAGTGTTTGATGGTTATGTAACTGCACGCGGTGGTGTTGTTTCTGGTGATGGTGGTTTTATAGAACTATCTGGAAAAAAGAGTTTGGTTTATAATGGTTCTATAGATTTAAGTGCTCCGAAAGGTCATCGCGGTCTTTTATTACTTGATCCAGTTAATATTATTATCAGCGATCTTGATACAAATGATTCAGAATTAGATGATCAGCAAATTATTGGTACAGATTCCTCTGAATACGATTTTGCAATATCAGTAGCCAAAATAATTGAGGAGTTGAACAATGCTGATGTCCGTATGGAAGCATCCGAATCTATCTCTATACAACAAGATATCGATGCTTCAGGAAATACAAACTCAGGAAATTTAACTCTGATTGCCCCGACCATTAATCTTGAAAAATCAATTTCTTTAAATGGTGAGTTACTTGGTGGAGAAGAAAATGCTGCTGTTAATGTTGGTAATGGTGGACTTATTGGAAATGCCATTGATTTGATTGCAGAAAATGGAACGATCAGTCTTGTTGCGACCACTTATAATGAAAATGTGCTGATTGACAAGAATATTAAAATTCAATCAACAGAAGGAACCGTTTCCGCCAAACGCTGGGAGACCTCTGAATTAACAACCGTGTCTTTTAGCGGAGATTTTGCAACATCAAACAGTGAAGGAAATAATATTTTAATAAATGGGAATTTACAATTAGAGTCAGATGTAAGCTTTTCTACTAAAAATGTGGATTATGATGGCAACATTGATTTTAAAGGGACCATTGATGGTAAAACGGCTGATACAAACTCTTTAAACCTTGATGCCGGAACAGACGGAACAATAACTTTTCAAGGTAAGACTGGAGAAACAATACGGATAAATAACCTCATTATTGATAATGGAAAAGATATTACCTTTTCTGAGACAGTAAAAGCAAAGGGACTGAATATTCAAGGCAGTAATATTCAAATGGCTGCTAATGCTACAATTGATGGTGATGTTGTCATTTCTGGACAAACATTTGATAATTCAGAAGGCATTATTGACACTTCAAGTGGTGGTGGTAACGTTACTATTGATTCAGAAACGACAATACAAGTCAATGCTGAAATCAGATCTGGTGAAGGTAATATTGATCTTGGAAAAAATAGCGATGGTGAAATACAATTGGCTGCCAATCTAAACAGTTCATCAGGCATTGAACTTCACAATACGACAAAAATGAAAGATCAGAACGTAATAATTACGGCTGGTAATTCAATTACAACCAATCAAATTAATCCCACTGAAAGTCAGGATGCCAACCTTAAACTGGATTCAAAAGAAATTAATTTAAAAGGATCAATCGCTATAAATGTAAACCTGGAAGGTACTGAAACAAACGCAACAATCAATGTAAGCGATTCTGGGCAAATCAATGATGCCATCACTGTTGCCAAAACCAATGGTACAGTTAATATTGCTGAAGGCGTCTATGCAGAAGATGTGGATATAAATAAGGATGTATCTCTCAACGTTGCCTCCGGAACCGCTAAAGCCCAAAAATGGCAATCACAAGAAACGAATACTGTAATACTGAATGGAAACTTTGGCGTTCTAGATAATGCAGAAAACAACTTTAACTTTGATGGAGATGTACAAATCAAGGATGATGTTACATTATCAACAGATAACATCACCAATGACGGCAACATTACCTTCAATAAAGATGTATCTGCAAACTCAGATGATATGCATAATTTAACCCTTCAAGCAGGGACAGGGGAGATTCAACT
>Ga0272440_1000259_pt1 | contig 44714 bp, 70 predicted proteins | sample SSMMMBAug17_FD_192440 | JGI IMG/M metagenome (GOLD analysis project Ga0272440, IMG submission 192440) | Marine sediment archaeal communities from Little Sippewissett salt marsh, Falmouth, MA, United States - SSM-MMB-Aug17 | ecosystem: Environmental > Aquatic > Marine > Wetlands > Sediment ...
TATTATTTATCCAAGTAGTAATTTCATCAACAGTTTGTTTAATCGTAGGTCATAACTGTTCTCATAATTGTATCATAAATCAATCTATTGCTGATTGCATCTTAATTATACTACCTCACAAATTATCCTCCATAGTTGTAGCCATTTTTGAAGCTGCTCAGTTTGCTCATTCTAATTCTTTTGTGTATTCTCATATTTTTTCACTTCAAGCAGCTAACATTATATTCATCTCCTGCATTGCCTCTGCTCAAAATATTGTTACTAATATATTTTGTTTTTGTTTATCAGTCATTCATTCCATTCAAACCTCTAACTGTCTTATTAATTCTTTCATACCTACAAATTTTCAAGTAACATCAAACGCTTGTAATCATACAGCTTTCATAGCTTCTTCCATATCTCAAGTAGGATTTTTTGCTAATCTTGTCATAGATGTACTCAAAGCCCTAGTAGCTAAACTACCTTGTAATCAAGCATTTCACATTATTCATATAACCGCTGAAGCCTCTTCAAGTGAAATTCACATCGCAGCTGCACTTGGTGCTAAATATTTAAATGCTTCTCATAATTGTCTTATATCTGTATTTGCTGTCGCTGCTGTTAAAGCCAATACATCTGCAACCCTACTTGATTCTTCTGCTTGTAATCTAAATCAAGTCAAAACATTACTCATAATATCTGCTGATTCTCATAACTCCAAAGCTCAAGCAGCTGCTAAACTTAAACTTGAAGGCAATGCTTCCATAATCTGAACTGTATTAAATCAAGCCATTCATAAAAATTTCATAGCGTCAGTTGCTTCCTTTGCTGTAAATTTAGTTGTACTTCCCATTTCCATTGCTAAATCTTTTAACCTAGCCATTTCATCTCATGTTGCTCTTGTTATAGCTTCAACATGTGATAATCATCTTTCAAATTCTATAAACCTATCAACTGACTTTTTCATCACATATCAAATAGATGTTCAAATTCAAACTAAAGCTGTTCACCATTTTTGTAAACTTTTAGTCTGCTTCTCTGATTTTTTTGTAACCTTATCCATTTCTTTTCAAACATTTTGAAAAACCCTACTTGCTTTATCTACAGCTGTTAATTCAAAAGTTACTTTATTTCCAGTTGCCATTATTGTTTTGTGATTTTTTAAAATTAATTTCTTTTTCTTTATTCTTATAATTTATGATTGAAGTTAATATATGAACATCCCTAAAACTTAATTCTTCCATATCTCTTTTTGTCCAATTGAATTCTTTTGCAAAAGTATAGAACTGTATATAATAATAAACCTCGCTAATATACTCTTTTGGTTTAACTCATCATAATCCTTTTATTACCTCCTTTAGGATGTTCACAGTTTTTTTTTATCCTGTTCTACATCAAAAGATATTTTTTCTGCAATTTCTTTGACATATTTTACAGGCAAATTTTCTACATTTTCTTTTGTTATTTCTTCCTCAAAACTCCAATCCTCAATTATATTGAAACATAATTTTCACATTTCTGTAATATCTCATTTTATAAGATTCTCCCTATTCACTCAGTTAAAAAATTTTATAGTAATATCTTTTTTTATTTTTATTCGTCGCTCTTTTCACTCTTTATTGGTTCAAGTGATTTTAAAAATTTCAGTAAGTTCGCTAATTTTCATTTGTAAATAAATAAGTAAATAAATAAATAATAAATTATGCTGTATAAACTGTCCCAGCACTTGCATTCCTTACTTTTATTCTGATAGCTCTTGTATCTGTTGCGTCATAGTAGCAGGTTCATTCAAGAGTTACTGCATAAAGTTCGTCTGTTCATGTAGGCATTTCATAAGTTGTCCATCTTAAATCTGATAACTCAATTAATACTCTATATTTATATTCGTTTGTATCTGTTGCACTTATAATTGTATTATTTTGTATGGTGATTTCACATGCTCTTCTTGTTTGTCTTAAATATTGGTCTAACTCTTCTCTATTCTCAAAATATTTAGTAAATTTTAATGTTGCTCTTGCTCATTTTTCTCATATAACACTAGGTCATTGTTTTGTACTTCAATATCTTTCTTCAAGATTATTCTCCATAGTAAACTCCCAATCCTCAATATTTTCTTCTGATGCACTTGAAGCTGCTGTTAAGTTAGCACCAAATTTAAAATCACATTGATGAAATGTAAAAAACTGAGGAGCTACATAACTTGGTGTCAAAGGTGCTAATGCTACTTTTCAATTATTTGCTACTGTATAACTGTTTCATAAAGTTCAAATTTGTATAGTTTTATTTGCTGTTGAAATACTTGCGATTGCGTCTGCTTCACTTTGAGGTGTTTCATCATATATATTAACAGTATCAGAAGTTGTTAATCAATCAACATCCTCCAAACTTATATCAACTGATGCTCAAGCAGCTGCATCACTTATCATATCCCGTTTACTTTTTAATCAATATGCTTTAAAATTACTAGCCATATTTATTTTTCAATCACTTGCACTTAAAGTAAAACTATCAACCATAACTCAAAACGCTCTATTAATTATATAGTTTTGTAAATTGTTTGTTGAATCACTTATATTTCATTTTCATTGTTCCCAAGTATAACTTGGTAATGTATTTGCTACTGTTAATGTATGCTCATAAACTGAAGTATCTGTTCCAGAACTTACATCAGCACTTGAGATGGTTCATAAAGCAGGATACATTATATAAGGAGCATTTAAAGCCTCTAAATCAAAATTGAAAGCTCAAGCCACTGCTTGTTTTCATGCTATTGGGTACAAAGGACCCCACCTGTTATTTTGTATAGGATTGTTTTCTATATTTTCTTGATTAAACATAAAATCTCAATCAATGTATCTAACGAAATGAGAAGGTGTCACTCATGTTCATTTTGTTCATTCAATTTTTGTTGCTAAGTATCATAGTCTTGTTGATGCCATTTTTTTTTAATAATTAAATAAAATAGATTATTTTTTCTTTTTATATGATTTTTTCACATATTCTTTACTAATATCTTCTTTTTTCTCCTTTATTTCTTCAAAGTTAGGATTTCTTAATAAATATAATCCCTTAATCTCACTCACAGTTATTTCCATTCCAGGCTCATACTCTCACATTCCTGTTATGGAAAATTTTTCATTTCAAATTACTTTTAATTTCATATCATTTTTTTAAATAATAAAATTATTCTCTATTTCCTATGACTGTCGCCTCAACAGTTGTGACAACTTCATAACTTGGAAACCCACGAGAATCATTAAATAAATAACTAATATTGGTTATTTTTGCTTGTTGACATGCATTATATCATCAGGTATAAGGAAGGGTCATGTTTCTTTGTATAACTCAACTTATAGTATAGTTTATTGTCTCATAACTATTATCAGTCTTTTCTGTTTTCTCTATAACATCCTGGACTGCATAAACCTTATTATACAAAGTAGGTGTAGTCTTATAAAAATCTTTTTGATTATATACTAATCTTATTTCTACAGTATGAATCTTCTCATCGTACTCAGAACCTCTTAATATATAATCAGTAGAAATTGGTTGTATTGTTAAAGCTGGAAGACTTTGTTCAGGGATTTGAACAGGGTCTCAGTAATAAACATTTATACCAGAAAGTGGTTGACTTGACTGTCCAGAAGCACTAGTCATCAACTCATATATTGCTTGAATAACTTTATCCATAAATAAATAAGTAAGTAAGTAAAGGAGTTATTATAATTGTTTTCAGAATACTCAAGTATTTTTATAAACTGCTTTTTGGAATTCTTTTTGTATCTTTTGTATTGTTTTATTATCAATATCAATTATCATCCTCTTAGGTAGTTTCTTTCATCATATCTGATGATACGCTGCGTAAGGTGCATTAAAAGTTAAAGTTCATTTTTTATTTGTTGATTTTATTGTCCTATTATCTTGTAAATTTCATGTCCGTCTCATTATTTGAGGTCTGTTTGGTTTCTTCGCATAATGTCAACGCTTGTCTGCTCTTGCTTTTAAAGTGCTTATACTTAATGGTTTCCAATTAGGTCACTTCTCTATTTTTTTTCATTTTTCTTTAAATATTTCATCTGTTCTTTTTGTTACAATTTCCATAACATTATACAAAGTTTTTCTCATATTCTTTATATTTGTTGTAACTATTCTCAAGTTTCTTGATACTTGTTTTTGTCATGTAACTGTAATTTTTATTTCCATTTTAATATGAGTCAGTAACAGTAAAATATCTATCGTCTTCACTTGCATTTCATATTGGATAACTTATTGGTTGCTCATCATCACTCAACGGCAATTCAGCATTATCAGTTCATATTAATTTTATGTTTCAATCCCTTATATCATCTAACAATTTAAATGCCTCATCAATTTTTTTATAACCATTCTTATCTCAATCCAATTCTTCTGCTCAAAAGGATCTAATTAAATAATATCAACTAGTTAATAAATTTTCTATTCTTATTAATAAGTTTTGTCATTCACTTCAACTCCAATAACTACTTGCTTCAAGTAAAGCAATATCATATTTATTTGCAACATATCAAATTACAACTCAATGAGCTTCTGTTAAATAAGTAGTTAATTCTGCGTCAGTTATGTCAGTATTATTTGTAAATCAACTTTCTCATCTTACTGTTGTTATAGTTGCGTATGCCATTTTTATTTAATTAATTAATTAAATTATTTCTTAAATCAATTTATTCAGTTTTCTAAAAAGTTTCTAAATGTTTTCAATATTACTCATAATATTTTACTTATAGCGTCCATTTCTTTAATTTTTTGTTTAGTTATTATAGATGTTATATTTCATATTATACTGTATCATTCACTCACAATAAACATGCTGAAAGTAAAGGTTACTAATAAAGTTAAATCAATTCAAGCTCATTTTCATACCAAAGCGACAGTTATAGGCACTAGTATTAATATAAGTTTGCTTAACACTCAAACCGCTCCTATCTTACTTGTTACATCCTTTCATAATCTTACACTTTTTATTATTCATGTAATAATATCTATAAAGATTAATACAGTTAAGATTGTTATTGTTTCTTGATTCAATCATAAATAAGTGCATAATCCTCAGAAACATAAATAAAAATAAAATTTAGTCTTTTCTATCATTATTATCATCTAACGTATATAAAAGTTTTTCTTGTATCATTATATTTATATTTTCTAATTCTTTATTAATCATTCTTGCCGTTTCATTACAATTAATACTTAATAATTTATATAACAAATCACTTAAATTATTTTCTATATGTAATAATTCGTTTAAACTTAAGTGTTCACAATATCTTTTTTCATATATCATATTATTATTTAAAATATAAATCTTATTTATTTAATCAAGTTTTTATTATTATTCAAGTATTAAAGTTCTTGTATATCTAACCGTACATCAATTGTTCTTCAAGATGAAGGACTCCAAGCACTTGCTGAAATTCTTGATCATACATTAAATATAAAATCAGTTGTATCTCAAGATCAAGATGCTTTATTCTTTTTAGATGAAAATATAGTTTTGGCGAAAAACGTTGATCCACTATCTGCTGAAAACCTTATTAATGTATTCTCTTCATTACTAGGTTGTAGTGTATATGATACAACTTTAAACGGTTTTGTTGCAGTTACTGCTGCTCTTAATTCTATATCACTTCCCCAATCTAAATCACCACATGCAACTTCTACTCATGTTAAATCTTCAGGATATATCATAATTGGAAATTCACCTTGTATATTTTGCCGATGATGATCTCCTACTTCATCATCTATATTTAATGTATTTTCGTGAAAAAACACATCATTAAAATGTTGACTATTTCAAGCATCTATATTTAATCATATTGTACATCCTCAAATATCAATATTGTTAAAGAAATTATTATCTGAATCAATATCAACTATTTGTATTCAATTTATACAAAAATGAGTATCTATTATTTTAAAATCACTAAACATAACTTTATTCAAATATAATCAAGTTGTATATGAAACGTTTCAAATTATTCTTATATCTTCAATTAATCATCAAATTAAAGCTCATCAAGATCAATCAAGTTCAATTCATTTTACCGCACCTGTGCAAGCAGATGAATTAAATCAACAGTTTCTAACTCTGAAAGCAGACTGTGTAAATATAACTCAATTACAAGTTCAAGTTTGTGGAAAAGCTAAATCTCTTATACTTGCTTGTCAAGTAAACTTTATAATTGAAGTTGCTGAGGCATGAGAATTTGTAATTATTGATCGTCTTCTGTGTATTCATTGCAATTCTAAGTTTGCACTCCAAGTTGGATCACCAGTAACATCTATATTATAAGTACCAGCTCATATTAAAATAAGCGTATTATCCTCAGCATCAGTTGATGCTGCATCTAATGCAGAATTAATAGTATTATATGCTTTTTCCCAAGAAGAACCATCTGAATCATCTCAATTTTTATTTACATACAAAGTTGCAGTAACTGGTCTTCAATTTGTAGGCATTCACAATAAAGCGTCTTTAAATTTTATAAAAGTCATTCTTTATCTATTAATATATAAATCGGTTTGTTCAATCACAATATAAACTAACACTATCATAATCTCAACTTATTACTGCTGTTGCTGATCAGTCAATTGTTTCTGCTCATTCAGTATCTATTGTAATATTATTAAGAGATGCATTTCATCAAGCATCTTTTACTATTACTATTCTTCAAGATGTTGTTTGTGCTGTTGGTAATGTTAGACTTGTTACTGCTGCAGTTGCTGTATATGTTACATTCAATATAAAATCTGTTGTTAATAAATCATAAATCGCAGTATTTACAGTTGTTATATTTCAAAATACTGCTCAAGGAAAACTTATATTTTGATTTAAAAAAGTCTGTGTAACTTCTGATTCACATTCATTATTTATCTTACCTCATCATAAAGGCGGATTTAATACAGTTCATCATGCTCAATCCTCTGTTAAATCTAATAAAGCTGGTGTTCTAATTACTGCAGGAGTTCAATTTACTGTACCGTTATTTCATTTTCAACTTGTATCTAACCAATCTGACGCTGTATTTCAATATCATTCATAATAACATATTAATCAATTTGTATTAGTAACTTTATTTCATGCTAATAATGTAGTCAAATTATTAGCTGTATAAGTACATACTTGTATATCTTTTATACTTCATTTCAACTGATAACTAGCATCATTTCAATATATACCAATTCTGTTTCATGTATCTACTGCATCAAGATTTCATGTAGCTGTTGCATCAACATCTGCTTGTAATACTCAATCAATATATAATAATAATCAATCAGTATTATTTTTAACTGCTACTACATGGGTCCATTTATTTAATGTTAATCATGAATCTGATTCAATATTATATCATGTTGATCAAATTGTTGCTTGTAGCCTAACTTTTCATCATGTTGAATTGAAAGATGCAATATATAAATAAAAATCATCTTGAGTTGTTAAAAAACAAGAATCAACATTTTCTTCTAAATTTACATAGAAAGATACTAATACATTATTATTAACAAACATATCAGAAGGTAATGATATATAATCATTACTTCAATCAAAATACATAGTTTTACTATGTCATTTAGTAAGATTATAATGTAAATTATCTTGTCAATTTACCCAAAAACTTGATAATGTCGCATTTGTAATTGTTCAATTATTTCAATTTCAAGAAATATCATAAACTATTGTTCAATTTCATTCTGACATTGGACAGTAACATTTTATTTTAGTTGTATCTATTATATCACTTCAATCTTTTACTGAAGCTAAATCTGCTGCAGTTAATGTTCATTTAGTTACTCTAAATCAATACATATCTCACTCATAAGGACTTGTACTTCAATCTGCCCTAGTTCAAACATAAACTGATCAAGTTACTGTTGGTGCTGTTGTTTGTGTGTCTGAATCAATAGATGAACCATCAACATATATTTGTGCTGTTCAAGACACTCTTATATAAGAAATATGGTATGCAGTTCAAACACTCATACCATGAGCTGCTGAAAGAGTGTTTTCTCAATTCATTATGACTCTTAAATTAGATACATCTTGATCAATTTGAAATAATCAACTTGCAATAGTAAATCATACTAAAGTTTGACTACTAGATGTTACATCAGCTGGTATCATCCAAAAATCTATACTAAAATCTCATGTACCAAAATCCCAGTCACTAGAATCAGCAAATACAATATTATCATCAGATCAATCAAAACTTATATAATTACTATTTAATGCTGTTGATGTAAATGGAATTACATCATCTGTGTATTTTTTACTAGAAAATGATTCATCTTGATAAATCATATTTGTTATATCTGTATATCAAGCCTCTCAATCTATTTTTAAAATATTATTTTTTAATGTTGATACTACTGTACTTTCACTTTCATTATTTATTTTTCATCATCATAAAGATGGATTTAATAATATTCATCATGCTGAATCTTCTTGTGTTCAGTCAATTAATCAAGGTATTCTTAATAATCAAGGTGTTCAATTTACTGTTCAATTATATCAATTTCAAGATAAATCTACCCAATCTTCATTAGTATTTCAATATCATGTTATATCTACTACTGCTAATTTTAAAATATCTTGTCTATTATGTAGATCTAAAACATCTGAACCAGTTAATTGTGAATCAAAAAATTTAACCTCTAAAATACTTCAATTAAAAGGATATAAAAATGCTCATGATGTTCTTGCTCATATTCTTCATATTTCAAAAGATCAATATGAACCAGTTACATCTTCAAGATATACTCAATTAACATAATATTTTACATTTGTACTTGTTGTTCTAATTGCTGCAATAGTTATTTCGTTTCAATCTCTAGTTATAGTATTAGTTGTTGAAGCATTTCAACTATCTCCTCTATATTCTAACTGATTAGAAGCATTAAATCTTAATCATGTATAATTAAGTGCTGTTGTGTTTCATATTAAAGATTCATCTGTTCAAGTTTCATGTGGTATTATTCTTAAAAATACACTATGATCATTTGCATTTAATGTTTTTTGTGAAGATAAATCTACAAAATCATCAACTCAATCAAAAAGCATAGCTTTTGTATGTCATTTATTTAGATTATAATGTATATTGTCTTGAGTTGTTCCCCAAAATGTAGATAATGTAGCGTCTGTTATTGTTCAATTATAACCATTTCAAGAAACATCATAAGATATTATTCATCATCATTCAGATAATGGATATCATATTGTTATACTATCATCAATAAATCATCAATTATTTATATTATATACTTCTGATTGAGTTAAAACTTTTGAATATATAAAGAAATTATAAATATTTCATGCAATATTTAATCAATCAGAACCTGCTGTATTTAATGCTCACACATATAAATTATAAGCACTAGCACAACTTCATGTCACATGACCAGATCATACTAATGTTTTTGTAACTGTTTGTTCAACTCAATTATAAAATATTTTACAACTATCATCTCATAATAATCAATCATAAGTTATTACTATATTATAATCAGTAGCAGTACTTAATGCTCAAGTTACAACATAATCTGTTCTTAATGTAGCATTTTGAAAAAATCTTAAAGATAATATTCATGTTCAAGATATTTCTGTCCATACTCATTGGTATCAACTTGCTCAAGCTCTTCCTCAAAAAAATGATTTACTTAATGCTGAGAATTTTGTATTAAATGATATTGTAAAAGCATCATCCCAATCAATTCATAATTGAGCTACTGTTTTATTAGTATCAATATAATCATTACTTCAATCAAAAGTACCACAATTTCATCAAGTTGCTGTAACTGTAAATGGTACTGAATTATCTATATATTCTTTATTTGTAAATGATTTATCTGCATAAACCATATCAGTTGTATTATTATACTTTGACTCTCATTCTACTGTTATTTCACTTAAATTTTCTCAAGGTTCTATTTTATCATCTGTGTTTACTTTAAACATATTAACAAACCCAGTTCAAGCATTATTTCCTCAAATTAAATCCTGGTCGTTTGCTAAAGAAATTCTATTTTGTATATCACTCATTTATTAATTGAATTAAAATGTAAAATTAAATATAATTTGCACTTACCATTAATCAAGTAGTAGGATCTCAAGCTCAAGTACTTGTAGTAGTACAAGCATAAGTAATAGCTGTTGAGAAATCCATTCACGCTCAATTAAAATCTATTACAGCATTACTTGCTGGTGGAATTGGTATAACAAATACTGGGTTTGTTACTCATACTGTTACACTTCAAGCTGCTGTATCAAATAATTGAACATAACTATTACTAGCATTTTGATTTTCAATTATAATTTGTCTTAATTGTCAAGATCCTGCTTTTAATACCTGTGCTGTATTATTTCAATCACTATCAAAAAAAGGAGTTGTTGCAGTTAATTGTCAAACTGATACCTCTAATTCATTACTTGTATTTACACTAGCCGTTTCAGTTCAATCTGTTATACTTATATATCAAGCTCTTCATACTGCGTCCATAGTAGGCATATCATTAGTACCGTCTGTTATATTAACATTTAATGCTTTCTTTGTACCGTCTGTTTCAATTACTGCTCAAGTTGTTCAATCATGTATTTCAGAAGGAACTGTTTTAACTGTTCAAGTTCATAAAGTCAAATCACTAGTTCAATCTGTTAATTTTGTAAATGGTGCATTTGTATTTAAACTTCAAGTTGGTGCCACTGTTCAATCTGCTCATATATTTTGAGTTGATAATACATGATCTGTTGTTGTTCTAGCTGTATCTGCATCACTTATCAAAGCTCTGTCATCAGTTGCTCAATTTTTTAATTCTACTGCTCATATTTCTATATCACCGCTCATCGCAACTTTTAATTTTCAATTTACATCTGTTTGTAATACTGTTGCATCTCAATCAGTGTAAGTTGTTGGACTAGCTCTATATTCTCATCATACTGCTAGCATCTTAGGTGTTGCAGGCATTGCTGAATCATCTGTTGGTACATTTACTCCTCATACTTGTTCAATATTATTTGATGAACTACTTGCTCAAGAAAAATTTGCTTTGTATAAATAAATAGTATCGATTAATATTCAAGTTAATGTGTTTGCACTAGCATTGAAAGTTACTACTACCGCTACATATTTAATTTGATACCAATTACATCAAGTACCTGTTTGACTTGTTTCTGAATCACAGTCAAAAGATAAATCATTCCACCCAGAAGTCAATGATGTTTCTGTATAAGTATTATAATTACTTGAATCTGTTCATATTAATAAACTAACACTAGCAACATTTGTTATACTTGAAAGATAACACATTAATTTGATTTTATGTATTCAGAAAATATTTCAATGTTTTCAATCTGCTCATCATATACTTTTATAAACTGTTCATGTTGTTCATGTTGTTCAACTCTTTGCAAAACTTAATGAATTTTGTCAAGTTTTATGAGTAGTACTAATCGCGATACTTGTTGTATCAGTTCAAGCTGTCCAACCTGTAATAGATTCACAATTGTCTAAATCCAATTGGTTTGAAATCTCCATTACTTTTGTAAAATTTCTATTATTTCCTGCCATTGATTGATTGATTAAAAATATAAAATAATTTTAAACTTTAGAAAAATAATGAACTCATTATCCTTCTATCTTTTTACAGAATTTTTTAAGAATATCAAAACCTGCGTTTTCTATTTGTAATTTTTGTCATTCTTCATAGTTGATTCAATTGTGTTTAACATTTTGCATGAACACATATTCAACCTTAATAATCTTTATTTTATTAACTATTTTAACTTCTTTCTTAGGTTGTTTTTTAACTGTTTTTATTTTCTTTTCTACTTTTTTTCATGTATTTTCTTTTTTAACAGTTTTTATCATATTAATTCATTAAAATGTAAAAGTGAGAGAGCCTAAGCCCTCTCTATAATTATGCTGGTGTTACTGATTCGAACGCATTGTTTGAAGCAGCAGGTGCTGCAACTTTAAACGCTGTTGAATCACTTGCACTAAAGTTAGTACAATTGAACACTCATGGATTTTTAAAATTGATTGTTCATTTTACCAATGAAGCTGCTGAAGTACATGCATTTGTTAATGCAGCTCATCAAGCTGAATCTACTGATGCCATGAAGTTACAATTATCAAATAAGTTTGTAAATAATACGTCAGTGTTTGCTGCAACTTTTACTAAAGAAGCTGTTGCAGAAGAACTTGATATTAAGAAATTACAATCTTTTAATATATTTGATTTAAATTCTTGTGAAGCTGTAACTTGGTCAATCAAAAATACAGTTCTTGCATCACTTGTTAATAATGTTTCTGTTCCGAATAAACATTCTCTATAAGTAGCCGAATCACTTCAAGCAACAAATTCATAAGTTGTTGTTCCTCATAAATTGTCTACTACTCAGAAAGTAAATGAACAATTTTCGAATACAGTTCATTCTCATCATTCCTGGAACACTGTCAAAGCTGCAGCATCTGTATCCTGTTGAATAAATTTAATATTTCTAAAAGAGTTTCTAGTTCATGTATTTTTCATTACATAAGCATCTCAAGCTCAATCAGTTGAAACGATTTTTGCTCATTGCTGAACTAATCTTCATCAACCGTCCATACCTATGAAATTAATTCTACTCTTTGTTAAAGCCTCTCAAGCTGCAAGTGCATGACTACTATTTCCGTCTAACGCAATAATGTCATTTCTACCACTGGTACATTGAGAGATTGCTGTTGTTAAAGAAGTTTGGATTGGACTTGTTCAATCTTCATAAGTAAGATTTGCTAACTTAGAAAATTGACTGTAATAAGTATTACTTGAATTAAATACAAAATATACATTACCTAATGTTGGATAACCATTCATTATAGTTGCATATTTTTTTATATAATCTATTTTCTGTTTTAATGAGTTAAATCACATTGTTTAATTATTTAAATTGTAAAATAAGGAGTTAAACCTCTATTACGCAATTGCTGCTTCAATAAGATAAGCACATTTTTCATCTATTAGTTTTTGCTGGAACTTATCAGAGATTTGAATGTATTCTGATTTTCTTTGGATTGTTTCTAATCATCCTTGTCCTTGTCCTAATACCTGTATTCTTCTTGGTGCTTTTTTCTGATATGTGAAAGCAAAACTTCTTGACATAAGAGTTGGAGAATTTTCAATATATGCTACTACAACATCTTTAGTCCAGATATCTGCCAAAGTATCAGTTTGACCTAAGTCTGCACTGTTATATTGAGCTTTTCAAACTAATAGTCTGTCAATTCCAAATAAAGAACCTACTGCGGAAAGAATCATATCAGAAGAAATTTTTACTGCTCAAGGAAATCTGTCTACAATATCTGGATGAAATCTTAATTTTTGTAATACATCCCAAGCTATAATCATAGTATTAGGGATTTTTCATGATGAACTTCTTACTGTTGTTATAGCTGTATCAATATCATCAAACGGATCTGAATTTGTATAATCACTCCATTGTGAAGTTCAAGATAATGTTGTATAATTAGTATATGTTGAGTTAGATGTAACTGTATCTGCTAACGCTTTTTCTTTATATACAAACATTCTTTGTGTTAAGAATTCTGTTATATCACTTCTAGGTTTCAATGGTCTTTCTGCATTCTCAAGAATTTCTTCTGGAATGAATTCTCAAAGAACATGGTCTTCCAAAACGTAATGGTCTGCTGAAGAAACATCTGTTGTAACAATATTTCATTTACCTCAAACTGCTCTTCTGTTTTCAATATATCTCATATTATCCATAGCATAAGAATATATTTTTCATGAATCTTTTGCTACTTGTACTATAGGAGCAATTTGCTCTGCTATAAATCATTCAGGTTTGTATGCCAAAGAAATTTGAGTCAAAGGCACACTAGTATATACATCACTTAGTTGCATTGTTAAATTTTGTTAATAAATAAAATAATTAAAATGAATCGTATCTTAAATTAGGTGCTACGATTAAAATCATACCTATATCTCAATCGTCAACTGTTTCTATTGCTATTCAACAAATCAAATCACCTGCTGTAGTTGTTGCCTCTAATGCTGAATCTGTTGTTGCTGTTAACAGATTTCCTTTTGTCCAACCTCAAGAACAATGTGCTAAACTATATCAAGCTGTTCTTACTGATACCATTTGTCAAGCTGTTGCTTGTTTATTTTGTGTAAATCAAATAACTCTAGTTGTGTTTGTTGCTGCTACTACAACTTCATTAGACGCAGTTCATAAATTAACAGGTCTATAATTTGTTGTTATAGCTGCTTCTGCTTTGAATGATACATCTGTACCACTTCAATATCCTTTTACTCATCCTGTATTAACCATAATATTTTTTAATTAATAAATAAAATTAAATTTTCTTTAGTGCTTGAGCAATTGTAATTCCTTCTTCATTTGCAAGAATTCTTGCTTGCTCAATCATTTCTAATTCTTTATCTTCTTCTGATTTTTTCTTTATATCTTTTGAATGTCATTTCTCTGAAAAATCTATTGTTTTAATTTTACTTAATAACTTAATAAATTTTTCTGCCATAGGTTCAGATAATGACAATGAAAAGTCAACAAAGTCTTTTAAATCTTTTGGAACGATAATTCCTTTTTTAGTTTTTTCATTAAAAGAAAATGTTTTAAATCTATCATTTAAGTCTCTTGACCTAGCTTCTCTTTGAAGTTTAGAAACTTGTTTTGCAAGCTCTTTAAACTCATTATATTCACTAGCTTTTATTGAAACAATTTCTTCTTTTGCTTCAATTTTCTTTTCTTCTTCTTCTTTTTTTTCCTCTTCCTCTTCCTCTTTTTCTTCACTTTCTTCTTCTTCTTTTTCCTCTTCTTCCTCTTCTTCTTTTTCATTTTCTTCTGACTTATCCTCGTCTTCTTTATTTTCCTCTTTTCATACTACTTCTTCCAATCATTCTTTGTTTTCTTTTTTCTCTTCCTCAGACAGTTCTTCGAACTTACTAATTAGAGATGTTTTTTCTTCCTCTGTTAAACTAGCTTTCTTAGCCATTTGTCAAAGGAGTTCTAAGTATTCTTTCATTTTTAAATTTTTAATAAATAAAATATAATTATTTTGTTTTTCAGTAGCGTCCTCATTTGCCATTAAACTTTGCATGTTCTTGAAAAATGGTCTATTTGTAAACGCTCATCAAACAAGTAAATTCTTTAATAATTCTCCTGTCTCTTCATCTTTATATTCTCATAATATGATTTCAGGACTAAAATATTTATATGCTCATTTGCTTAATAAATCAGCTCACATCTTAGTTAATTCTATTGTAGCATATAACGCATCTTTTCATTTCTTATATATTTTTTTAAATCGTCATAATGCTTTATGTTCTGGTTCGTGGTTCTCATCTACTGCAAGATCAATTTGTCTTTTTTCCCTATTAAAATTTTCTATAACATCATTTAATACTTTTTCATCTATTTTAATCTTTCAATATTGTTGATGTTTCCATTCTCAACTTCTCATTATTTGTATATCAATTTTATCTCATTCCTTTAGTTCTGATAGCTCCTTAAATTCTTCAAATATATATGCTTTCATTTTATTTTAAATTATTATCTAAAATTTCTTTGAATCATTTAATACTTTTTTCTAATTCTTTTATTCTTTTTTTATGTTGTTCCTGTCTATTTTTATACTTTCATTCCTTTACTAACTTATCTAATTTTTCTTGTCTATTTTTTATTTCCTGTTTTATAATATCTATTGCTAAACTATCTTTTAATACCTTAGGAGTTTTCATCATATTATTTTGACTTATACTCCTATTAACTGGAATACTCTTAGGTATTCAGGTTATTCTTGGTTTAAACTCTTCATCCATCAGTATTTCTACCCATATAGACCTACAATTATAATGGTTAGGTGGTGCATACATATAGAACTCTGAACTTCATGGTTTAACTATCCTTCAATCTAAACTTAAACATAATGGAGTCGTCCTTGAATCTAATATCGCACTATATTGCATTGCATAAACTTTCTCAGGATAAGTTTCAAAAACCGTTGTTCTCCCTAGGTTTAAACCTCCCTGTAATACCAAAGTTCATGCTCATTGTGCCTTTTTATCTATTGATTTACCTAATATATCTCTTACTACTGGAATAACCTCTGTATTTGATGTTTTACTTATTCATCATTTGCTGTTTATTATTTCTGTAGTAATGGTCTTCGCGTCATTCTGTATATCATTATATATCTTATCAACTATTGAACTAACCTGTATTTTTAAACTATTAATTACTTCAGCCTTATTTCATGGTATTGGTACTCACATTTCTGTACTTGCTCAGGTTTTACCTTGCTCATATAATTTCTTATTTAATTCAGACATTAACCTTACTGTTTCTCACTTGAATTTAACTTTTAACTCCTTTATTTTTTTTATGTCTTTTCTATTAATTGCTATCTTTATATTGTTAATTATATCATCCAAAGTCTTATCCTTAATTAGTTTAAACTCCTTATTAAATATCCTTTCGAACTTATCCAAATTCCTTTGTATCTTTAAAAAGTTTATCTTTCTTTCTGCAAAAGTCATTGGTCTTGGACTTAATCTTTCATACTCATTAAATATCATATTATTGTTTAGGATTTTTTTTTTACATCTTCTGAAAGCCCTTTCATGAAATCATTATTTATTAACTTACTCAATTCACTAAAATAAAATTCATCAAACTCAGTTCCTTTAACTTCTTTATCTGGAACCTCTTTTTCCTTTTTATCCATAATCTCATCATCCTCATTAGGCATTTTTTCTTGTTTAACTTTCTGTTCTAACCTCTCCTGCTCCAATAATTTCTCCTCTGTTAATTCTTTCTTCGCTGGAAGGTCTAACTCTGTTCTTATAAATTCTTCCAAATCATCATCTGGTCTTATTATATTACTAGTTGCTAACTGTGATAATACAGCACTTAGTTTATCATAACTTACACTTCATAACTTCTTATGTTTTATCTTCGGGTATCTATCTGTATCAAAGTTTAAATCAATCATTTCCTTTACTAAATACCTGTTTAATGTGTCCTCTATCTGTTTTGCTACTGCCTCTAATCATAATAAAAACAAATCACTTTGGTCTTCACTTAGTGCTCTGCTTCAACTCTCTGTAGCTCAAAGCTCTAAAAACTGTGCTAAAATATTTTTACTTATCTCTCTATTATGAAATTTAACTGACTCAAATATATTAGATTGACCTCAAGCATTAATTTGAGCAAACTCAAATTTCCAATTTTCTCATGGAAGTACAACTCATGTTTGTTGAGTTGTTCTTATATTCTTAACTATGTTTAAAGCCTCATCCTTATCGTCTTGTGTTGCTCAATTTGGTAGTGTAATTATTGGAAATCACGCTCATCTTTCTTGTCTTATAGAATCAAATATTAATAACTTATCTTTGATATACCGATTCTTGTAAGCACTTCTTAACACACTTATTCACTCATAGTTGTCTCATTCTCTCCTAAAAGAAAATATTACTAACTTTTCAGCTGGAATACTAACATAATTTTCTCATTCATTTTCTCACTCTTTTAATACACTAGTTAACATCTGTGTTACTCAAGGAGTTTCTTCCAATGTTTCCCATTTATCTATAGTTTCCTGTTTTCTCCATCATAATTTTTTTAACCGTATTTTATCATCTTCAAGTTTAAATATTTTTTCAAAAACTGAAAATCCAAAAGGCAACATTGTTAAAATCTCTCTTAATAAATCATCTCGATTTTGTTCCAATCTTTCAAAAAATAATTTTTCTACAAATTCCTGCATTTCTTCATCCTCTTTTTGTATCTCTCAATTCTCATCAGTTGATGATTCAATAAACCATGAAGTAGAACGAATAGGCAACTCCATAGACAATAGTGTTGCATATACCTGAGAATCACTCCTTCTCATTTTTTCATATACTCATAATCAAGTTGTTCAACTCAAATCGCTATTATATTCTTCATCCAGTACTCAACTGTATAATTCTGTTCAAGAACCTCAAAAATTTACAGCCATATCTTTTAGAGTTAAGTTTTTATTAGTTTGTCAAGTAGGTGAAATTTGTGACAAACCTACATTCTTTTTCTCATCTTTAGGCATAGAAAATTTATTTGATAATAAAAAAAGTATAAGATTATTTTTCTTATACTGTTTTTTTTTTAAAATACAAGTATCTAAAATTTATAAGCGTTTCATAATTCTATATAATCTTTATTCAATCATTGATTTAATTCTCTAATTTCTTTCATACTTTGTCATCATTTTGCTAACTCCATAATTCAGTATCTTAAACTATCTACTGCATGGTCTTCCATTCCTTTCTTCATCATATCTTCAACCTTGATATCGTCATATATCATCTCTGGTAGTGTCCTGATAAGATTTTCACAGTTACTTGTTATCTTCAATCTACTGGTTATGTCTCAAGTGTTCGGGTCTTTATATGGTTTTAAGTATTCTCTTACTATATCCCATCAATCAATCCTTTCATTGTTACCTGGATACAATCTTAATCACTGTTTTTTGAACTCTTTTTGAGCTGTTGTCTCATTTGATTCACTTCTTTTATTAACAAAACTTGGGTCTCATACTATCATATCAATAGTTTCTTCTGATGTAGTACGCTTTTTAATATTTCATGCTAATACAAAATAAGTATTTTTAGGTTTATAGTATTCTCTATAAACAATTATATTTCATTGAGTATCTAAACACATCCAATACACAGCACTCTCATTTGAGAATCAATAATCAATACTTATTATCCTACGCTTCACTTCTCTTCGAGTAGGTACAAAAGGTTTTATTACATGTATCTCACGCCTAAACTCATCAAAAAACTGTCCTTCAAAAGCGTCCCAATCTCACTCAAGGAATGCCCTCCTTTTCATTTCAGGAAGCATTTGTAACCTAGCTAGATACGCAGGGTCTTTTTCAATAAGATATTTGTTATCATAAATTTTAGCAGGTATAAAACTAAAATGGTCTGGGTTTTCATCTCTGTTAAATTTTCTATCAATCCATATTCTTCTTACTCGCTTATGTCAAATTCATCATGGATTCGTACTAGCAAAAAAATTAGGTTCATAATTTTTGGTCGTTCTTAAACTTCAAACCAATATCTTAAATTCATCCTCACTCCAGTGAGTCAACTCCTCTATACACATAAAATCGTACTCCAAACCCTGATAGTTTAGTACATCTTTTTTATTCTTACAATAAGAAAACCTTATAGTGGATTTATTATTGAATGTCATAATATTTTTACTAGCATTGAATTTTATACAATCTTTTGGTACTTCCATCAACATAGGTACTACCATATTTTCTATAATTTCAGGCATTGTCCTTCTTAAAACCAATCATCTTAAATTAGGATATCACATACATTGTTTAACACATTCTGCTCTCATAGCATAACTTTTTCCTCCTCATCTTGCTCATCAAATTAATCTAAATTTATGAGTATCCAAAGTAAACTCTCTTTGTTTAGGTTGTAACTTATATATTTTTATTTGTTCTACCATATTATGTTTTAAATATCTAATATTCATAAAAAAATAATATTCTATTTTTGTATAACCATATTTTTCTTTTGTCTCAATCAACATATTGTATGGTATTAATAAATTTTAATCATTTAACTTTTATTTTTTCCATAAATGAATCCAATCATTCATCAATGATTATTTCTGTTCATTCATTTAATAAAATTTTAATCATCTTTAGTATATAATCAAAATAAAGATTCCAATATTAATACAAACAAAGCTATACTTCAAACTGAAATACTCATTAAAATTATAATAAACAATTGTTGCATTATTTCATCTACCGTCATATTATCTATTAACTGATTCCTAAAATCATGTATTTTCCTAAATACATTTTTCTTTTCTTTTTTATCTAATCATCTAATTTTATTCAACATGATAAAATTATTTTTAAAAAGTATTGTTTTTCAACTTCAATTCTTTTCTTTTCTAACATCTCCCATGTATCCAAAACTTTTATTAATTCTCTAGCATTTTTCTCTATTACCTTTTTATGGATATCTTTTTTTATTTCAAGTATCGACTTATCCAAATTTAACATTTGATTTGTTAAACATTCTTTCATAATTATTCTTTATCACAATTTAAAAAACTTTTTACTTTTTCCTCAACTATTTCTTGTATAAATTCTTTTTTACTAATATGTTTTTTTATCTCTTCTCATATCTTTCTACCAATATCTTTTCAAAGCATTTCCTCAACTCATGTACTTATTTTTTCATAAAAATAATCATTATCAACTATTCAATCTAAAGAATTTTCAATAATATATTCAAGTTTTTCTTTTATTAGTTCCATATCCTTTATTTCTAATTCTATTTTCATTCTTTTTCTTTATTTAATAAAAGTTCTAACTCCTCAACTCTTCTTAATACTATAATTTGTAAACTATCCAACTGCTCAATTATATCTTTTTTAATATTATCAATAACTCCAAACATAATACTTACATCTGTATGTTCTTTTTGTAATTCTAATTTATCCATTATTATTTTATTAAATTATAAATATATTCTATACACTCATCATCTTGTTCTTCTATTGGTTTTCTTTTAAATTCCCATAAATTCATTAATTTTCAAAAATAAGTATCAAACCATGAAACATTATTATATCAATTTGGTTGTGCTACTTTACAAAATATTTCTTCTCATAATTCAAAATTATTTCACCAATCTAAAACATCTCATATCATTACTGGATTTACTTTCATTCAACATATCTCTATTTTATCCGTTTCAACAATCACTTCATATATCTTAGAAATCTTTTCTTGTTTATTCATTATTTTTTACTTAAAACATATAAAACAAATATTACTATCAATGTAGTTATAAATCCAACTGGTATTGAAATCATTGTTATTAAGATAATATCCTCTACTGTCATTATATTTTAATTATAAAAATAAAAACTTGTCGTAGTATTTTTAATTTATTAATAAAACCTTTTTCAATTTTAATAAATTGATTTTTTTCTAATAAAGAATTTGCTTCAGATGAAAGCTCAAATTTACTATTATCTTTAAATAAAATAAAACTATTACTTATATAAATATCTTTTTTCATATTATATATTAAATTATAAAACTGTCATTATTTTCTTCCATTCAAACCCCTGTATATGGAGTATAGGCACAATAGGTTTTCTTACGTTTTTTTAATATGTCAACCTTTATTCATCTTTGATAAATCAACTCTTTGGTACATCAAATACCACCTGTTTTGCCCCAATATCCATTTCTCCCTTTTCTATTTGGGTTGGTTCTCATAACTCAATCTTTAATAAATTAATAATAGTCTTTATATCATTTATACTTAACCTATCAAAATCATTTAGTAATCTAATAGCTAAATCATTTATACTTTTTATCTTTGACTTTCTTAAATTTTTTAAAACTTTCATCCGCTGTTCATCCAATTCATCTTTTATTCTATTCTCATATTGCTTAGTCTTTATTTCTCAAAACTTCTTCTTTTCCTTCAACCATCAACAGCTCTTCTGCTTAGTATATGTGTTATATCAGATATTATGCTTCTTAAAAAATCCTTTGATAGTCATTTCTTTGTCAGTCATCCACTTACGTTTGAGGATGTTTCGGTTATATTTTGTATCAGGCATTTTTATGTGTTATTTTCTAAATTTTTTATTGTATTCTCTAAACTGTATTTTAATATGATATCCTGTTCAGTTATATTCATTTTGTTAGAGATTTTTAATATATGATTTAATATTAATTTCTTTGTATCACTATCACTGCATTCTATAATAACAGCGTTTTTAATTTCCTTTCATTTATCTTTTTCCTGCTCATCAACTGTAAAATCAAAATCATATTCCAACAACTCTATCTTAGTATGTATTTCTTTAATCTCATAAGGTACATTATCCTTAATCTCATCCAACTTATTTTCTTTTTTCAATGACTGAAACAATTCAGCCTCCAAAATATCATCTACTGGTATCTTAATCTTTTCTATTGAGATTGTTTTCGCTATAGCTTTTTCTCTACTCATCTTTCAGTGATTTACCACCTTTATTTTTCCTTTATATCATAAATCATTCAAAGCACATCGTCTATGAAATCAATCTATTATTTCATATTTTTCCTTACCTAATTCTCTTACCTCAATCTTTTGTCCATATCAGTTATTCTGTAATGATTTCTTCACTTTCAGATACTCCTGACCATTCCTCTCATTCTCTAAATAATTTACCTTTGGGTTATAATTGTTTGGAAATACTATGATATTTTCCTTTTCAATATTCTTATATTTATTCAATCACATAAAATTAAATGGTAGCCCTGTTACATAAAGTGATTCATCAAAATAATTACTATCACTAAATTGATTTATTATTAATAAATAATGATAATTTGTTGCTACAAAAGATTTATCCAAACATAAAAATAAAGACTCTTCAAAATTCATAAAATACTCATCCAATCAATTCATCCCTAGTATATCATAATCATCATAACTTCATGCATGCCATATCCCATATATATCTACTGGTATATTTAGTAACTCACTCATATATCTTGTTGCTATTATTCAATAATGCCAAGCGTCATAAAACAAAAACTTATCTCATTTCTTTATTACTCAATATTTAAATAAATTAGATATCTGTTCTATTTGTTGAGCCTTCCATATATTAGTATCAGCCCAGTTCAAAAAACTTTTACTATCTGCTCTTTTTATTTTATTATCTTTTCAATCTATCTCAATAGTTTCTATTTTATCCTTGAAATAATTGTATATCCAAGTCTTCCACTGTGCTGTATATCTATTCTCTATAGGCTCTAAAGTTACTAAATATAACATTATTAAAAATTATATGATAAATAAGCTCAATTCTCATTGTCTTCCAAAACCTCACAACTACATAATCCAAACGCTATTATTAATTCTTCAGCCAACATCTCACAACTTGTATTATTTAATTCCAAAGGTTTACAATATCATTCTGTTAAATATTTTTCTATCTCTCTTTTTAATTTTATAATCTCTATATCTCTATCATGATGCGTAACTACCTTTTTACATTTGATATAAAATATATGTCTATGGTCATTTTTTAAAAAACTAACCTCATCTATATCACATCATTCTCGTTTATGTATTCACTCCATTTGTAATTTTACCACAATACAACTCTTCATTACTATACTCATCTTTTGTTATTAAAATATAAAATATGTAACCTAGGACTAAATCTTACTTTATGGTTTAAACATAGTTCTATTATATGATATAACCTTAATTGTTCATCCCTTGTTTTTCATTTAGGCATTAAATAAACAAAACTTCTTGGTATCGCGTTATCCCTACAAAATTTCATAACCTCTTCAACATCCTTTTCATTTCATACCACAAATTTAAATATTGTTCTTCAAAAATTAATGTTTCCAAAATTAGCTAATTCATAATTATTTCAACTATTACTTAACTTAGGACTTATATTTATTTGGTCATATATAGGTTTTAATTCTATTGTTCAATTTGTTTCTATCTCAAAAAAATATCACGGTAGGTCTTTTCTTAACTGACTAATTATTCATTGTTTCAAAGCTGGTTCTCATCAAGTAAATACTATATGATTACAATTGTAATTTCTTATCTCACTTAATATCTCAGGCAATGTCATAATATCTCATTCTGTTTTAGCGTACTCTGTATCACAAAATTTACAATTTAAATTACATCAATGAAACCTTACGAATATTACTGGTCTTCATATACTTGGTCATTCTCATTGTATTCAATAAAATATTTCTGTTATTTTTGCTTTCATATTTTTTATATTAAATTAAACAATTCTTGTCTCGCTTTTGAATCCTCCCTAAATGTTCATCTCAAATCACTTGTCTTCATTATAGCTTCCTTCTTTTGTACTCATCTACTAGTCATACAAAAATGCTGTCATTCTAATATCACAGCTACTGAGATTGGATTTAATAAATATTCTATCTCATCAGCCACTTGTTTTGCTAATCTCTCCTGGTTTTGTAATCTCCTAGCATAATGGTCTAATATCCTTGCTAATTTACTTATTCATATTATCCTTTCTTTTGGTATATAATATATGTGACCCTTTCCAAAAAAAGGCAACATATGATGTTCACAAGTTGAATAAAATTCTATATTACTTAATCATACCACCTGACTTATATTACTTTCATTCTCAAAAGTTGTTATACCTAATTCTTCCTTATATCATCAATATATTGTTTCAAAACTTTTTTTAATTCTCTTAGGTGTATCAATCAATCATTCTCTATTTGTATCATCTCATGTATATTGTAATATTCTTAATATATGGTCTTCAATATCTTTCTCTTTTTCAAACGGTATATTTATCCATCAATCAATAATTTTATGTGTATAATCTATTTCAGGACTTCAAGGTTTTCAATATAAAGCTATTTTAATTCATTTTTTAAATTTACTCATAGTCTTTCAACTATCTATTATATTATCTAATATTATTGTATCATCTGTTATATCCTCCTCTTGATAAATTATTTCATGTCAATAATCATACAACATCAAAGCACATATTAATCAATTCTTTGGTATTTAATAAATAAGACTCCTTGAATATTTTTTATTTATATACTCTCATAAATTTCTTAAATCTTTATAAAAATTCATTTTATTTTATTATCAAATAAATTCAGCATAACTTGTTGGTGTTTCATATATCCTTACTTTATAGATTTTATCAGTAAATGTATTACTGAATCTATTTTTTATATCATCATATAATATTTTACACATATTTTCTGCTGTTGCCTCACATTTTAAAAATGCTACTTTATATCATTTCTTATCTAAAAATTCTCAAACCTCATCTCATTTATGACATATATAAGCATGATCCCAAATATATTCTACCCATTTTTTAATAGGTTCAAAATCTCAAAAATCTTTTACTAATCAATTTGTATTCACTAGTCACTTCAATGTGACTTAAACTCTATAAGTATGTCAATGAACATTTTTACATTTCAATTCATGAAATGTTAATCTATGAGCTGCGTCAAATTTAAATTCTTTTGTTACATACATTTATTATTTTTTAAAATATAAAAAGACTTCTTTTAATATAATCAAACAATATAAAAATGCAACTAAAAATACCTACCTTTATCTAACCCTTTCATTGCACTTTCAACAGTATCCCTTGTATCTCTTACTCATCTATAATAACTATAAATATTTAATATAAAAATAAATATTAAAATCCCTAATAAAATTATTATTAAATCTTTTGGATTATCTATTACTATTGGTCGCATTTGTTCCATTATTATTTTATTAAATTATAAATCTCTTATTATTTTTATTAAAACTCATATTATATCAAAATTTATATTCTTATTTAATTTATTTATTTTTACTAATCAAAATTCATTTTTATCTATTTTATATAAATAATATTTTCATTCTGTTTTTCTATTAGTTATCTTAAAAACTAATTTATCATCTTTACATACATTTTTAATAATTTTTCAATCTTCTTTTGCTTCTAATATAAAATATTTATACTTATCATCTAATCATTTATTAAGAGCATAAGTATCTATTTTATTATATAAATCTACTACATTATTCATTATTATTTTGTTAAGTTATAAAATTTCACCCTAAAATTTCACTCTAAATTATCCAATAAATTATCCAAAAATTCATCAATACCTTCTTCATGTATAAATCTATTAGCACACTTCTTCCAAGTTTCCTTATCAATCATAACTTCATGCTTCTCACACATAATTGGATGAATATTTATACAATAAAAAGGATTTGCCATTATTTTTTTTAATTGTTCTGTTGTTAATTCTTCCATTATTTATTTATTAAAATATAAAATTATTTTTCGTACTTCTTTAATATCTCTCTCTCCCAACCCTCTAATTCTTTTCAATATATATCATTTATTAATGCCCCAAAAAATGTATCATAATCATTATAGTTTCTTTTCTTTTGAATTATTTTATACACCTTTGTTTTTTTAAATTTATTAAGTTTATCCATTATTATTTTTTAGTAATAAAACAATCTAAATTATTATATACATAATCAACACATGCTTCAGATACCTCTTTCCTATCTAATTGAACAACATCTAAAAACTTTCAGTCTTCATCATATAATTCCATTTCAATTGAATCTAATTGTCACATTGAAATATTTGCTTCTATATTTCTAAATTGTATTCACATTATATTATTTATTAAATTATAAAATTATTCTTCTTCTGGAGAATGCCACATTATTTGTCAGTCATTACAACTCATACACTTATAAACTTTCCACCTACTTCCTGCTTCTAATTGTCAATTAAAAGCACTTACTTTTACACAATGATACGCTCAACAAGTTTCACATACTAAATTTACTCATTCTTTTTGATGCTTAATACAATCATCACAAATATTTCAAGAATTGACTTTTCTTTCTAATTTAAATATATCTTTTCAACATAAAGTACATATTTCTAAAGCAACATTTCATAGATTTCACATTATATTATTTTTAAATTATAAAAAAAACAAAAACCTCGTTTATTATGTTTTTGTTTTTTGTTTTTGTTTTTTTGGTTTTTAATAAGTCCTTTCTAATAATTTTATATTACCTTCCCTATCCTGTCTAATTTCAAATACTTTCTCATTAAAAGTCTGATTTTCTTTCTCTTTGAACCTTTCTTCCTTTTGTTCAACCTTATCTATAAGGTTATTAAGTTTTTTAGTAATAATTTGTTCGATTTTCATTTTTGTTTTTGGTTATTTAAATAAAATTAGTAACATAAATCATATTCTTTTTCCTCCTCCCTTAATCTTTTCTTTTCCATTTCTACCTCCTCTAATTCTAATAATAATTCTAATTCTATCATTTTTGTTTTGGTTAATAAATTAAAAACTATTTTATAAAATTAATAGTATCTCAATTAGTCAATAATGCCTGGAAAACTCCTTTTTTAATTTCTTTTATTATTACTACCTTCTCGAATGTAATCGCTTTTTTTCAATACATATACTCCCTAGTATATTTAATATTATCCCCTTTTTTTAAATTTAATTTTTCCATTTTTTTTATTGATTAATAATTTAAAACTTTTTTATTTTTTATTGATACTCTTATTATAGGAAAATTATATCAAAAATCAAGCGAAAATTACAAAAAAGTCTACTAAAAAAAAGTAAACCCTTATCTTACAAGGGTTTAAACTTTATGACTTTTTTGACTTTTTTTAAAATTAACTTAATCTTTCTTGTCTTCTCAGTTCTCACTGGACAACTGCAAATTTTCTATCTAAAAAATTCTTATAAGTCCAGAGTTTATCTAATATAAACTGCTCATGGATTAATTCATCATTTAATTTTTTTAAATGTTCCTTAGTTAATGCTCTCACTTCAATCTCTTTATATTTACTAACCTCAGACGTTCTCCCATTTGCATATTCTTTCACTACTTTTTCACTTGTTAACTCTAATTTCATTTGACTATCTTCCTCTTCAATCTTTAATTTTAACTTTTCCATTAATTTTTTTTGGTCAGTAATCATCTCTCAAAACTGTGTCTCTAAATTTATTAATGTATCTAAATCCATAATCTCATATTCTCCACTACTCATATTATACAACTCATTAACCTGTTCAACCAAATTATCAGTATATTTCTTAAAATAATCTAACTGAACTAATTGTCTTCGTCAATTTGTTTCTTTTGATTGAAAGTCTTGCTCTTCATGTTCTTTGATTGATTCATCTAACTCTTCATCAATTTTATCAGATTCATCTTGTGCTTTCACAATATCATTTTCATTTGGTTCAACTCTCTGGGTTTCTTTACTATTCAACCATTCATCATTTGCTTGAATAGCTTCATCTAATGCGTCCATAATATTATTATTTAATATATAAAACTAACTTAAATCAATTATTCATCTATAATAAAATTTATCCAAATCTTCTTGAGACATTTTATCATAAATAAAACAAAATTCACTTCAAAAAATATTAAATATTTTTTCTCTTGCTTCTCCATAATTATCTGCTTCAACACATCATACACAATCTTTATCAAAAACTTTATCTCATATTCTATGAATATGAGTTTGTCAAAATGTTATAAAAAATTTTTTCATTATTATTATTTAATATATAAAATCTTTAAAACCCCAATCAAGGGGTCAGAAATTAATTATAATTATTTAAAATATAAATCATAAACTACTTTTATTAATCCACGCGGTTTCGCACTAAAACCGCATAGATTAATGATAAAATATCAAAATACTATTATAAAGACCAACAAAGGGTATATTATAAGAAATATAACCAATAACTTGTATAAAATAAATATACTCCAAAATATAAACTTAAATATTGTACTAATAATTATTGCTATATTTATCATTTTAATTTTATTATCATTTAAATTCTTCATCAACTTCATTTGATTCTAATCACTCTTTCAACGCTTCAAAAGGGTCTCATCAATCAAACATCACTTCTAAGTCAATCATTTTTGCTATATCCCATGCGTCTTTGTTTTCAAATAACGATTTACTCAAAGGCTTTACAAAATATTCTGTATCCATTTTTTGTCATTGCTTTGTAATTTTAATATCATACTCTAAAGGACTTCCAAAATCTAAATCCTTAGCAAGTCATATTATTTCTTTTTGTACTGTCCTCTTATCCAACTCCATTGCTTGAACACATCATTCATTATAATTATATACTATACATAACCATACATGTTTCCATTTATCTTCAAACGATCATTCAGGAACATTTAAAGGATTTTGTTCTTTGTATGGTCTAAGTATTTTTTTCTTCTTATCTCAATCTTCAACAAATACTCTCCATCATAATATAGGAGCTGACATAAACCTTATTTTATTGTCTCAATCTTGAAACTTAAAATAATAATTTCATCCTCCTGGTAGGTCATAATCTGTAGGCAAAAAATCTGTAGTCATATTTTTTATATTAAATTATAAAACTATTTTATATCAATATCCATATATTCTTCCAATTTAGATATTGTCTTAAATGAAGCTCTTCAATTTTGTTTTATTTTTAAAATTGTTGCTTCTGGTATTCACATTTCTTTACATAACTGCTTCTGACTCATTCTATTTTTTTTTCATAACTTTACCAATCCTAATTTAAACTTCTTTAAATTAATATCAACTCACTTATTAGGCATCCTTTTTTTTTAATAAAATAAATATAACAAAATATATAATTATTTTATTTCAAAAATCAAGCGAAAATTATGTTAATTTTTTTTTAGTTACAAGAAACTCATATTTAGATGTAAAATAATCAATCATCTCTTCCATTTCAAAAGTCTTAATATCTATTAATCTTTTTTTATTTAATTCCATTTCTTCCATATTTTTTAATCAAAATTTTTTTATCATATATGTTTGTAATTTTCTTTTATGTCGTTCCTTATTATAATAATTACAATTACTACATCACGCATAAACATTATTTTCATTTCGTCTATATAAATAATTTCATCTTTCGATACAATGACACGCATGACATTCTTTTGCTTTTGATTTCCAATATACAGCTTTTCAACATGTAATACATTTGACCCATCAGTTTTCATCTGCGTCTCTTGCTCTTATATATAAAGAAAATATTTCATCTAACTTATCTCTTAATGATACTTTTTTACTTTTCTTTTTTTTCTTTGACATATTATTTTTTTAAAAATAAAAAAGGAGTAAAGAATTCTTACCCCTTTGATACATTAATAATGATTTTTGATTTTTTTTCAATACTTCACTTTTTTATTAATTTGTTATGAATAAATTGTTTTAGCAAACCGCTAAAATGAAAAGGATATTGAATGGTTACAATAATTAAATCATACCAAATACTAATAATATCACATATTGTTGCTTTTACTTCTCTTTTAACTTCTTTCATCTTTTTATCCTCCTTTGTTTTCATTCATCCATTTTTTTATATAATAACTCCAAATCAATCTTCTTTAAAAAAGTATGTATTCTATCTTTTCAAACTGTATTAAAATTATCTAAATTTTGGAATATAATTTCAGCAGTTACCCTCCTTAATTCTGATAATCTTTTTTCAGTAATTTCTTTAAGAGGTCTTAACAGCTCCATATTCTTCTAGGTTAAATTCTAAAATCTCAATCATATTAATAAATATTGATTTAAAATCTTCATACCTTTCATCATTACAAACCTTAATAAAATCCAACATTAATCTTTCTTGATAAAATCAATCCAATTTGTTATAATGTAAATTTTTAATAATTAGATTGACTTCTGTTTCTAAATCCTTATACTTTTTCTTACCTTAAATTTCCTGTTTAATAGTGTTTAAATAGTCTAAAATCATTGTTTTCATAATATTATTATTAAATATATAAATCTAAAAGAGTAGTTACTTACTCTTTTTTTTAATGTATTCTTTCAATTCATCATCTTACTTGATAAATAAATATTATAATTATTTCATATACTTTTGCAAATTATCATAGCATCGATAAAACGTTTTTGGAGCTTTACTTTTGAATATACATACTGTTCATTTAAATTTTGTCTCCTTTACTTTTTGGTCATAAAAAGGTATTCAAACCACTACACATTTTTCTTCTCATTTATCTTTTTTTATAATATCAGTTCTTAAAATCTCATACTCTCAATATTCTTTATACTTATCCATATAAGCAAATAAATTATAATCCTCATTCTTTTGTCTTTTTTCTATAATCTCTTTTACAATAGGTTTAACAAACTTATCCCATTTATTATGTATCTCCATCCTAGGCATACAATGGAATTTATATAACAAAGATTTAATAGATTTATCATTCCTGATATCCCTATACATTTTTTCTCATCAATCTATAACATCCTGAACATATCAACAAGTCTCATTAATTTCTTCTTTTGTAAATAATCATTTAAACATATTATTATTATTAAAAATTAAAATCTTTTGTATTTAGATTTGTAAGTATCTATTTTTAATATCCTATTAATATTTATTATCTCCCCTTGTAACTCAATAAACTTATCCTGGTTTATTGTTTTTAATAGTGCGTCCTTATGTTTAAACTCTATTTCCTTATCCTCTATCTCTCCATAAGGATTTCTGTAATAAATAATTAATTTCTTAGGTACAATTTTATTCATAATATTAAATTACTAATTAAAAGATTTTATTTGTTTTTTCTCCTGTTCAATTATATTTCATTTTGCTCTTTGAATTAATTCATTTAAATTATAAAATATTTTTTTAGGGCTCGTTATCTTATGACAAAAATATTGGTCATCCTTTATTATATTTAAAAGTTGGTCTAAATAAATATCAAAATCATACTTTCAAGATTTAATAACATCTATCTTCAGTAACTTCCTATATAAATTCCGTGCGTAGTTTCATACTTCTTTATTAGTTCAATCAATAATTCAATTATTATACTTAGCTATAACTTTTTTTATTTTATTTGTATTAGGATTTCAATATTCTTTTTTTTCTGGAACTTGTTCAATAATATCTTTAGATTTATAATATATAGGATTCATATTTTTTTTATTTTCTTCATATTTTGTTTTATTAAAAACTACTTCCTTAAATAATTCATAATCTTTTTTCTTTTTTCATTTTAAAGGATATTTTTCAAAAAATGGAATTACAAATTCTTTCATATTTTTTAATCATTGTATCTTTAATTGTTTTTGTCTTTCAGTTGGTATATTATAAATATTTCAAACTCAAATAGTTTTTTTAATTAATTTTAAAATTTTTTCATCATCTTCTCTTAATTTTATAGATAAATTATATATTAAATTTCAATTAGAATTTTTAAATAAATAAAAACATCATTCTCAATCTATAAATCAAGATACATACATTCAATCCGAAGGATTGTCTAATAATTTATTATTAGATATTATATTCTCTTTATCTTTTTCTTTCTCTTTATCTTTTTCTTTCTCTTTATCTTTTTCTTTCTCTTTTTCTTTCTCTTTATCTTTTTCTTTCTCTTTAGGTCATATTTTGGTTACGTTTTGGTTACTCTTTGGTTCTATTTTGGTTCTGTTTTGCTTTTTTTGTCAATTTATATATCTCTTATTATTGGCATCTAATTGTGGTTTAATTAAAACAAACATTGACTTAGCAATATTATCTTCTGTTTCTAAAATCTCTCATTCAATTCAATAAAAACTAATCATATCGTATAGAATTAATCTACTTTCATTAGGTAGATTTTTTGATGCTTCATAAAAACTTTTATAAAAAACAAATCAATCTCTTTTTATTCTTTCCATAATATTTTTTGAATAAATAAAAACACTGGGCAGTCCGGCGAAGGTGAACCCAGTGTTTTCAAGTCGCCGAACTTTTAATCACTGGAATTATTTCATATATAATTATATATTTTCAAAAATCAAGAGTTTTCTAATTATCTAATATTTCATCAATGTAACTCTGGTCTATCTTATAAGGCTCGTCAGTAAACTTTTCTAAGGATTTGATTAATTCAGTATAATAGTGAATCCAAAACTCTACTCAACTACCATAATTTCATTCATGTTCTTGTTGTCGTTTTTTCATTTGATTAATTACAATTCTGATTTTTCTCATTTTAAAAAAGACAATAAAATAAAAATGATTTACCCCATCGTCCTCTTCAGTTTTGTAAAAAAATATCTTAATACTTCATATATAATCATTTATTTATAAAAATAAAGGGCTTTTTTGAAAAAGTTATCTTTTTAGTTTAAACTATTTAAACCTAGTTCTTAATTATCTTCTGTTCATTTTTAAAAAAAAATATATGACTTTTTTCGCTGTTTCACTTGATTTTTGTAATATTTTTCCTATAATATAGATATATAATAAAATATTTTAAATTATTAACCCAAAAATAAAATGAAAACAAAAAATTTAATTAAAGAATCTATTGATACTAAGTATTGAATATTTGATATTGAAATTGAATACAATTCAGAAATTTATATTGATTTTGATTGATTTGATTTCTTTTCAGATATTGACCTAGACGAATGTTTAGAATATATAATATTTGTTCTTCAAGAAAAATATTTAATTGAAGAAGAATTTCATTTATATCCTCATAATTATGAAGTATTAAATGAAGGATTAAGATAAATAAATCGAACCTATCAGATTCGTTTGATAGGTTGCTTTTATTTATTTATTAACCAAAACAAAAATGAAAACAAAAAAAATTGAAAGTGTTATTAAGGACACTCAAAAAGAACTTAATATCTTATCTATTCAGTATGATTGATTAACTTTAGAATTGGAACGGCTTTGGCAGGAAGAAAAAAGGTTGGATAACCTTTATAGGTCTACAAGAAAAACTAAATATTTAAAAAAGGCAAATAAAACTATTTTAGAAAGTTATTCCATACGGAAAAATAGAACAGAAATTCAAGACAAAATTAATAACTTAACCTTAGCAATTATGTATTGCTAATTTTTTATTTATTAACCAAAAACAAAAATGAAAACTCTAATTCCAGAAGTCATAAGAAAAATGGAAATTATTTTATTCACTCAACTCAGTTTTCTTAGTTGACTTTTTCTAAGCTTTCCTGATATTGTATGTCAGGCTTTACTCAGTTTATTATTCATTGAACTTAATTGATTAATTTGAAAATGTTTACTATCGTTCATTATTTTTTATAATCTATATAGACATCGGAACAAATTTGAATATGTTTCAATAGATAAAAAAGAAGAACTAAAAGAAACTACAGATAATATAAATATTATCAAACAAAAAATAATTGATTATGTTCAAAAAAATCAAAACCTACCTCAACACATTGCTAGGGATTTTGGATTGAATATTCCTAAACATTCCAAATTAATATGAATCCTTAAACAACATTGATTTATAGAAAAATGAAAAAATAATAAAACAATAATTACAGCTACTCAAGATGAACTCAACTCTATTCTATCCTATTGATGAATTTATGATATCAATGGAGAAGAATATAAACCTAGTGAAGAACTAGATTTAAGTATTATTTAAACCTGGATTAATCATACCTTAAACTACAGTTTAAATAAAAAAACTTTTCCCAAACCAGCGGGAGAAGTTTTTTTTATAACAAGAAAATTATAACCAAAATTAATATTATTCTTTTTATTGTTAATTTCTTTCTCATCTAATATATTGAGCAATCTCATTCAGTCTCTTTCTTATCTCATTATGCTCAACCCTATCCCAAAACCATTTACAAATTAATTCTAATGTATCATATAATTTTCATTCAAGTCTTTGTCTTATTAATTTATTCATATTAAACTTAAACCCAGGACAACTCTTTCAACTTACTACTTCATTATGTCACATAATTTTTATATTAGGAAATTTTGTTTGAATTTCTTTAATTAGTTTAAAACATGTTTCGTATTGTTTTTCATTTGGTTCCTCAATATCAAAATTACCACACAAACATATTCATATACTTTTTTTATTTATATTTCGATTTCACGCATGGTATCATATTTCTTTTAATGGTCTAGTTTTTTTAACTTCGCCCTTACCTCATATTACATAGTGATACGCAATATGTAATCAATATCAATTAGGTCCTGGATGTAACCTTTCTTTATGATTCTTATTAAAACTTTCTATACTCTTGTTTAAACTTATATCCTTACTTGTTAAACTGTGATGAATAATAATATACTTTAAACTCCTCATTATATTTTAATTAGGATTTAAAACATTTTCTAAAAACTTTCATTTCTTATAATAATATCAAGCATTATCTATTATCTTTAAATATAAATTACCAGTATTAAAATCATATTTTTCTTTAGTTCATAATACTGCTGTATGGTCTAACGCAATTACTAAATCTTTAAAATCTGATCTATTTATTTTATAAACATTATTTGTATTTGGTTTGTTTAAACACCGAGGGTTTCGTCAATGTCTAAAACTTCAAATCACTCAATCTTTATTTGGAAATATTTCTATTAACATTACATTATATCATTAAGTTGTGAATTTATTATATTTCAAACAGTTGCTGAACCTGTTGCAGCACTTCAAGCACTTCAATCTGAATCACTATTTCATCATTCTGAACCCTTACTTCAAGCACTTCAATTACTTCAAGCTGTTCTTCATGTTGTACCTCAAAAACTATTTGTATATCATATTAATAAATGAGCTCATCATCATGCTCAAGCTCACGCACCTCCTCATCATCACGCTCATCAATGAGTTGAACCTCAATCTCATCAATCACCTCAATTCAATCAATTACCTCAGTCAGAAGTTATTGTTCAACTTCAAGTAAAAGTTTTTGCAAACAACATTAAAGACGCACCCCCTCATCATCAATCTCATCACGCTCATCATCATCATCATCAATAATTATTATATTGTCATCAATTATCTCAATTATTTCAATAAGCATCTCATCAATCTCATCATGCTTGTAAATCAGGTTCTGCCACATTATATCATCAACCTCATCATCAAGATGAATTTCATCATACACTTCAATCATGATCTGCCTGTGAAGATGCTAATCATCATGCTCCTCAAGTTCAACCTGGAGTTCATCAAACCCCTCCTGCTCATCAATTTGCATCATCTCATGCTCCTCATCATCATCATCATCAATATTTATCCGATACAGTACCTCAAATTCAAGCTGTTGCTGCTGGTGTGTTAGTAGCACTTCAAGCTCATCAAGCCCCTCAAGTAGCATCTGTTCAAGCACTAACTGAAATATTTAATAATTCAGAAGTGATATTTTCTAATTCTCATAATATTAATCAGTCTAAATCTATTGTTCAATCTATTGTGCATATTCATAAACATTTTAATTTCATTATTCAACTCGTATCTGTCGAACTTAAAATTGCCCCTCAACTTATACTTATAGATGAATAATTATATACAGTATCTAAATTTATATTTGTTGTTCAACTTGAAACAGTTAAAGCTCAATCACTTCAATCTCAAAATAAAAAAGGTATTAAACTTAATCATAAATTTGACATAGTAACCTTTTTTAAATTATTACTATCCTCTGAATCTGATACTAATAATTCATCTGCCTCAACTAATGTTGTTTTTGCAGATTTACCATTTATATCAGGGTCTTGTAGGTCTCATCAAAAAGTATCTGGTCTATGTAACGCTACATTTGTTATTTTTCAACTACTTGCTGTTACTATTGCAAGTCTTGCATAACTAGCATTCCAAGCAACTGTGCTTTGTTGAATTGCTCAAACGTTATCTATCATTATATAATTAGTTGCGTCATCTGTCACTAATATATCTGTTCATCAAGCATAGGTTCAATGAATTTCTCAAACTCTCCGAGCTCCTGCTCATATATCTATTTTCAAAGCCGTTCAACTTACAGCTTCAACAACTCTTAATCTGTCATCTCAATTTGCATAGATGTCATCTATATCCTCATTAAAATCTTGAAGTCTTGATCCTGTGACTTGGTCTCAAGTACTCCAATTAGAACTGTTTTCACGTGGGCTCATTTTTTTTATATTAAGTATTAAAATATTTTCGTATATAATTTCATGCTGTTTTACGTTTTCAATTACAACATTTCCATAAACTAGATAAATCTATTTTTAAATTTCTTCTTATATCCATCATTGAATCTCGTATTTTAATTAATTTTCATTCTCTAGTATATTGATTAATTTTTATAGATTGTGGATTTAATTTTCATCTTTTTCATAATCGAGTTCATTTTCTTCAAAGTTTTTTAAAACTGTATTTTACATTTTCTTGATGAGTACACCATTCTAAATTTTCTATTCTATTATTTCATTTGTTTCAATCTTTATGATTTATACATGGTTTATTTTCTTTATTTTTTATAAATGTTTGTCATACCAATCTGTGTACTAATCTAGGATATTTTTTTCAATTTTTATATAATATAACTTTATAATATAAATCTGGAGTTCTTCATGGTTTTAATAATCTTGTATTAGTTCAATTCCGTTTTATTAAACTTTTAATACTTCAAACTTTATTACATTGATATAATCATTCAAATAAAGGTATATCTTTCCATTTTATTCATTTACATTTTTTAGAGATTTTATTTTTAGTTTCTTCTGTATGTTTTCATATCATAATAATATTTTTAAAAAATAAATACTATGATATTAATTGTTTTGTCCATAAAATCAAACCTTTTATCTTCTATAATACTATGTCGCACTCGATAATGTAATCGTGCAGTTGCAAGTAAGGTTCTCACTCGCTGCAACTGTTTCATTTATTAATACTCTACTTAATAAATATCAACTATCTGCTGACGCTGTTCAATCTACAAATATTCAAGCCTCTAAATAAGTATCTCATCAAACTTCACTACTATCAAAAAACTTATCTAAATACGCAACATTGTCTGCTGAATATCTATTTGTAAATGTTCATCTTAATAACTCATTTCATAATGCAGTATCTCAAGAAGCTGGAGTAGTATTATCATCTCAAATAGCAATGTAATTCGCTTTTAAAGTAGGAGTTATTGTTGTTCCACTTATTAACAAAGCCATTTCATATAATAATATATTAGGAATTTTATTATGATATTCTTTTATTTCAATCTCATCGTTGTATTTTCAATCATAAGAGCACAAGATATTACATGCTACAGATTTATAAACATCAAGCAATCAACCTTGTTCTTTTATGAAATGTCAACGATGGAACCTTAGTTTTTCTTCCATTATCTTTCATAAAATTTTATCTTTTACTTTAATTATCTTATAATTTAATCATATTCAGATTTCTCAATTTATCATTATTTTTTTTTAATTGTAAATTATTTATCTTTTTTAGCAAAAAATTATCTAATTCCAAATCTTTATCTTCACTAGATTTTTTTACCATTTTCATTTCATATATATCTTTATTAGTGAATTTATCTTTAAAAGTTTGTTTATCTATTACTACTACTCATTCAGGTAACTCATAACTATCATCTGATACTCAAAACATTCTTCATGTTTCATCTGGATAATATCATCAATCATCTATATAACTTGGTATTTTACCGTTATCTAATTTGTATTCTACTATAATTTTAGTCATTGTTTAATAATTTATTAATAAAAATTTTGTCTACTTGTGTTGACTCTTCTAATTTGTCCATGTCTACTTTTCAATTGTCTAAGAAATCAGTTATTTTATTTTTTGATCATTCTAATATAGGATCATACCTAGACATCTTAACAGCTTCAACAACTCATTTACTTATTCATGTCAATCTTTGTATAACCTCACCTTTAGCTTGATTACTTAAATTCCATTCCCAATATAAAGGTTCTTCTTCTTGATATTGTTCATTTGTTATAGGTCATCAATTATTTTTGTATCAACATTATCTTTTGTTATTCAAATTAATTTATTTCAAATCATAAAATATCCTTAATCCTCTATATAATCTGGTATCTTTCAATTTTCAAGCTCATATTGTACTATTTTTTTCATTGTTTATCGATTAAATTATAAAAACTTTTATCTTTAATTTTATTGTATTTAATTTTAGGTGTATATCAATTTATTATTTTTTCTATATTAAGTTGTCATTCATTATTTAATACATCATTTATTCTATAATCTGGTAATAATTTATTTTCTATACTACTCATATCTAAAGCATTTACAACTCATTTACTTATTCATGTATTCTTTTGTATTAACTCTTGTCTTGCTTGATTAGTTAGATTCCATTTCCAATATTCTGGCTCTTCTTGTTGATATTGTTCATCTGTTATAGGTCATCAATTTAATTTCTCCATTTCTAATCTAATATATTCATATCTTTCACATCTAGCCTTTTTATCTACTATCTCATACTCCGTATCATCAAGTTGTCTTATCAATTCTTCAACTTGAAGGTCATAAAATTGTTCTTTTCATTCATTATCTATAAAAGTTCATTCTTTAGTTTTATAAATTTTAATCAATCTTTCTAATCTTTCTTTCTCTAAATAAAACCTTTTCAATTCTGATAAAGAATATTTATACTGACACATAACAAAATGATACTGATGTGCTATGAAAGGTCACTCTTTATCTAAGGTAAATTTCAGTATATCGAAGTCTGATTTCTTTCTTCACATTTCTTTAAATACTGGTCTTAATTTGTCTATAAGTTTCGTAGTATCCATATATCGTTATTATCAATTAAATTGATCAATGTGCATTTTTTGCAGCTGTTAAATCTCACCTATCTGCTGCGTTTCAAGTTGTCGTTGTATTATCAATATAGTCAATTGTATTAACACTTCAAGTCGTATATCATCATGTAAAATATCAGTATGAAGATCAACTAACTCATCAAATACCATACCTACTTTGAGTCAAATCTCATTTATCTGAAGCATTTCAAGTTGTTGTGGTTATATCATGGTAGTCAATCACGTTGGAAAGAGATCAAGTTGTTCATCATCAACAATATCAATATGAAGATCAACTTACTCAAGCACATGAATATCTAGATATAGTTAAGTCTGATTTATCAGTAGCATTTCAGCTTGTAGTAGTATTGTCTATATAATCAATAATATTTGAATATGCTCATGTTGTTCATCAACAAAAATATCAATATGAAGATCAATTATTTCAAGCTGTTTGTGCTCTTCAAGCTGTTAAATCTCATTTATCAAGACTATTTCATGTTGTTGAAGTTTTATCGAGATAATCAATTGTATTTAAATAATTTGATGATCAATTTCATCATCAACAATATCAATAGGTTGTTCATTCAACTCATGTTACTCACCACCTAGCCACTGTCAAATCTCATTTGTCTGAAGCGTTTCAAGTTTCTGTTGCTAATGTAATATAATCAACAATATTAACATAGGTACCAGTATAACCTCAACAAAAGAATCAATAAGTTGCTCATCTTAAACCACATATAGCACGTCTTGCAACTGTTACATCTCAACCATCTGTAGCGTTTCAAGTTGTTAATGTGTTATCAAAATAGTCGATTGCATTAACATTAACTGTTGTTTGTCATGCTCACATATATCAATAAGTTGCTGCTGGTGATGTTCATCATATGAAATAAGGGTTTATTATAAATGTCATTTTTATGTTTTATAACCAATTAAATAAATTTTTAATCATGTTCATGCTGTTCCACTTCATATCTGGTCAATATCTACTGTAATTTCTGCATCATCAGCTAAAGCACTATCACTTATTACTGCAGGTGTAGCTGCTGTTGTACTTGTTTTCTCACTTGCATCAATTGTTAATTTTGTACTTAATATTGTACTTCAACTTTCATTTATATCTACTATAATTGTAGATCAAACAGGTGCTGTTGTTACTGATGCCCTAACAGCTGTTAATGTAAAAGCATATGGCATTCTAAATGTAACTTTTGCTGTTCATGTAGTTAAGTCTGTTGTTTCATCAGATGCTGCAACACAAAAACTTTGTATATTATCAACCCGTTCTGGTGCTGTAACTCAACTATTCATTCTTAAATGTTGATATGCCGTTCATTTTCATAATCTTGTTAAAATATTACCGGATCTATAATAAATATCTCAATTTGCATCAGATCACAATGTTATAGTTGCTCATGCTAATACTGCTCATGTACCTAGTGTTCAACTTGTTACTATTCATATAGTAGTTATATTTGAACTTCAAGCCCATGTACTTAATGCTGTATTTTCAACATTATTTAAACTCATTCAAGTTTTCGTTTGAGTTAAAGTTGATTTCTTCCACGCATCACTTGCTTCACTGTCTGCTATTAATATTAAATCTCCTCCAACTGGAGTATTTTTTGATGTTGCATCTGTTGGAAAAATTTTATCTACCATTTTTTATATATTAATAATAAATTATTATTTTATCTCAATCTGTATTTGTAATATTATCATTATCTGTATTTAATAAATATGCTTTCAATTGTTGTGTCTCACTAAATCCTGCTACTGCTGGATTGCTTTCACTATCTGCTGTACTGTCTATTATTCATATATCTGCAAAACTTACTGTTCAAGCTGCTCAAACCACTGCGACTTCTATTTCTCAAAATCAAGTACTTCCATTTGTTGTCACTGTTGTACTACTTTTAAAAAAATCTTGTATTGTGCTTTTATTTCATATTGTTGTAGTAGCCAAAACTGCTCATCATCTTTTATTTGCATATTCTCTTAATCTTATATACGCATAATCACTTCAACTTAAATTAGTTAATGTAGTAGGTATTTCAATCCATCATTGTAAAGTATATTCTGTATTAGGTTTTAATACTATTCTTTTCCATGTAAACGATTTTATACTTAATCAAGCTCATCAAGTATCTGTTACTATTTTCATAGCTTGTCAATTAACATGGTTTGAACTTGTATCTATACTTATACTTCAAGTTTCTCCTCATCAAAAAACTCATACTCGTGGACTTTGTATTTCCCCGCTATTCGGGGTTACATATCAATCTGCTGTGATTGTTCAAGTTATTCATTGAAAGTCTATATAATAAGTTCATTTATCTCAAGCTGTATATATATAACTATTAACATCTGTTGTTATAGCATCAGTAAATTGTATCTCTCAATCTACATTCTGAATTAAATCAACTATTTCATTTTCATCTATTTGAATCTTATCACTTCTTTTTAATAATAATTGAAAAAATTCTATTATTCAAAACAATGTACTACTCGCTTGAATATAATATTGGAATATATCATTTTCTTTACTTATTATACTTACTTTTTGTATTAAATAATCATCACTTATACTTCTTGAACTATCTACTATATTAATTAATTGTCATGGATGTAATCAATCTTTCTCAGTACTAAACATTATTGTAACCATAGGATTTTTATACTGGTCTAATTCTGCTGTTGCCCTTTCTCTTGCTTCTTCAAAAGTCTTAATTGTATAATCATTTATTACTGCTCAATCAAATATTCAATCTCATCATACCAAAGCTTTCATTGAAGTAATACTTGTTAAATCCTGTGCTCTTACTCTTATAGATTTAAAAGGATAATAAACTAATTTTACTTTATCTCAATTACTAGGTGTTGCTATATTTGCTGTTCTTATCACTTTCTCATTAAAATTGTATACAAAATCATACGCTGTTTCATCAACTAAATTTTCTACTCATACAGTTTTTTGAACATATCATCATCAAGTATCAACAGATACCTCCAATTCTTTTGGTTTATAATCTAACCTCCAACTCGCTTTCTCTCAATCTGCTACCTCTATTTGTGTATACTGTGTCTCACTTGGAGCCTCTCATCATCTCACTGTCTGTCTGTTTTTTACTGTTGTTATATCTGTTGAATAACTTAAATCAGAATAATTTGTACTTGAATCTGTTATATTAAATCTACTCAATTCAAAATAGTTTTCAAATACATGTAAATCCTTATTATAATCTATATACCAAAAAATATTACTTAATTTACATATCTTATCAACTGCCACTGTAGGTTTTAAATACTGTATTTTAGCATCATCAAATTCTGCTATTCATCTAAAACAATTTTGTATACTAAATCATCAATCACTACCAAATATATAATCAAAATTTAAATTTGTATCTGCTATTGTAGCAGTTGTTGTTATTCTATACTGTAAATGTGTTACAGCACTTAAATCAGGACTTCATGTTTGAGTTCAATCAATAAATTTATGAGTTTCATAATTCCAACAAATTTCATATCCTATTCATATATTTGTTACATCAAACTCATAATAATTACTTGAATCACTTCCTATCCTAACCTTGAACTCACTTATACTACTTCAATTTCATACTGTTACTTTCCACCAAAATCTTATAGCTGTTTCACTTGATATATCAGTACTTCATATTGTTTTAGTCCAGATAGCTGTTCAACTTCAACTTGTCCCAGTGGTTTGGGATTTTGTTCATTCTATAAAATCATCAGTATCATCACCCATTGCTAAAGCTGTTCCGCTTTCTGTCCAGGCACTCTCAAAAGTATCTAAACTTGTAGTACTGTTAGTCGCAACAAAATCATATACTATTCTCCCAAATATCTCTCTTGGGTACATGTCTTCATAAGTATCTACAACCAATTTATTATCAAATAATTTTGTATAATCAGTACATCTCACTTGATAAGATAATGTTCAATTATGGTCTATCTCCTCATCTGGATTATCTACTATCGTTCATCAAAAAACTTTTCTTCAACAATAAGTTCTTAAACTTAAAGTAGATGTTAAATTAGTTGTCAATGTTATTGTTTTTGCATCATGGTCGATTGAACTTATTGTATAATCTTTTTCTCATGACTCATTTACATCTATTGTTAAAACATCTCAAGCCTCAAATTTATCTTGGTTTTCAAAAGTATTATTTACATTTAATACTGCTTGTCATGAACTCGCTTCCTCAGTTAAATAAAATCATTCGTATAATTTAATTTCAGTTCAAGATGTTATTGTTGTTCAATTTATCTTAAAATCACAGGTATTAGCTCTATTAGAAAGTTGTTCAGTTATTCTCACTGAATTATGTTCTAAATATTCTGTCTTATCTGTACCTCAAATTATTAATTTTATCATTTTTAAAAACTTTCAAAATTATAATGTTGTCTGAATTGTTTTATTATTTCATCTCATACTTTCTCAGCAAATCTTTTATCATCTCAATAAAAATTATTTCAACTTACATTTATATTTATTCTTCATTTTAACTGTCATACTAAATTTTTTTGTTGTGCTGCATTCAATATAACTTCTCATGGAGTTGCCATAATTGGAACCGTATCTGTAGTTCATGAGATTGTTCAACCATTTGCATATCAAGGAACTATTCATCATTTTGCCATTCATAAACCACTTCTTATTGAACTTCATACATTTGATATTTTTGTTCATATTCAACTTAATGTACTCTTTATTGTATTAAAGGCTCAAGTAACCTTATTAACTAACCACATTATTTTTTCAGCCAATCAATCTATTATTCAATTTATTGTATCTCTTATAACTTCAAAGGTTCAAACTATTATATTTTTAATTCATTCCATACCTCACTCCCAAGTTTTGGTTATTGTATCTATAATTTTAACAGTCATTTCAGGTATAAACTTAAATAATCGTTCATAAGAACTTCTGAATCGATTTATAGTTAATTTAATTGTACTTATTATTCTATCTCTATATAAATACCAATATGTTAAAGCTGCTTCAACCAAAGGTTGTATAACTCAAAATAATCTTCTCCATCATTCAATTGTTGTTGATATTACAGTCCAAAGAAATTTTAATATTCATATCATTGCTTGAATCGCACTTGATATTTCATCTATTGTTTGTTTATTATTTAGATTATTATTTATCCAAGTAGTAATTTCATCAACAGTTTGTTTAATCGTAGGTCATAACTGTTCTCATAATTGTATCATAAATCAATCTATTGCTGATTGCATCTTAATTATACTACCTCATAAATTATCCTCCATAGTTGTAGCCATTTTTGAAGCTGCTCAGTTTGCTCATTCTAATTCTTTTGTGTATTCTCATATTTTTTCACTTCAAGCAGCTAACATTATATTCAT
>Ga0272440_1000260_pt1 | contig 44584 bp, 37 predicted proteins | sample SSMMMBAug17_FD_192440 | JGI IMG/M metagenome (GOLD analysis project Ga0272440, IMG submission 192440) | Marine sediment archaeal communities from Little Sippewissett salt marsh, Falmouth, MA, United States - SSM-MMB-Aug17 | ecosystem: Environmental > Aquatic > Marine > Wetlands > Sediment ...
AAATCTAAAAAAATTTGCTGAAGAATTGGAAAAATTAAAGTTGTTTACAGCAATGACAAAAAACACTCTTGCAACACATTCCATAGAAGGTACTCTCTTGTCAATTTCTAACCTTCAAAATTCATTAAATAAATCCCAGGCAAAGGAACAAGAAGAAAAGTTTATAAGTGACTGTCATGTAGCAAAAAGTGCAATGGCATTAGCTTTTTATGCTATCAGAAAAATTCAAGAATTGTACTATCTTGATAAAATTAATGATGCACTTGTGTGGGTTGAAAAAGCGGAGAAAATGCTACCTGACATTCCTGCAACGTTTCCTCTGTCAATGTTTCAATTGTATAAATTCCTGACACTTATTAAGTCTTTAAAAAAAGAATTTGCAGATCGCAAAAACATTCAAACAAAACTTGATAATGCTCATAAACAAATTACAATTTGGGCTGAGAACTGCCCTAATAATTATAAATGGATGAATTTTTTAATTGATGCAGAAACAGCACGCATAAAGAATAAATCTTGGGAAGCGTTGAACTTATATGAGCAAGCAATAAAGTCTGCAAAAGACAGTCAATGTATCCAAAACGAAGCCCTGACCAATGAACTGGCCGCTAAATTTTTTATTGAGAAAAATATATCCCATATTGCTGGAAACTACATGACATCGGCTCATTATGCATACAAGCTTTGGGGGGCTGACCATAAGGTGAAGGAAATAGAAAGTAAATATGCTTTCCTATTGACTGGTATTTCAGTAATTGATAACTCCCTAAGAAATACAACAAGAGATTATAAATTTACTTCTCAAACACTTGATCTGGGATCACTGGTTAAATCCTGCCAAATGCTATCAAGTGAGACAAACTTTGAGAAACTATTAGTTATAATGATGAAAATTGTTATGGAAAATAGTGGTGCAAAGCGTGGAATTCTTATTTCCAAAACCGAAAATAAATGGCTGATTGAGTATGAAAGCGATGTTACTATTTTGTTCACTGAAAAACGAATTGAAACACTCAAAGTACTATCATCTCAGATAGCAATTTCTATTGAAAATGCAAGAACCCATGAACATCTGGAAGAATTAGTGGAGAAAAGAACACATTCACTGAAACTTACAGTGGAGCAATTAAAAAAAACTAAAGAAGCTGCAGAAAAGGCAAATCAGGCAAAAAGTATTTTTCTTGCTAATATGAGTCACGAAATACGTACTCCCATTAATGCCATTTTGGGTTTTTCTAAAATCTTGAAAGAAATGGATGCTTCTTCTGAAAAACAAATTGAAAAAATAGATCATATTATTGAAAGCAGCAATCGTCTTTTGTACCTTATAAATGACATACTTGATATTTCAAAAGTGGAGGCTGGTAAAATAGAAATTATCAATGAAGTTTTTTCTGTGAGTAAATTGATGAATCAAATCGTTTCCACCTTTTTATCTGCTGTTGACAAAAAAGGACTTTTTTTAAAAAAATATATCAATCCGGACACCCCTGAATATGTAAAAGCAGATGTATACCGAATCGAGCAGGTTTTAAAAAATCTAATAGGCAATGCCATCAAATTTACAGATCAAGGACAAATAGAAGTATCTGTTAAATTAAAAGATAATTCCAGGCTATTGTTTTGTGTAAAAGACACAGGTGAAGGAATTCCTGAAGACAAACATCAGCAGTTATTTAGCAAATTTTTTCAGGCAGATAGTTCTTATGCCAAAAGATTCTCAGGCGCAGGCTTAGGTCTTGCCATATCAAAGGAACTTGTGAAATTGATGAAAGGTGAAATATGGTTTGATAGTAAAATGGGTAAAGGTAGCACTTTTTATTTTACAATCACAATAGAAAAACCTGAATCTTTTGAAATAGAAAAGCATGCCGAATCAAATGAAATTATAACTGCACCAAAAATCCCTTTGAGAATTCTCATGGCTGAAGATGATATATTGAATCGAAAAACTTCGACATATTTTTTGAAGAAGGATGGTCATATGGTGACACATGCAACAAATGGTTTTGAAGTTATAGAACATTTGAAAAAAAATACCTTTGATCTAATTCTTATGGACATCCAAATGCCAAAAATGGATGGTGTTGAAACGACAAAAAGAATCAGAGCTTCTTCAAGCAACAAGTTTGACCCACAAATTCCCATTATTGCAACCACTGCTTACGCAATGCGAGGAGACAAAGATAGATTTATTAAGGCTGGGATGAATGATTATCTTTGTAAGCCTATTGATGTTGATATTCTTCGTGTTAAAATGAATAAAATTTCGGAACAATTTGAAAGTAAAAGAACACTAATATTATCTGATAACGACACCATAAATTCTTCTGAATTAGAAAAACAAATTGATGATTCTTTTTTCAAAGAAGATATACAATCATTGATCAAAATGTTTGATAATAACCAAACAATATTATCTGAACTTTTTACTGTCTTTCTAAGCGAATCAAAAAAATTTCTCAATCAACTTAAATTTAACCTTGAAAACAATCAATTGGATTCCGCCGCAGATTATGCACACAAGATAGCCAGTTCTATGTCTGGTGTTCAAATACGTTCAATTCCCATAACCAGGAAATTGGAAAATGCCGCAAGATCTGGAGATATTGAAAATTGTTTTGAATTATTTGAAAAACTAAAGATTCAGATAAATGATATTAGAGTATATTTAAAAACAATTAAGTTAGATTTTAAGTAAAAAGACTTTTTATAAAAGCCCACCCTTCATCTTCTTGCCTTGAAAAGAATGGATAAATGAGATTGAATAATTCAGTTTCTGCTCTATAACACAGCATTTTATTGTATCGTAAATTGAAAAAGAGTGATTGATTTCAATTTTGGTTTAAAAAACTACTGTGGTTCCTATTCCAACAGACTTAAGAGTTTCTTCTTTGCCATGTATTTCACCATCACCATTTTTATCTTCAAAAGTATACCTGAAATTAAAATTAATTGATGCACCTGAGGTTAGTCCAAAGCCAATTATATAGCCCATGACTGTGGCAGGAGTTTTCCATTCAGAAAAATCTTCAACATTATTTTGATAATAATAGGCCTTTGCTGTTGAAATTTTAGGAATATAATTCTTATTTAATTTTATTTCACCATAAATAGATCGATTTGTATCGTTGCTTCCTCTTAAATCTTGATAACTGGCACTCATTTCAACTATATTTCCTAAGTTAGCACCTGCTCCTACAAGATAACCACTCATTTTTTCAACAGTACTTAGCGTCATTTTTTTGGTCATGATCTCCCAGGATTTATCTTCTTTCTTGATAAAAGTCGCTCTTTCAAGTTCATAAGTACTGTTATAATACCCAAACAAGAATTCATCCTGTGAATATCTATATTCTGCAACAAATCTCATCGGACCCAATAAAAGTCGTAATCCAGGCGCAGCAAATCCCCATCCATAATCTTTAATTTTTGCAGCTTGCCCATAGATATCTAATGTCATTCGATCACCTTTTAAAATCGGATAACTGACATCTGCGCCAAATACTGTTGATGTTGATGATCTTTCATTAAAATAGGTTTGCAATTCTCTTTTGGTTGTTGGATCAATCAGGCCATCTCTTATCATCAATTTGATGGTATCGGATTGAGCTTTTTTGTCAATTGTCCAATAATCAAGTTCTGTGGCGATTTCTTCATTATCCATATCATAGTCAATTTCATCAGGGACGTCATCACCATCTGTATCGCGAAGTCCATTATATTCATTAAAATCTTTAACAACAGAAAAACCTATCGTCAGATCACCAAAAAGTTTATATGTTAGTCGTGCACCTACCAAAACGCCTGGTTTGTCTGCTATTAACTCCTTGTAGTCATTCAAAAATAATTCTCCGCCCAGTCTATCGGATTCAAATGACATTTCCATACCAATTCGTTTGTAAGTAGGATATTCAATCATATTGGTATAACCATTTAATATAATACCATATCCAAGCGAGCTGAAATCTAATCCACCAACTTTTGTATAAAAGGGGTCTCCTTTATGGCCCCAACGAACATAATAAATTAAATTCAAATAATCTTCAAATTCATCCCAGTCTTCTTTTCTGACATTACCCTGGTCATCTATTAATAATTGACAATCGATTCCCAGGCCTAGTTTACCAATAGGAAATTCTGCCCTTATTGCTATTTGTTGATAATTCTTTCCATCAACATTGATTGCACCGGCTATTGCACTTGCAGTTACAGTATCTGAACTTACTCGCGTATCCAATGTCATCTGGCCTATCTCAGCCAAAACAGTATTAGTACTTAAAAATAATAATACCATCATATATATTATAGTTTTCATCATTACTCTCCTTTATTCAATGGTTGAAAGGTTTACACTTGTGCCACTTGCCTTGTTTAACTATGCTTAATTTGTTTGCTGGTATCTGGCTTTCAAGTAAAATCAGATATAATGGCAACAATTAAGACTCAAAAAAAATTTAATTCAATCTTTATAAAATTAATCATTTTTGTCAATATTATATTTTATAAATAATGCGTTAACGCAAGGCATAAAAAAATAAGATTTTAATTATAATCGTTTGTCCATTTTTCTGAGTAATTTTTCTCAATTTTTGAAGTTTATAATCAGTTCTTATCCGATTGTTTAAAATTTGAAAATGAACTATTTTCTTTTTTAACGAAAGCAAAAAACGACTTTCAAAATAAAAATAAAATTTTTCAAAAAGGAGAATAATTATGAAACTTTCAAAATTAACAGTATTAGCAATCGTATCTTTAGTACTTATATTAAGTGCAGGCCCATTAATGGCACAAAATAATGACAAAATGACAAAATATCCAATAGCTCTTGTTCCTGGAGTTTTTGCCTGGGGTGAATTATTTGGTGTTTACGATCATTTTTATAACATTGAAAATAAACTAGAAGATTATTTTGGTGGAAATGATTGGGTACATTACATGGACCTTAATCCCTGGCAAGATACAGAAGCCAGAGGGCTTGAACTTGCAAATCAAATTGAGGAACTATGTGCTAGAGAAGGTTATGAAAAAGTTAACTTAATTGCTCATAGTCATGGATCAACAACATCCCGTGTAGCAATGACTTTAACAGATAAAATTGCATCCTTGACAACAATTGCAGGTCCTCATTATGGAACTCCTATGGCTGATGCAATGGTTGAAGATTCTTCTGACTGGTTTTTTAAGATGGCTTGTTCTATTTTAAATCTGTCTTCTGACGTTGTTGATATTTTTTCAACAGGAAAAAACTATATAAGACAGTCTGATTCAGAAGCTGTATTTAATGATTTTACCCAAAGTCAAATGGAAGAATTCAATAATAAATATAAATCTGCAGGATTACCTGAAGGTGGCACTTATGGATTAAAACAGTATGGTGCAGATGCTGCTCAAAATCAATCTTACTGGGGAAATGGTTTTGGAGATGTTCGATATGGTCATGAAGAAGACGCCATCAGGTTTTATTCTTTGACAGGAAATATTGGAAACAAAGCCACTGCTCCATGGTCTTTTGATATGGCAGATATCGTTACTGTCATTACTGATTTTTATGCGAACTCTTATGATTATCATGGAGATGCTGATGGATTTGTACCAGTTTCATCTTCAATTTTTGGTGAACAGGTTGGTGAATATAAATGGAATCATTGTGATGAAATAAATCAATTAATGGGACTTGTTGGAGCAACATCTGCATCACCAGTTTCTGTTTATAAATCACATATTAGTCGCCTTAAATTAGCTGGTTTATAATAAATATTACTACTTATAAAATTAAAAAATGGCTAAGGTTTTCCTTAGCCATTTTTTTTGTTCCTCTTTTTAATACAAATTCTCAATTTCTAATTATTGTATTTCCTAAGGTAATTATGTATCATTTTGATTTTATTTTAATTTCAGATAGCTTATCTATTATGTGATCAAAAACACTTTCCCATGACTGACTTTTTTGTCTTCTAAACAATTTTACTGTTGGATACCAGGGGCTGTCAATACGATTTCTAAACCATCTCCAATCTGGTACAGGTGGAATAAGAACCCATGTTGGAAGTCCCATTGCACCTGTAAGATGAGCAACAGATGTGTCCACTGTAATAATCAAATCCATTTGCTGGGCAGCATAGGCTGTGTCTAAAAAATTATCAAAATAAACCCCTAAATCAACCCACCCCATCTGTTCACATTCATGGGAAAAGCCTTTTTTTTGGAAGCTAAAAACCTTTACAGTACTAGCTTCATTTAGTTTTTTAAACTGTTCATGCGGTATAGATCTTTCACTATCATTTTTGTGAGTTGGATTTCCAGCCCAAACAATTCCTATACAGAGCTTATCTTTAAATGGATTTATAGAAGTATCTATATTTTTATGTTCTTTATTTTTGCAAAAAATATAAGGAATGTTTGCAGGTATACTTGACATTTCTGTTTGGCATAAAAAGGGTAGACTTATTAATGAAACCTGAAGATCACAAGGAGGGAAATTGTCACCTTCTTTTATCACATAATCTGGACCCTCAATATTTTCAAATATAGGAAAAAGTTCTGGATTACATCCAAACACAACTTTTCCGTACCCTTTTTTTATTAGCTTTAAATAACGAGCAAAATGAATGCAATCTCCATATCCCTGCTCAGAGTATACCAGCAGTTTTTTTCCATCAAAGGGTTCCCCTCTCCATCTTTTTAATCCATATTGATGCTGCTCAGGTCGTTTTGCAATGCGCCATTCATGTTCTTTAAAACCTTCTTTTAAATTACCCATTATTAGCAAACAAAAACATAGGCTGTAATGAGCATCTATAAAATCCGGTCGCATTTTTATTGCTTTTCTTAAAAAAAATATAGCATTCTCATATTCCCCTATGTGTGAAAAGATTACTCCTTTATTAAAGTAAAACTCTGGGTATTCAGAACATTCATCCAAAGCTTTATCAACCAATTTCATAGCTTCATCATATTGTTTCAAATGAATATATATATCAGCCAGGTTATTCATGCATTCAGCAAAGTCTGGTTTTAAATGAATAGCTTTTTTATAATATGTTATTGCCTTTTCAAATTGTTTTTCATTTTTTAAGGCATTTCCCATATTGTATAATGAATTGAAAGCCGTGGGATTACATTCAATTGCTTTTTCTAAATAAGTAATAGCGTTATTTTTTTGTCCAAGCTTTTGACAGGCAATTCCCAAGTTATTATAAGCTTCGTCATGTTCTGGCTCAAGAATTACAACTTTTTTAAGCCAATAAATTGCTTTATCCGGATGGTTTAATTTTAAATTAGTAACACCTAAATTATATAAGGCTTCAACACAATCAACCTTAATTGAAAAGCACTCCATATATTTTTTAATGGCTTCTTTATATTTCTGTTCTCGAAAAAAATAATTTCCTTGCTTTAATAACTGGTCTGCTAAATATGGACTAGGGGATAAAGTGGAATTTAGCATGGAGGTTTCAGGCTGATCTATTAATTTATTAATTTCCTGAATGATTTGATTAAAGACATCTGTCCAAAGCCCTTCTTTTTTTTGACGAAACAATTTAGCGCTTTTATACCATGGAGAATCGTTTCTGTTTAGCAACCATCGCCAATCAGGTATTTTGGGTAACAGTATCCATACAGGTATGTTAAGTGCTCCTGCCAGGTGTGCTACAGCAGTGTCTACACTGATTATTAAGTCCATCTTTGATATGGCATAAGCTGTATCTGAAAAATCATTTAAATGAGGTGATAAATCTATATAATCAAAAAGCAATTCTTCGTTTGACATAACTAATTGTTTTTGAAAACTAAACATTTTTATATTTTCTACTGTCAGAATAGATGAAAACATATATTGAGGAATGGAACGATCCTGATCATGCTTATTTGCTGGATTACCAGCCCATACAAAACCAATATTAAATTTTTTACACTTTTGATTAATTATTTCATCTAAATCTTTTGGAACATCATATGGTATAAATAAATAGGGTGTTTTAGATGGAATAGTCTCAAGTTTTATTTGAAAAATATTAGGAAGACTCATTAATGAAATGTGATAATCGTAAGTTGGTAGTGGATTATTTTCAGTTATTACATGATCTACACCTTGAGCTGTTTGAAATAATCGTAAAACATATGGATGACATATTAAAACTACTGTCCCGCCCAGAGCCTTGACTTGTGGCAAAAATCTAATAAATTGGATTGCATCACCAAAACCTTGCTCCATATATACTAATAGTGTTTTTCCTTTAAAAATTTTACCATCCCATTTTGGTTTATCATATTTTGGTTTTGGAAAATCAGGTCGTTTTAATCGCCATTCATATTTTTGAAAACCTTCTTTTAATCGGCCGAAAAGCAACATGGTAATACCCATGTTGTAATGGGCATCAGCATAATCCGGAGATAAATCTATTGCCTTTTGATGCCATTTTATTGCTGTATCCAAATCTCCCTTTTTTCCAAAGCAGGCACCTATATTTGTGTATAAATCTTTTTGTTCAGGGTCAATAATTAAGGCTTTTTTATAGTATTCAATACTTTTATCCAATTCACGATTTCGATAATATGCACTTCCTAAATTATATATGGCTTTATAATAGGATTGATCCAACTCAAATGCTGCCTTAAAGTGTTCTATAGCTTTTGAAAAATCTTTTTTACTATACCAGGCCCTGCCTAAATTATATTGACATATGGCATGATTCGGCTGGATTGACACTGCTTTTTCATAATGCTCTATAGCTTGATTGATATATTTTTGAACCATATAGGCATTTGCCATTTGAAACCAGGCATCAAAATGGTCAGGATTTATTTGTGTAACAGGTTCAAAATATTTTATAGATAATGAATATTGTTTTTGTTGTATAAGAGAAAGACCTTGTTGATAAATATGATCACAAACTACTGGTTGAAGCTCTTTTTTTACCTTTTCTATTAATTCAAGCCATTTACCAGCTTTTTTTTGTCTAAAAAGGCGCATTTCTTTATACCAGGGACTATTTTCAATATTTTCTAACCATCTCCAGTCAGGAATTTTTGGTAAAAGCAGCCATGTCTTATGGCCCAATGCTCCAGATAGATGTGCTACAGAGGTTTCCACACAAATCATTAAATCCATTTTTTCAATAGCTGATGCTGTATCTGCAAAGTCTTCAAATATTAATCCAAGATCAATAATAGAAATATCTTCTGGAAGTTTATCTAATTCTTTTCTATGAATTTTATCTTTTTGAAAACTGAATAACTGAACCCCTGGCATTTTTGCAATTGGATAAAAACAATCCAGGCTTGCTGAACGATGTATATCATTCTCATTATCTGGATTTCCTGCCCAAATAATCCCAATATTATAGTTTTTTTTGTTGTTATTTATAGTTTCCCTTAAAAGACGTTTAATTTTTTTAGGTGCTTTAAGGTAGTGGTCAGAAGGTATACTTTGTAATGTAGTTTTAAAAAAGCAAGGTAAAAACATTATGCCAGTACTGAAATCATATTCTGGAACCTCTTCATTAGTGTTTAGTATATATTCATCAGCAATATTTGATAATGAAAATAACCTTAATAATCCGCGAGGAACATTAAAAATTACACGTGCATTCAGATTTCTCAAAAAAGGAATATACCGTGAAAATTGTATGATATCACCATAACCACGTTCAGAATACACAAATAGATTTTTACCATTAATGTCATCTGTTAATGACAAAGATTTTTCCCACTCTTTTTTCCTAAACCACTGATATTCTATAAAACCTTTTGTATAGTCACCTTTAAGAAGCCAGATAACTGCTCTGTTTTCGTGAGGTAATGCTGATGATGGTTCGATTAACAATGATTTCTCAAAACATTGCTCTGCAACAGAATATTCACCTAATTTATGATAAGCCACTCCAAGATCATTCCAGGCTTTATGGTTTTTTATATTTAAATTAATTAATTCTTGACAACATTTGATTGCATCAAGATATTTGCCTGCTGCCTGAAAAGCAAGATTGAGATTGTATAATGCTTCTATGTGATCAGGTTGATATTTAATACAGCTTTGATAATTTTCAATAGCTTTTTCATTTTCTTTTAAAGTTTGATACAAAATACCCAAATTATAATAAGAAGCTACATTTTCAGGTTTAATGGATAAGGCCTTCTCCTGACAGTCGACAGCTTCTGAAAACATTTTTTTTTTTCGATAAGCTTCGCCTAAATTACAATAAAAGTCTGCATTATTGGGAAGCAAATCAATGGATCTTTTAAAATAAATTATTGCAGTGTCAAAATCTTCTTTTTGAAATGCAATCAAGCCCATAAAATGAGTAGCATATGGATTTTTAGGGTCTTGATCTAAAATTTTTTGAGCAAGTTGATCTCCTGCTTTAAGATCTCCCTTTTGAAATAAAAAAGCTAATTTTTCTGTCATGGAGAGGATGGAATCCATACTGTCCCGCCTTTTTAAAAAGCGATTTTAATTATTCTGAAGGAGTAAAATCAACATCTTGAAAAAAACAAGAACGTTTTCCAGTATGACAGGCTATATCACCAACCTGTTCTACTTTAAGTAAAACTGTATCATTGTCACAATCAACAGCAATTTCTTTTACAATCTGTATATGCCCAGATGTCAATCCTTTTACCCACAATTCTTGCCTTGATCTGCTCCAATAAGTTGCTTTTCCTGTTTTTAAAGTGGCTTCCCAGGCTTCTGCATTCATAAAAGCTAACATAAGCACATCACCGGTTTTGTATTCTTGGACAATTGCTGGGACAAGCCCATTTAATTTAGTAAAATCAAGTTGTATCATAATTATTCCTTTTTTTTGAAAATTCGATTAGTTTTATTAAAGATGCTCATACAAAAACTATTTTATGTCGGCATAATTAAATCGTAGTAAGCTTGACTCAAAATCTTAAATATATTACTGTATCATATTAAACTTATTCATATCAAGAAAAAATAAGGTTAAATAAATATATTTATTAATGATTTTAGCTGGTTTGAAATTAATATTTAAACCGGACTTTTTGCATTGATAAGGAAATGGATTAAATCATTATGGGCGATTTTGTTATTATGAATGATTTTCAGGAAATATCCTCTGGAAAAAAAAATAAAAAAAATAGAAAAAAAGTCAAAAAAGATTCTACTCCACCATTACCCTCTAACAAACGAAAATGGATATATAGAATACTTTTGTTTTGTGTTTTTTCTGGGCTTGTTTCGTTACTAATAGGTATTTTTGGTCTTTTTGGAGTTTATTTTTATTACAGTAGAGATTTACCTAAAATTTCATCTTTAGAAGATTACCACCCCAAAATAATAACCAATGTATATGCAAATGATGGTCGTAAAATTGCTGAATTTTTTGAAGAACGACGTATAGTAGTTCCCCTTGAGGACATGCCAAAACAACTTTTACAAGCTTTTATAGCTGCGGAAGATTCCAGATTTTACCAACACAAAGGAATTGATATCGTAAGTATATTTAGAGCCTTTTTTAAAAATCTGGAAGCAGGCACAATTGTCCAGGGTGGAAGTACAATTACACAACAGGTAACAAAATCATTTTTACTTACTTCTGAAAGAACTTATGAAAGAAAAATCAGGGAAGCAATCTTAGCTTATCAAATAGATCAGCGCCTTGAGAAAGATGAAATTTTATATTTATACTTAAACCAGATTTATCTTGGTCATGGAGCATATGGTGTTGAAGCAGCTGCTCAAAATTATTTCAATAAATCTGTTAATGATTTAAACCTGGCAGAATGTGCAATACTGGCAGGTTTACCCCAGGCACCAAGTAAATATTCACCTTTTCATCATTTCAAAAAAGCTAAAGCCCGGCAGATATATGTATTAAACCAGATGATAGATAAAGGTTATATTTCAAAAGAACAAGCAGCAGAAGCTATTGAGTTTGAATTGGATATCAAAGCAAGAAAAAATCTTTATATTGAAGAAATTCCTTATTACACTGAATATATTCGAAATTATGTTGAAAAAAAATATGGGCGTAAACGTTTATATACTCAAGGTCTGAAAATAGAGACTTCTGTTAATGTTGACTTTCAAAAATTTGCTCGTGAAGAAATTGAAATAGGCTTAAGGGACCTGGATAAACGTCAGGGATATAGAGGCCCATTAAAACATTTAAAAAAGGAAAATTTTGAATCTTTTCTTAAAAAAACAGAAAAAGAAATAAAAGATACTGAATTAAAAAATAATCTTTTAATACAGGGGCTTGTAGTAGGATTGAATATAAAAAAGGTATCAGTTCGATTTGGAAAGCACGCTGGTTATATTCCTTTTGACGATATGAAATGGGCAAGAAAGCCAAATCCAAAAAAATATCCTTATTCAATCAGACATCCCAAATATGCTTTAAAAATTGGTGATGTAATATTGGTAAAATGTATTAACTACGAAAATGATACAGATCTTTGGCAGCTGTCACTTGAACAAGAACCTATAGCGCAATCAGCATTATTATGCATGGAAGCAGATACAGGAAATGTAATAGCAATGATCGGGGGGCGAGATTTTAAAACCAGTCAATTTAATCGGGCTATTCAATCAAGACGTCAACCAGGATCAGCTTTTAAACCTATAGTTTATGCAGCAGCTTTAGATCGTGGACCCAGTTTTGTTTTAACAGATGATTCTTTTATACAAATGGAAGAGCAGGGAGTTCCTTTGGAAATATTAAGAGGACTTGAACGATTAAAAGATCTGGAATATCACTTAGAAGAAAAATTGCTTGAGGATGTTAATGATTTTGTTGATTTAGAAGTAGACAGCCCGCTTTGGGATGTTATGAGAGACTGCATTGATCAAAAGGAAAAAAATTTTACTCCGGCATCTATGATAGTTGATACAGCCATAGTTTATGAAGAGAAGCAACGTCATTTTAAATGGCGTCCCAAAAATTATGAAAAAGAATTTTTTGGACCTACACTTTTACGAGATGCTTTAACTCTTTCCAGAAATGTAGTCACAATAAAATTACTCCAAGACATTGGTGTGGACTACGTAATTGAATACGCCAGAAAATTTGGAATTACATCAAAGATAAATCGTGATTTATCCATTGCATTAGGATCATCTGGTATGTCATTATTAGAAATTATCAGGACATATGCAGTTTTTTGCAATGGTGGAGAACTTGTTGAACCAAATTTTATAAAAAAAATTACAGATCGTGATGGTAATTTACTTGAACTTAACCAACCTGAGAAAAAAAGAATTATCGAACGAAGCACCGCATATTGCATGACCAGTATGATGAAAAGTGTTGTTGATCATGGTACTGCAAAACGTGTAAAATAACTTAAAAGACCTGTTGCTGGAAAAACTGGAACAACAAATAATTTGTATGATGCATGGTTTGTTGGATATACACCAAAGTATGTCACAGGAGTTTGGGTTGGACTTGATAAAGAAGGTTCTCTAGGTGCCGGTGAAACAGGTTCAAGAGCTGCAACACCTATTTGGTTAGGATATATGAAAAAAATGATGCAAGAAAAGCCTGTTCGTGTGTTTTCTATTCCTGAAGGTGTTGAGTTTGCTACCATTGATAAAGAAACAGGACTTCTTGCAATTCCAGAGTCAAAAGAAACTATATACGAATGTTTTAAGGAAGGAACTGCTCCTAAAAAATATAGTCCAAGACCTGATCTTATAAATGATCAAAGTGATTTTTTTAAGCAAAATATGTGATAGATATTTAGGTATGCATCAAAATAAAACAAAAAATCGTAAAAATTTTTGGTTCAGAGGCATTGTGCTCGCTATTCTTATAATAGAGATGTTTTTATATACATGGTGTCGCATTCAATATCTTCAGTTTGGATATGATATTCGTTCCCTTGAAAAAAGAATTGACCACCTGGCCAGTTTAAAAAATGAACTTCAAATTGAGAACACTAGACTGAGATCACCAGAACGTATTATCCAAATAGCAAGAAAACAACTTAATATGGAAATGCCATCCCCAAAGCAAATTGTTGAAATGCCCTGATTTGCAAATGATTAAAAATTAAAAAGGGCGACAGAATAAAAAAACTGTCGCCCTTTTTTTTTGATCTTGGGATCGGACCTTGTTGTGTTGATATTGTTCAATTAGAAAAATAGCGCCTGTCTTTGCTGAAATCATATAAGATTGCATGGATATTGCATTAATATCAATTTATTTAAAAAATAATTGTAACGATAACAATAAAATGTGTGAATCTAACATCCAACATATGAACAACAAATATCTCTGTTTTATACTGAACAATGATCGCTATGCCATCCCGATTTCAGATATCTGTGAGGTCAATAGAATTGCGAATCTTTTTCAAACAAAATCTTTTCATCATTATGTCATCGGTATGATTAATTTTCATGGAAAAACAACCCCAGTGATTCATCTTAAAAAAGTATTGAAATTGGATATTGTTAAGGATGAATCTTTACATATGTGGTTTGCTTACAAGTATGATGACATGATTGCTTGCTTTGCCTTTGACCAATTGCACTCTATTTTTCATGCTGCTGTTGCCAGTATTGATGACGTTAGCAACATGATTTCAGAACCGGATAAGAGATTCATTCAAGCTTATGTTAGAAAAAATCATCGTCTGATTCCTGTTTTAAATTTAAACCTTATTGTTCAACAAATTAATGTCAATGTAATCCCATAAACATGAAAAATGATTTGGACATCATCAATTCTTTTCTAAAAAACAAATTTGGCATTGTTTTAGATGATAAAAGAAAACGAATTTTTAACCAGACTCTGAATAAAAGAATCAAAAAAACAGGGATGGAAAATGCTGAAACCTATTATCAGTATATCAAATCTCACAATGGCAGAGAAGAACTTCAAGAGTTGATTTCATTTTTAACCATTGGAGAAACCTATTTTTTAAGAAATCTATATCAATGGAAAGCATTGCAAAAATATATTATTCCACAAATTGTTAAAGACAAAAAAGGGAAACCCAAAACACTATCTATATGGTCTGCCGGTTGTTCAACCGGTGAAGAAAGCTATACGATAGCAATTATGCTTTATGAGAGCCTCCCTTTTATGATCAATTGGGATATTAAAATTATGGCAACTGATGTGAATGGACAGTCATTAAATATGGCTAAAAAGGGCTTATATTCTGAAAACGCTTTTCGAGAAACTCCATGCGATTTTCGAAATAAATATTTTTTTCCTGTTAAAGATAAGTATAAAATTGATCCTAAGTTTAAATCACTTGTTGAATTTAAAAAATTTAATTTCATTTCTAACAATCATTATTCTGTTTATGAGAATACATTTGATATTATTTTTTGTAGAAATGTCCTGATGTATTTTTCCCCTGATGTCTCAAAAAGAATCCTTCAATCACTGACCCAATGTCTCGTTCAGAATGGTTATCTGTTTTTGGGGCATGTGGAAGGTCCTATTGCTAAACATGCGTCTTTAAAACCAATATCTGTATTTAATACAATTGTTTATCAAAAAACTGTTCCACAAACAACAGACCAGAGTGCTCAAATCACTTTACCTGAGAAATATCAACAGTTGTTACCTTCAAACAAAACATCAAGCGCATGCACAAGTATTCAAAAAAATAGCACCTATAATGATTCTTTTGAGAATTCAGAAAACAGAATAATTTATCAGAACGATTCTATAGAAAACATTTATGATAAGGCTTTAAACTGTTATGCAAATGGAAAAATCGATGCTGCAATGCAATTAATAGAAAGTTGTTCATGTGTTGCTTCTAAAGACAAACTGAATATGTTGATACTGTCAGGTCTGATTCAAATCAATAAAAAAAATATTGAAAAAGCACGCTGGTTTTACAATCAAGCATTAACTGATTATGATCTAACGCCTGAAACTTATATGTTAGGTGCAATTATTAATGAAGAAAAAATGAACTTTGAAAATGCCATTAAAGATTGCCGCAATGCCATTTTTCTGGATAATCAATTCTTTTACCCCCATTTCAGGTTGGGATCTATTTATAATAAACTGGGGGATCATGAAAAAAAGCAAAAAGCTTTTCAAAATGCATTGAATCTTTTGAAGTACGAAAAAAAAGAACGATTTTTACTCTTTTGTGAAGGATATTCTGAAACCTCTTTGAGGAAATATATTTTAATATATTTAATGACATGAAAAAATTAATTACCATAAATAAATTAAAACAAGAGCTTAAACAGTTGAAAGATAGCTTTGATGCTGACCAAACCAAACCTGTCGATCTTACAGAAAAGCAATCATTTAAATATATAATTTTTTATATTGGAAAAGAACAATTTGGGTGGCCATTGCTTAATTTAAAAGAGATTCTCATTGACCAGACAATTGTTCCAATTCCAGGAAAATGTATGACACTCTCTGGCGTATTTAATTACAGAAACAGAGTCTTACCGGTAATTAATATTCACTATTATCTGGGGTTAAGTATATCAGAAATAAAATCCATCAACATATTACTGGTGACAAAAGGCCTGAAGTTTGAATCATCGATTCCTGTTGATCAACTGATTTCATTAATATCAATTACAGAAAAAGAAATAAAACCTAAACCATTGACATTAAAAGGGGATACAGCATCTTTTATTCAAGGTGAAATCCTTTTGGGTAATCAATTAATATCAATTTTAAATCCAAAATCATTTATTGTTTAATCTTTTTAATACTTTAAAAATAAGGGAGAGATGGTATGAAACAAAAGTGTTTAGTTTACTTTTTTTTTAATTACTTATTGATCAGCCAGCTGTCAATGGCTATGAGCAATGATACCATCAAAATTGGATTAAATTACCCCAGAACTGGACCCTATTCAGTCCAGGGATTAGATCAACTAAGAGCATCATCAATGGCAGTCTTAGAGATTAATAATAATGGGGGGATTTTAGGTAAAAAAATTGAATTGGTTATTCGAGATTCTCAATCAAGTCCTGAAATTACCCAAAAAAATGTTCATGAAATGATCGATACACATCAAGTTAAAATGATTTTTGGTGGATCTTCCAGCGCTGTGGCAATTGCGGCCAGTCACATATGCCAAAAAAAAGAGGTCATTTTTTTTGGCACATTAACGTATTCAACGGCAACAACAGGAATTAATGCTCACCGACATACCTTTAGAGAATGCTACAATAGTTGGATGGGGGCAAAAGCCATTGGATCATATTTGAAAAAAAAGTTTCATAATAAAAAATATTTCTATATCACAGCAGATTACACATGGGGACATACAACAGAGAATGCCATGAGGAAATTTACAAATACTGAAAATGTCCAAAAGCATATTGGGTTGAAAATACCATTTCCTAATGCAACAGAAAGTCATTTTAAAAGGTCGCTGGGATTTGCAAAAATGATTTCTCCGAATGTTCTTGTCCTGGTTCTATTTGGAAAAGATATGGAAAATGCCATTCGTTTAGCGACATCGATGGGGATGAAAGCAAACATGCAAGTTGTTGTTCCCAATTTAACCTTGGGTATGGCTGAAGGCGGTGGTCCAAAAGTTATGGAAGGTGTTATTGGAGCGCTTCCCTGGTGTTGGAAGGTACCTTATCAATACAATTATCCCAAAGGAAAAGCCTTTGTGGAAAAGTTTGCCAGAGCTTATAACCGCTATCCCAGCACATCCGGTGCATCAGCCTATACGATTTTATTGGAATATAAAGAAGCTGTCGAAAGAGCTGGGTCTTTCAATGCTTCACCAGTGATACTTGCTCTTGAGGGACATATGTATAAACACCTTAAAGATACTCAGATATGGCGAGAGTTTGACCATCAGTCTATACAAACAGTTTATGCAGTAAAATGTAAGTTAAAAAAAGATGTTTTAAGAGATAAGTATAAACAAGACTATTTTGACATTATTAGCAATATATCCGGCAAACAAGCTGCCAGAACGAGAAAAGAATGGGATCAGATCAGATTGAAGGCAGGCAAAAAGCTTGAACTAGAGTCATTAAATACACAGCACATTAATCCATAACAATATGTGTATTTATTCAGCATATTTTATTTAAGGAGTAAACCCATGATTAAATTTCAACATACACAGGCCCGAAAAAAACTGGAAAAAAGGATTTTTTCACGGCTTTTATTAGCCATATTACCCATGCTCGCAATGGTTGTTTTCACTTATTTTTCTTTATTAGATCTTCCTGAAAATAATAAAGTTATCATGCAACTCATTTGTGAAAATGGCGCCAATGATATTAAACGATTTTTCCAATCACAACGAGATACATTCAGATACTGGATTCAGGATGACATCTATGGCATGAGCATTGAGTTTCAGACAACTGAGGAGGTAAAAAAGCATTTTCAATCATTAATAAAAACACACAAAGGTTTTTGCCATCTTGCTCTAACTGATCTCAATGGAAAAATAATTGTTGCCACAAGTTCTCAAATTGATCACAGTAAGATAGACAAAGATAATACCGGATATACCATAAAAGATATTATTGATATGGATACGAATGACAATTGTTTTGAAAAATATGTGGCCTCACAATTCATAAAAATGATAGGTCATGACAATTACTACACCTGTGTTTTTGGTTATAAGACCAAAGATACATCAGGTAAACATAATGGATATTTCCTGGCCTACATTGATTGGGATGCAATGTGTAAAAAAATAGACATCGTTCATAATGAAATGAAAAACAAAGGATTTGGTCTGGCAAATGTCGCTCTTATTGAACACGCTTCAGGAATTGCTTTTAGCCATTCAAATTCCGATATGAAACGAAAAAAAATATATAAAGATCAATTGTTGGATACCTGGCTTGATGAAGGTAAATCAGGGCAATTTCACAAACAAAATGCAGATATAAATCAGTATGTCTCTTTTTTCCCTGTGGATACAAACAATATTGCTAATGATCAGTTTTCTTTAAGCAAAAAAAATAATTTGTCATTGGCTGCCTTTGTTCCTGAAAAATTGATCATGTATGAAGTTCGCAAAATTTTCTGGACATCTGCCATCTCTGCCATTGTTTGCTCTCTTTTTGTTCTTCTGGTTGGATTGTTAATCAGTAAAGCTGTAAAAGGGCCTTTAGGACTGGTGGTTGCTGAAATAAATACAGCTTCAGAAGAATTAAAAATTGCTGCAAAGCATCAATTAACCAATACTGCAAATCAGGTGACAGGAACTGCTGAATTAAATACAAATATCGAAGAACAGGTGGCATCTTCAAGGCAATTAGCAGAAATTGCAAATAATTTTGTATCTGTAGCCGAAGCAACAGATACATCTGCAAATCAGGGTAAAAAATCGCTTGAAGCCACTGTTACTGGGGTTGAAGCAATTAAATCTCAGGTTGAAAAAATTGCTTCAAATATGTTGTCTCTGAATGAAAAAACACAGCAAATGAATATTGCCTTAGATATTATCAATGAATTATCTGCACAAACAACCATTTTATCTTACAATGCCACGATTGAGGCTGCCGGAGCCGGGGAAGCAGGAAAACGTTTCTCTGCTATTGCTGAACAAATAATGAAACTGGCCAATAAAGCAACAGAATCGACAAAAGATATCAGTTTTTTAGTGGAAGATATTCAAAAAGGTGGCAATAAAACCATTCTTACAACAGAAGAAGGGATTACATCTGTTGATAGAGGGATGCAATTATTATTAGAAACAGTTAATCATTTTGATAGTATTTTGACATCAGCAGAAGAAAATCTGACATCTGCCAAAGAAATGGATATGACCATATCTCAACAAACCAATGCCATTGAACAGGCTGCTGATTCAATCCGTAGTATTCAGTTTGCAGCAGAAGATGTTAAACAAAGTTCTGAAGAAACATTGAGAACTGCTGAGCAAATGCTTAGCATGGCGAGAAAACTGGCGGAATTATGATGTGATATAATGGAAGACGAACTTAAATATTTTAAAATCGAAGCTGAGGAATTACTCGAAAATATGACCAAAGATGTGTTGGATCTGGAAAAATCATATGATAATCCGGATCTGATTAAACGTCTTTTCAGGTATGCCCATACGTTAAAAGGAGCTGCCAGTGTCGTTAAACTACCTGTGTTTTCTTCTCTTTTTCACCTTGTTGAAGATTTACTTTCTGGTTTTCAACAGAATCAATCAATACATGCCGAAGATATTACATTATTGCTTGATACCATAGCTATTGCCGGAGAAATTGTTGATGCATTAAAAATGAAACAGTCTGAAAAGTCTGTTGACATTTCACATATTTTCAATAGGCTGACACATTATGTCAATAATATGAATAAACCAGCGACTCAATCAGCAGAATTTTCTTCAAGCTATGTACAGCCTGTTGAAAAATTGTCGCCTGATACATGCCACGCTCCAAAAAATACATTAATTGAGGATCAAAAGCCATCCATCAATAGTAAAAAAATCAACGAGCAGACTTTATCTGACCATACACAAACAGACAATAAAACAACTACAAATTCGTCTGATCACTTCACAAATGAGACAGAGCAAAAAAAAAATGAACCAGTGAATGTCAGAATTAAATCTCAAGATCTTGACCGACTGACAGATCTTTCCAATGAATTATTGATCAATTATGCCAGAATGAAAGATATTATGGAAAAGATTCGTCATTCTTTTTTAAATAAAAAAAATCTCTTTGAAACGCCTGGCAATCAAACATTTAAAGAGTGCGAAATAGAATTAGAAAAACTTGAAAATGGTCTGGAAAGAGGTAAGCTTTTTTCTAAGGAAATGAGTGATATCATTATGACTGCTCGACTTATATCAATTAAAGATCGTCAATTTTATTTTCAAAAAATTGTAAGGGATTTATCCCTTACAACCAGGAAACCAGTTGAACTTATAGTTAAAGGTGAAGAATTATTAATCGACCGGGACTTGTTTGAAAAAATTCAGGAACCCATTTATCATTTGATTAGAAACAGTATGATTCATGGTATTGAAACACCATCAGTAAGAGTGCAACAGAAAAAAAATGAAACAGGTTCCATTCAACTCATTTTTGAAAAAAAAGGAGATTTTTTACACATTCAATGTCACGATGATGGGTGTGGACTTGATCCAAATAAAATAAGAAATATAGCGAAACAGAAAGGTATTTTCACCCAAAATATCATTGATGAAATGAGTGATAAGGAAGCCCTTTCACTCATTTTTGCATCCGGATTCTCAACCGCTGATAATATCACTGAACTGGCAGGAAGAGGCGTGGGAATGGATATTATCAAGAGTACCATAACCAGCTTTGGTGGGTTTCTGAATATCTCATCATCTGTCAATCAATTTACCTGTATCTCCATGACGATTCCTGGATCGGTCAATCTCATTGACACATTTATGATTAAAGTATCAAACCATCAACTGCTTTTTCCTTTAAAAAATGTTGTTGAAACCCGGATAATTGAAGAAAAGGATATCTCTTATGAAGCTGGCGTTAAGGTTATTCTATATCAGAAAAATCCTGTTCCACTCATACATTTGGGAAAAGTATTAGGATTATCAGAAAATGAAAATCAATTTTTTTCAAAATTGAATGTGATGATTATTAAAGATAATGATAATGTTGTTGCATTTATTATTGATGAATTCGGTGGTAAAAGAGAAAGTATTGTTAAACCTCTTGAAGGTGCATTAAAGTCAATCAGGCACTTACGATCATCAACCATATTGGAAAATGGGCTCCCCGCTTTTGTCGTCAATGTGGGACATATTATTGAACAAATAAAAGGTAGCGATCATAATGAAATGTCATTAGACATTGACAGCGCTGCTGAAACCAAAAAAATTTTATTGATTGATGATTCTCTGACAACAAGAACACTGTTGTTTGGAATTTTGGAATCTGCAGGATATGATGTGAAAACAGCAAGTTCAGGAAAAGAAGCACTCTTGATGATTCATGAACAAGGCTACGATTTGATTTTAACTGATGTTGAAATGCCAGGAATGTCAGGTTTTGAATTATCGAAAAAAATTAGAAAACGTCCTGATTATAAAGATGTTCCCATTATTATATTGACATCATTATCTAATGATTCTGATAAACGAAAAGGAATTGAAGTTGGTGCCAACGCATATATTGTTAAAAGCAGCTTTGATAAAACATTATTTTTAAACACTGTGGATAGCCTGATATGAAGAATAAAACAATTCGAGTATTGGTGGTTGATGATTCTCTGACAATCAGAAAACACATTACAAATGTGTTAACAAACGAAGCAGATATCACTATTATTGGTGAGGCAACCGATGGAAAAGATGCGATCATCAAGGCCAGAGAATTAAATCCAGATGTTATTTTAATGGATATGATCATGCCAGTAATGGATGGTCTTCAAGCTGTTGAATATTTTATGGCAAACCAGCCCGTTCCTATTATCATTCATTCTGCCTCAAAAGAAAAAGGTGTTCGGTGTAAAATTTGGGATGCCATTTCTGCCGGTGCCCTGGATACTGTTAATAAGGAAGAAGTGAAAACAAATCCATTAAACTGGAAACGAAATATCATTATGACTATTAAAGCAGCTGCAAGGATGCAGTGTAGCAGAAAAACAATTGTCTATGAAAAAATTCATCATCACCCATTACCCAAAAGACAACCTCTAAATGGCTATAATCTTATTGCTTTTGGAATATCTACTGGAGGGCCGGCGATTATAGCCAGAATTTTGAAATTATTTCCAACTCAGTTTCCAATACCCATCATATTGGTTATTCACATGGCCAGTACCGGAACAGAAACCTTTCCTGAATGGCTTTCTGAAAAATCGAATCGCAGAGTAGAATTTGCCCAAAATCGAATGAATATTGCTGATTATAATGGAACTGTGTTGATTGCACCACATAACCACCACATTCAGTTAAACAACAATCGCATCAAAATATTTCAATCCGAACCTGTAAATTTCTGTATGCCTTCTATTGACGTCCTTTTCTTTTCTCTATCAACAAACATCCATGTCAAGCCCATTGCAGTATTGCTGAGTGGAATGGGGAATGATGGTGCGAAAGGACTGAAAGCTATCAAAGAATCTGGAGGATATACCATTTGTCAGGATCAAGCCACTTCAACAGTTTTTGGTATGCCAAAGGCAGGCATTGACATAAATGCTTCAAAAATTGTACTGCCTGACATTGAAATCCCTTCCAAAATTTGTTCCCTTGTTGGATGTTGAAATGTCAGGATTTTGAGAATAATGATACCCTATAAAATACTAATTGTTGATGATAGTTTAACTATTCGAATGCAAATCGCACGTTTGCTGGATCAAAATGGCTTTTCTACCATACTGGCTAAAGATGGCATGAAATGCCTTGAAATTCTTAAACATGAAGAACCTGATATTATTCTTTTAGATATTGTGATGCCTGAAATGGATGGCATTGAAGTCTGTAAAATAGTTAAAAACAATAAAAAATGGAAAAAAATTCCCATTCTTTTGCTCACAGCAGTTAGTGATACTGAGAACAAAGTAAAAGGGTTATATGCTGGTGCTGACGACTATATCACAAAACCCTTTGAAGAAATGGAATTGATGGCACGAATCAATGTTATTATGAGAAATAAAAGGCTTCAGGATGAACTTCGAAACGCCAATCAAAAAATTATTCAGCAACAAAAATCAGTTATACAAGAAGAACGATTAAAAGTTTTACTTCAAATATCCGGGGCAACAGCTTTAGAATTGGATCAGCCTATCAACGATTTATTAGAAACCATTAAAACAATAAAAGCAGAACAGAACATCCCCAAACAATTACACTCTTATATAAACGAAATTGAAGGCACTGGAAAAAAAATTTCTAAAATTTTACGCAAAATGCATTCATTATCAATAAGTGATGATATTGTTGACACCAATCAATCAGATACATTTGTACTGGAAAAAGAAATTTCCATTCTTATTCTGGAACCCTCAGATGAAGATTACTTGTATCTAAAACAACTACTCAATCAAGAACCAAACAATCAATTATCAAGATCAACAAATATTCAGCAGGCAATAACGCATATTAAGCACAATTCAGTTGATATTGTTTTAATGGAATATCACTTATCCGATGGAACAAGTCATGATTTTCTAAGGGCAATGACACAAGAGCAATTTGATATCCCAACAATAGTTGTCACATCAGTGGGTGATGAAATGATCGCTGCTCAAATGATTCAGGCAGGTGCTTATAATTATATTTCAAAAGATAGAATCAAAGAGCAAATGTTATCAAAAATTATTTTGAATGCCCTGGAAAAAGCTCAATTAAAAAGGGATTTAAAAGAAGCTCAGAAAAAAGTAGCGCAACTGTCAATAAGGGATAGTCTTACTGAACTGTATAATCGAAGACATTTTGATGACGTTTTGGAAACAATAATAGAAAAAGCCAATAGGAATCAACAATCATTTGTTCTTTGTATTTTAGACCTTGATTACTTTAAAAAAGTAAACGACACATTTGGGCATCCTGCAGGAGATATGGTTCTTGTTGAGACAGGCAGAATGATTCAAGAGAGTATCAAAGAAAAAGGTCTTGCATTCCGATATGGTGGTGAAGAATTTTCAATCATCATAAAAGAAAGCAAACTGGAGAATGCATATCCATTATTTGAAAAGCTCAGAAAAAAAATAATGGATTATCCTTACCGACATGAAACAAAAAAAATAATTGTGACCGCTAGTTTTGGACTTGCTGAATTTATTCCCTCTTTATTCACTTCTGAAACAATCATTGCAAAGGCTGATAAAGCGCTGTATCAGGCCAAAAATTCCGGGCGAAACAGAATTGTTTTCTGAACTTAGTGACATATTAATGAATACTCGGAAAATAAGTTCTCCATTATTAAAAATAAAATGATATCGCAAGTAAGATTTCTGAACATGAGTTTTAAAAAAAATTTAGTTTGAATCTTTAATAATGCCCACCACCAGTTACTATATCGCTAAGATTTTCTACAACATTTTTCATCTGTTCGGCCTGAAAATTCATTTTTTCTGAAGTTGAAGCTGATGTTTTAACATTTTCTTTAACTATCTTATCCATTTGTACTACAGCTTTATTGATATGCTTAACCCTTTTAGTTTGTTCATTGGAAGCTGTAAAGATTTCCACTACATACTCACTGATCTTGTCGGTTGAACCCGATATCTCTTTGAAAGCATTATTTGCTGCATCAACCAGCAATACTCCTTTTTGGATTCTATCGTAAGTTCCTTTGATTAGATTTGAGGTGCCTTGAGCAGCCTCTGCAGCACGAATAGCGAGCTTACGAACTTCGTCTGCCACAACCGCAAAACCAGCACCAACTTCACCAGCACGGGCAGCTTCAACAGCAGCGTTAAGTGCAAGCAAGTTCGTTTGAAAAGCAATTCCATCTATAGTTTTGACTATTTTTTGAGTTTCTTCACTTGCTTTTGATATTTCGCCCATTGAGTCTGTTAATTCGCCCATCTCCTGGCTGGTCTTGTTTACAAGTTTTTTGGCACTTTTTGTTAAATCCGCTGCCTGTTCTGCACTTTTAGCATTTTTTTGTGTAATGGATGACATTTGATCTAAGGATGATGATATCTCCTCAATTGAAGATGCTTGCATTTTCGCACTTTCTGCTATATCAGTACTTGCTGTTGAAACTTCATCACTGGCATGAGCAACCTCCTCTGAAGCGGAAAACATATCATCTGATAGCTTCTGTATTGGTTGAGCAATGGAAATACTAAGAAGCCACACTACAACTGCTGTTATGAAAATAGCAAGTCCACTTACTATCATTATAAAAATATTTGTGGTATGAACTGACTCCAGAAGGTCTTCTGTATTTTGAGTAGTTACAACTTTCCAATTTTTTGATTCAATTGTAGCAAAAGCAGCTGTTTTTTGATAATCTTCAAATATATAAGAATCAACTCCTGAAGTATTTTTAAGAACGTTATCTTTAAAGTTCTCCATACCTTTAAATTCATTTAAATTCTTTTTGAGAACTAATTCTCTATTTGGATGAGCTATTAGTGTACCTTTCAAATCAGAAATAAATGGATATCCCGTCTTTCCTATTTTTATTTGAGTGATGATATTCGTAAGATAACTGGCTTTGAGAGACATTCCAAACGCGCCAATAAATTTTCCATCATTTGAAAATAATGGAACACAGGTTACTAATATCAAGTTTCCAGTACTTTTGGATCTAACAATGCCACTAAGTTGTGTTTTTTTAGTTTTAATAGCATCCTTGAAATACTGCCTTGTTGAAATATTGGACCCCTTATACTCTTTGCCACTTTCCAATATCCCAGTAAAAAGGATTCCATTAGCTCCAGTTACAAATATTCCCTGATATTTATCACCTAAATTTTTAAATATATCAATCATTCGCTTATATAGCTTTTTTATTTCAGCTTGATCTGCTTTTTCGTTTGTCACCTTTTCAGAAATTGAAACAATTAGAGGATCGCTTGCAATAACATTGGCCAACATAATTTCTTCAAGAATAAGAGCATCAGTTCGAGAGGCCAGATCCTGAGCACGATCAAGTAATTTCTGTTTGCCAAGATCTTCCAAAGCTGATTTAGATTTAATAGAAGAGAATGTTCCAACAATTAAAAGAGGAATCGCTACACATAAAATACCACCTGTTATCAGGTTAAAACCCAACCCTTTTTTGTTAATACTTTTCATTTATTTACTTCTTTTTATATTTTCACGGTTTATATTAAAATATTAATTATTAATGGAGAATTTTTTTTTGAATAAACTCAAAGAGCTGTAACTTTAGCAATAACAAGCTTAAAAAGACTCCAAATTTTGAATTTAGGTGATTAAGATTTTTTATGCTGCTTCAAAGATTGATTGTAGTTCGATATTCAATTAGAAAACTTTTTTCCTTATTATAAAGAATCCTAATAATATATTTTTTAACATGTAATGACAAGTAAAAATTTAAAAAACTAAAAAATTTAATGATATATATAATTTTTTGATTATAAAGAATTTATTTTTATTAAATTGATGCTATTAAATGGATATATGTTGAAATTACGAATTATTTTTGATTTTTTTTGAAGTTATAACGACAAATAAAACAATTTCTCATATTCATAGTTTGCATCTTTTTCGTTTATTTGCTAATATTTATTATATTTAAATGAATCAAAATTATTATAAAATAAACTTAACATTTCAATCAATAATCATCCATTTTAATTTATATTATAATTTATAAAAACTCTTTACAAAATATATACCATAAATATCGGAAAAGGAGGTTTTATGAATCAAGAAAAATTATTATCTCTATTTATATCATACCTATTGCTGACTTTTTCACTTTTTTTTCATGATCTAAAAGTAGAAGCTTCCCAGGCCACTGGACTTATATTAGCTAATCAAGCTACAAAGGGAAAACAACTCTGGATAACATCAAAACATTCTGAGCATGAAGTTCTTAAGCAAAATTTTAAAAGTGGCCCTGAGGTAACGAAAGCATGCTTAACCTGTCATAACCAGGCTGCCATTCAGTTTCATAAAACTATCCATTGGACCTGGATGGACCCAAGTACAGAAAAAAGCGCAAAATTTGGAAAAGGGGGGTTATCTATAAACAATTTCTGAGTTAATATTCAAAGCAACGAGGCTCGTTGCACATCTTGTCATGCAGGCTATGGTTGGAAAGATAAGAATTTTGATTTTACTGATCAAACTAAAGTAGATTGTTTAGTTTGCCATGAACAAACAGGAACCTATAAAAAATTTCCTACAGCAGCAGGATACACAGTAAAAAAGGCAACCATTTTTAAAGGTAATAAAAAAACATATTATCCTCCAGACTATTCAAAAGTAGCCCAGAGTGTATCCAGGCCATCGAGGGCGAATTGTGGCGCATGTCATTTTTATGGTGGGGGCGGTGATGGAGTCAAACATGGAGATTTGGATTCATCTCTTACTAAACCTAATAAAAAGTTAGACGTTCACATGGGATTAGACGGGCAAAATTTTGATTGCGTCCGATGCCATTCAACAAGTTTACATAATATTGCTGGACGAGTTTATACAACACCTGCATCTAAAAACAGAAAAACACTAATCGAAAATGACCTGGCATCAAAAATAACTTGCGAATCCTGTCATAGTAATTCACCTCATAAAAATAATAGCAAAGCCAATGATCACACAGATAAAGTCGCCTGTCAAACCTGCCATATTCCATATTTTGCTCGTGTTAACCCAACCAAAATGTATTGGGACTGGTCTACAGCAGGCAAGAAAAAAAATGGAAAGTCATATAAAGAAAAAGGTCCTTTTGGAAAAGCAATCTATATGACTAAAAAAGGAAGTTTTAAATGGGATAAAAATGTAGTGCCTGTTTATTATTGGTATAATGGTTCTATGGAGCATATAACTGTTAAAGACACAATTGACCCTTCACAGACAGTTCCCTTAAACTGGGCTATAGGAGATGAAAAAGACTCAAATTCAAGAATTTTTCCTTTTAAAATACACCTTGGAAAGCAACCCTATGACAAGGTGAACAAAAATATGGTTATTCTCCATTTATTTCCTAAAAATAAACAAGATAAAGATGCATATTGGAAAGGGTTTGATTGGGGGAGGGCAATTGAATACGGACAAAGATATGCAGGTCTTAAATATTCAGGAGAATATGATTTTGTAGAGACTTCCTATATTTTTCCTATAACACATATGGTTGCGCCCAAAGAAAATGTTGTTACGTGCATAGAATGTCATACTTACAATCAAAGCAGATTAAAAAATATAAGCGGGGTTTATATGCCTGGAAAAGACTCATTCGAAATGGTTAACAAACTTGGCTGGTTATTTGTTCTTATTGCATTGCTTGGAGTAACACTGCATGGTTTAGGTCGCGTTTTTATAAAAAAATAGAAAGGAATAAAAGTTGATGCAAAAAATATATTTATATACACGGTATGAACGTTTTTGGCACTGGTTTCAATGCTTCTTAATTATTCTTTTGCTATTATCTGGCTTTGAAGTGAATAGTCATTATAAATTATTTGGTTTTGAATCAGCTGTAAACATACATAATATTGCTGGTTTAACATGGATTATTGCCTTTGCTTTTTTTGTTTTTTGGGTGTTTACAACAGGAGAATGGCGCCAATATTTGCCAACAACTAAAAAAATGATACAGGTTGTTCGGTATTATGCCTTTGGTATTTTCATAGGTGAATCTCATCCTGTACCAAAACGTAAAGATGCTAAACACAATCCTCTCCAGCGTTTGACATATTTATCTCTGGCAGCGTTTCTACTACCAATTCAAATGCTAACGGGATTTTTATATTGGGGATACAATTCATGGCATAGCTGGCATATTGATTTTTTTTCATTAAAGTTTATAGCTCTCATTCATATTATCGGTGCCTTTAGTATTCTTATTTTTCTTATTATTCATTTTTATATGACCACAACTGGTCATTCTATTTTTGCACATATTAAAGCCATGATAACAGGTTGGGAAGAAGTTGATGAAAATTCTGCAATTGAAGAATGGGAACAAAAAATGAGAAGGAGCAAATAATGATTATTGATTGTCATTATCACTTAGAACCACGTATTGAAAGCCTTTCTGATCTTTTAAAAAAGATGCATGAATGTCATATTGATAAAGTAGCTTTAATCCCAACTATGATAGATCCCTTTCCTGAACCACCTGAAATCTTGCTTTCACTATTTATGAAATTGCTTAAAAATAAAGCATTAAGACCTTTAGCAAAACTGCTTTGTTCTAATTTTACTAATCAAGGGGATATTCAAATTTTATCAAAATCATACAGTATATATCCCGAACCTGATAATACTACAGTTTTTGACGTAATAGATCGTTACCCATACAATTTTTTAGGGTGGATTTTTGTGAATCCGCAAAGTAATCAAAATATGGTGTCAGAAGTTCTTAAGTGGATAGATCATCCAAACTGTGTAGGAATAAAAGCTCACCCTTTTTGGCATCGTTTTCCTCCTTTAGACCTTGTTGATGTTGCAAAAATTGCTGTTCAAAAAGATAAGCCTCTGCTTCTTCATTTAGGATTTAACGATCACGGTAATTTTAATTCTCTTATTCAGGCTGTGCCAGAAATAAAACTAATCCTTGCTCATGCAGCCTTTCCTGAATTTTATGATACGTGGAAAATAATAAAAAAATTACCAAATGTTTATGTTGATATTTCCCAAACATCATATATTAACGAACAGACAATAAAAGAAGTGGTAAATTTTTTAGGACCTGGAAAATGCTTATTTGGTACAGATGGCCCTTATGGCTCTAAGGACAGGGATGGACTTTTTGATTTTAATATTATACTAAAACAGGTTAAGCACCTTTTTCCTGAAGCAATTGATCAAAATAGAATATTGGGAGAAAATTTTTTAAAGTTAGTGAAATTATAGAATTATAGAAGTATATCGCTAAAATTTTTTAAATAATATGCCATAAAATCTCAACCCCATCTTTGAGAATGGCAGCAATATAATTTCCAAAAAAATAATGTTCAACAAGCCAGTGGCGATCATGATAGTCCAAAATCATTCCATTATCACCCAGGTCTTCAATAACATAACATTTCAACAAATCAACTATACCAGTACCAACAGTTTTTAAAACAGCTTCTTTTGCTGTCCAACAACGAAAAAAAGATTGTTTTGAACGCATACCCTTGATAATGTCCCACTCATTTTCTGATGCCACATATGAATACATTGATTGTTGCTGTGGTCGAATCTCTTCTATGTCAATACCTATCTTATCTCTTGAAACAACGCCACATACATATTCGGGTTTATGTGATACAGACCAATAGACACCTTTATCAGGAATTGGCATACCTGTTGATGACTGTGTTAATGTTTTTATCTTTAAATGACTGAGATGAGCAGAAATAAATAATGTTTCTCTGGATAGCTTACTTATTCCTTTTACCCTCTCTCTTATTGGGAATTCTGAAAATTGCTTGGGAACAGTAAGAATAACAGGATGTAATTTATTTTTTATCATGAGTTAAATGCATTAAAAAAAGTGTTATGTCTTTAGTTTTTATTATTTAATTATAAAAAACAAGATCATTTTTCATTTTTTATATCCAATGAAATATCATAAACCTTTTTGCGTGAAGCACCATATAGGGTTACAATGTTTTTAACACATTGTGACATGGGGAGATCATCATTTTCTTCAAGATACTTTTTAATTTTTTGTCTTAGTTCTTTATTATCATATGTTTTAGACTTGGGGTCATAGCCTGAAACAAGAAGAGTGCATTCTCCTTTTATTGTTTTCTTATTACATATACATTCCCTAATATGAGATAGTTTTCCTCGTATACATTCTTCATAAAGTTTAGTCAGCTCACGGCCAAGCATGGCTTCTCTATCACCTAATATTTTAATCAATTCTTCCAGTAAAGATATAATTCTTTTAGGAGATTCATAAAAAATTATTGTGCGAGGTTCAAGTGATAATTGAGACAATATTTTAAGCTTTTTACCTTGTTTTTTCGGCAAAAAACCTTGAAAAACAAATGAATCAGATGGAAGTCCTGATACTGATAATGCGGTTATTGCAGCAGATGCTCCTGGGATAGGAACGATTTTAATATTTTCATTAATCGCCTTTAAAACGACACGATAGCCTGGATCAGAAACAGTTGGGGTACCGGCATCAGAAACAAGGGCTATAGTAGCACCCTTTTTGAGCTGTGTTATTAATTTTTCAGCGCATTGTGTTTCATTATGGTCATGGCATGCAATAAGTGAAGTTGAAATATTATAGTGTTTTAAAAGTTTTTGTGTTTCTCGGGTATCCTCAGCAGCTATCAGGTCAACCTGATCCAAAACTTTTAAGCTGCGAATGGAAATATCTTCAATATTACCAATTGGGGTTGCAACAATGTACAAAGTTTCAGGCTTCAAAGATTCAGATGAATTATTTAGTACTAAATTCAAAGGCATTTTTTATCAATCTAATATCAAAGCTATTTTGTAAATTTTTTTGGATAGCTACAACATCAAATCTGACTTTTTGATTAAGTAATTTATTTTTATATAAATATATAAGGGCTGTTTTGGAAAGTCGAATTTGTTGCTTTCGAGTCAGCGCTTGAACAGCATGGCCATAATTTGTTGATGTCCTGGCCTTAACTTCTACAAAAACAATGGTGTTATTATCTCGTGCAATAATATCTATTTCACCCTGCCTGGTTCGATAATTTTGTTGAATTATTTCATAACCATTTTTTTGAAGATATTGTGATGCTAATTGTTCACTGTTTCGTCCCAGCTGATGACGTTTATCTTTCATGCATCTTCAATGTATTCTTTCACACCTTTAAAGGATCTTCTGTGAATATCACAAACCCCAATTTTTTTAATTGCATCCCTGTGTTTTTTTGTTCCATAACCTTTGTGCTGATCAAACCCATATTCAGGGTAATCCAATGCATAATTAACCATTATTCTATCTCTTGTAACTTTAGCGATAATTGAAGCAGCAGCAATGGAAATACTTTTTTGGTCACCCTTTTTGATTGTTTCTTGGGAAACAGACGCATCTATAGGATAAATTCCATCTATCAGTAAATGGTCAGGAATCTTTTTTAATTGTTGAAAGGCATGAAGCATAGACAAACGTGCAGCTTGTAGAATGTTTATTTTATCAATAACTTCTTTTTCTACAATTCCTATTCCCACATCAACAGCGTGATTATAAATAGCATCAAATAGAAGCTCTCTTTTTTTAGCAGTCAATTTTTTTGAATCAGTAATACCATCAACTGTAAATTTTTGAGGTAAAATGACTGCCGCTGAAACAACAGGGCCTGCTAATGGGCCACGTCCAACCTCATCAATTCCAGCAACTGCTTTAAATCCGCTTTGCCATGCTTTTTTTTCGAATGTCCACACTATATATTATCTCAAAAAAAAACGGCAAAAGGTCTCATAAAACTTAATAACCTTTTGCCGTAAATTAATTTATGTGCGTTTAACTTTGATTCTAGCGGCTTTTCCGCGAAGTTTACGCAAATAGTAAATTTTTGATCGTCTCACTCGACCACGGGTAACAATTTCTATTCGGTCGATTGTTGGAGAATACAGCGGAAAAATCCTTTCCACTCCAATACCACCTGAAACTTTTCGTACTGTGAATGTAGAATGTAGTGATGCATTGTGTTTTCCTATCACAACACCTTTAAAAACCTGTATACGTTCTTTTTCACCTTCTTTAATTTTTACATACACTTTAACCGTATCGCCGGCGATAAAATCCGGAATATCCATACGGATCATTTCTTGTTCTATTTCTCTGATCACATTCATGGCCATTTTCCATTTCCAAAAATTATTTTCTTTTTTGAGATTAAACCACGAAACAAAAATATTATAATCATGGTCAACCACATAAACTTAAATTATATATTAAAATTTTAAAAAAAAATCAAGTCTTGTTTTAATTGTTAGCAAAAATCCCCAATAAGACGATCCAATATTATAGATACAGCCGATCTTACCGAAAGATGGTTATATGAAGAATCAGGTTGAACAGGCATGAGTATATGATCGCATTGCTCAATAAATTCAGGAGCTATACCCCATGCTGTGCCAAATATCAAAATATAATGTTCAGGAGTTTGAATTAATTTGCGACAATTTTTGTATGAAATACAATTATCCAGTTTTTTTGCAGTTGTTGCAATTGTTTTAGGCATAAATCCTGTTTGTTGCTTAATATTTTTTAATACAGACTCAAAATCAGAGGTAATATTAATGAGATCGAAAGATTCTTTACGATCAGGATTAGATCGACTTCCATGTCCTTTTGTCCAGTGATCACAAATACTTTTAGCAATTTTTTTTTGATCTTTTAAAGGTATGATAACTTGAAAGGATTTTACTCCATAGGTTTTTGAAGCACGCGCAATATCATGAAGATCAAGATTAGTTATTGCAGATGATATTATTTCTCCGGTTTTACCCAACACTGGATAATGAAGAAGTGCAATGTGAAGATTATTTTTTGATGATGGTTTCAATTTTTTGGGCCCATTTCTTTAAAATCAATAATTCATCTTTTGATATATCTTTGTTTTCAAGCAATTCAGGTCTCTTAAGAAATGTCCTTATTAAAGCGGATTCTTGCCGCCAAAGGTCAATGTTTTTATGATGTCCAGATAATAAAACCTCTGGTACATTATGATTTTCAAAAACTTCTGGCCTTGTATATTGGGCATATTCCAAGAGGTCATCAGAAAAAGAGTCCAGTTGAGCTGCATCTTCAGCACCTAATACACCTGGAATCAAGCGTGATATTGCATCCATCATGATAATAGCAGCAGGTTCACCACCAGTTAGAACAAAATTGCCAATAGAAATTTCTAAATCAATATAATCAAGTGCTATTCGTTCATCAACACCTTCATAACGACCGCAAATTAAAATCAGTGATTTTTTTTTACTAAGCTCCCAGGCCATTTTTTGATTAAAGGTCTGGCCTTGAGGTGTTAATAAAATAGCTAATGAGTCTGGCTGCGTAATTTTTGCTGTTTTTATTGCTTTGGCAATAGGATCAGGCTTAAAAACCATACCACTACCACCACCATAGGGCTTGTCATCAGTGACATGGTGCTTTCCCTCTGCAAAATCCCGGATGTTATAAGTCTTTGTAGAGATTAGATTTTGCTTAAGGGCACGTTTGAATATGCTGTGTTTAAACAGCGCATCAAACATTTCTGGAAATAATGAAATAACTGAAAAATGCAAGTTTCACATTCACATAAGACCTTCAGGAAGGTCAACTATTATTCGGTGTTGATCAATATCTATATCTTTAATCACAGAGCTTATAGCTGGAAGTAAATATTCTTTTCCTTCTTTTTCAATTACATACACATCATTGCTTCCAGTTTCCATAATTGAGCAGACAACTCCATGATTAATACCAGAAGTGTCAATAACATCAAGGCCAATGACTTCAAACCAATAAAAGGTATCTGAATCGAGATCAGGCAGAAGCTTTTTTTCTAAATAAATATCTGTATTAATTAAGGCTTCTGCCTGAGTTCGATCAGTAATACCTTCAAGCGTAATTAAAAAGTTACGTTTGTGAGGTTTAATAGATAAGATTAATAAATTGTGAATTATGTGGTTCTTGGAATGGTAAAATACAGGGCTGCCGGGCGTTAACAATTCCTGGTCCACAAAGGATTGGAATTTGAAAACGCCACGGATACCATGAACCCCAATAATTTTTCCCGCCAGAACAAATTTTTCTTGAAATTTATTCAATTATTTCAAGAACTGTTCGTTTTTTTACCTTGGCGGAAGCAGCACTTAAAAGTGTTCGCATTGCGCGAGCTGTTCGCCCCTGTTTGCCAATGACCTTTCCGAGATCTTCTTTGGCTACTTTCAGTTCCAAAACAGAAGTCTGGTTACCTTCCACTTCTGAAACACGAACTTCGTCAGGGTTGTCGACAAGTGCCTCTGCAATGTACTTGATCAGATCCTTCATTACTTCATCTCCTCTTCTTTCATAATTTCAAAAATTTCTATGGGGGCTTTTTGCCCTTAACCATAGACCAGGAATCTACAAATCGTTATAGAACTAGAATTATCGAGACTTCTAACAGTTATGCTGCATTTTGTTGGAATATGTTTTCTTTCTTAAAAATGCTTTTGACTGTATCTGTTGGGATTGCTCCCTGCCCCATCCAGTATTTTATTCTTTCAGTTTTTAATGTTACATCTACAGGATCGGTCAATGGGTTATATGTTCCAACTCTCTCGATAAATCGACCATCTCTTCGGCTTTGACTATCAGCCACAACAATTCGATAAAAAGGACGTTTTTTAGCGCCATGCCGGGCCAGTCTAATTTTTACGGGCATTTTATGTTATTCTCCTTTAAAATGGCATTAAACCTCGTAAACCTTTCATGCCACCTTTATTAAATTTTTTGATCATTTTCATGACCTGTGAGTAATTTTTTAAAAGACGGTTTACATCCTGAACGCTCGTACCGCTGCCGCGTGCAATGCGCTTTCTTCGGCTACCATTTATCACATTGGGTTGATATCTTTCCTGTCGAGTCATTGAATTTATAATGGCTTCAATTCTAACCAACTCGTAATCATCAACCTCCATGTTCTTCATCTGCTTGAGGTTTCCCAAGCCTGGAATCATACCGATAATATCTGTCAATGACCCCATTTTTCTTATTTGAATCATTTGATCCCGAAAATCTTCAAGGGTAAATTGACTTTTGCGGAGCTTTTCTTCAAGCTCAAGAGCTTTTTTTTCATCAACTACGGACTGTGCTTTTTCAATGAGTGTTAGCACATCGCCCATTCCCAGTATTCGGGAGGCCATCCGATCTGGATGAAATGCTTCTATATCGTTCAGTTTTTCGCCAATACCCAAAAATTTGATTGGTTTCCCTGTAATAGCTTTAATGGATAATGCTGCACCACCTCGAGCGTCACCATCCATCTTACTTAACAAGATACCACCCAAATCCAGGGCGTCATTAAATGACTTTGCGATATTTACTGCATCCTGACCAGTCATCGCATCTGCCACAAGCAAAATATCTGATGGAGAAACGGCTTTTTTGATACTTTTTAATTCGTCCATTAATGTATCATCTAAATGAAGCCGCCCTGCAGTATCTATAATTAGAGTATCGCAGTTTTCCTTTTCTGCTTGATCACGTGCTTGAGTGCAAATATCAACCGGGTTCATCTTTGTTGTTGAAGAAAAAACCGGCAGATTAAGTTCATTAGCAATCTTTTTAAGCTGGTCAATTGCTGCTGGTCTGTAAACATCTGCTGGAACAAGATAAGGATTTCGTCCACTATTTCTCAGATGTTTTGCCAACTTTCCCGCTGATGTTGTTTTTCCTGAACCTTGAAGGCCAATTAACATAATCGGAATTGGAGTTGGACCAGCAACTCGAAGATCCTCATTTTCCTGGCCCATAAGAGAGGTCAGCTCTTCATTTACAACTTTAACTACCTGCTGACCAGGAGTTAAGCTGCTCATAACTTCCTGACCAAGAGCCCGATTTTTAACACCAGCAATAAAAGTTTTAACAACCTTATAATGAACATCCGCCTCAAGCAAAGCCATACGAACTTCTTTGAGACCATCTTCAATATTTTTTTCTGTTAACTTGCCGTGCCCTTTGAGTTTCTTGAATATATTATTGAATCGATCATTTAAATTTTCAAACATAGGAAACTCTCATGAGGATTATAAAAACTTAATAAATAGTATGTTATTTAAGTATTGTCAAGTTAAAAGAAATAGAATATGAATCAAATCATATGAATACTTAGGAACCTGTCTTTTTTATGATGCCCATAACTATGCCAAAGATCAACAGAGGGAATTCCCTCTAAAAAATCAATTATACTGTCTTAAAAAAACAGATTGTATCAAATATAAAAATAAATATAAAAAACATAAGCTATTTTTTTAAACAATTATAGCAATTTTTCATGAATATGCATATAATTTTCAGGTTTCAATTATTCAATATCTGTGCCATGATAATATTTATTATTTTATTTTGATGAAAGAGTTGAAAAAATGGATAAAATACATATTAAATCCTTGACTATAGAGCTATTAACTGAATGGTTGATACAAAATGATATAAAGCCATACAGGGCTAAACAAATTTTTAAATGGATATATAAAAATCAAACAGATGATTTTCAATACATGACTGATATATCAATGCCTCTACGTCAAAAATTGTCTGAAAATTTCACCATACCATATATAAAGATTGCTCAGGTTCAGACATCTACAGATGGTTCAAAAAAATATGCATTTAAACTAATTGATAATAATTATATCGAAAGTGTTTTGATACCTGAAAAAAACCACTTTACTTTATGTATATCCTCTCAAGTGGGTTGCGCACAAGGTTGTAAATTTTGCTTGACTGCTAAGCAAGGTTTTATAAGAAATTTAACACATGGTGAAATTGTATCCCAAGTACAGGCTGTGATGAAAGATATAAAAACAAATGATACTAAACTTCCCCTAAGCAATATTGTATTCATGGGAATGGGAGAACCACTATCCAATTATGATAATGTAATTCGAGCCATTGACATTTTTATTGACTCTTCATATGGATTTCAATTCTCAATGCGAAAAATAACACTTTCAACATGTGGTATTGTTCCTAAAATGATTGAATTTGGCAAGCACTCATCAATTCAACTGGCTGTTTCTTTAAATGCCGCTGATGATAATACTCGAGACTTGTTAATGCCAATCAATAAAAAATATTCTCTTAAGCAGCTAATAGAAGTTTGTCGAAACTATCCATTGAAATCCGGTCGAAGAATAACAATGGAATATATTTTAATTAAGGATATAAATGATAGCACACAACATGCAAAAAGGCTTTGCGAGCTATTGCGTGGTTTTCGTTCAAAGATTAACCTGATTCCATTCAATTCACACCCCAAAAGCAAATTTGAACGTCCATGTAAAAGCAACATCGAAGCCTTTCAAAATGTCTTGATAAAAAATAATTATACCGCTATTATACGTCAAAGTAAAGGGTCAGATATTTCAGCAGCATGTGGCCAACTATCTTCAGAGATGTGATTTTCACTGTGAAAAAACCATTTTTAACCGGTCGCAGGCTTTTTTAAATGATATAATGAGATTTTATGAGGGGATTTTGTATGAATGAAAAAAGAAAACGTACACGCGTAGAATTTTCAACACAGGTCATAGTTTCTGTAGAAGGTTCGGAAATTGCTACACAAGCAAATTCTAAAGATCTCAGTTTAAATGGTCTTTTTGTTGAATCAGAAGAAGTTTTAGATATAGGTACGCCCTGTCATGTCAAAATTATTCTTCCAGGTGGGGTTGATGAAATAAGTTTGGAAATGGAAGGCAAAGTCACACGGCATGCACCTGGAGGATTTGGGGTTTTATTTGAAGGGATGGATCCTGATAGTTTTGCTCATTTAAAAAATATTGCTATGTATAATTCTGAAGACCCGGATGCTATTGAAGAAGAAATTTTAAATATTCCTCTTAGATGATTTGTTAATATCAAATATAGTACATGCGATTGTATATTATTAAATAATGAAATGCTTGATTCATATATGTTGTGCACCTTGTGTTGTTTATCCGCTTTCCTGTTTAACAAAAAAAAAAATTGATGTAATGGGTTATTTTGATAATCCTAATATTCATCCTTTTCAAGAATTTGAAAAAAGAAAAAATACGGTTATTACATACGCTGAAACAATTAATCTACGTGTAATCTATTCTCATGATTATCCATTGGAAAAATGGATTCAAAACATAATTTTTAGAGAAACAAAGCGGTGTCAAATATGTTATCATGACCGTTTGAAATCAACAGCAATTGTTGCCAGGAAGGGAAAATTCGATTATTTTACCACCAGTTTGTTATACAGTAAGTTTCAAAATCACGACTTGATAAGAGAAATAGGAGAAAATTTGGAAAAAATTTATGGTGTAAGCTTTTATTACGAAGATTTTCGAAAAGGATGGAAAGAGGGAATTAGAATCTCTAAGGATTTAAACCTTTATCGCCAACAATACTGTGGCTGCATTTATAGTGAAAAAGAACGATTTTACAATCAATAAAATGTTGTTTATATCTCATGTTCACTCAATTTATATACTTTATTATCAGTCTGCTTGTTTATTCTACCTATCAAAAGCCTGAAATTTATCTTTTTTCAGACCAGATGGCTATTATACTTTTTAATGTTTTATTCTGCATATTTATAGCTATAACACGACATGCATTTCTGCGTTTAGAAAAAGAGATACTCATATCAAGACAATCTTACCATTATGATAGTTCAGATTCACTGGCCTCAAGATTAATAATTCTTGGTCTTCTTTTTTACACTTTGGATATTTATGGATTAAATGTTAAAAAATTTATAGAAGATATACCTCTTTTACAAAGTATTCCAACATTGACAGCCTTTTGCTTTTTGGCATTGTTTTTTGTTTATATAATTATTGTATATTATTGGGAATATAATGTATACAGTTTATTACACCCAGACAGCCCAACCCGAATTGAATATATAATTTCTAACCTGTCCTTTAGTCTTCCTATGTTACTTCCCTGGTTTTTTATTTCTTTGATTGGTGATATGACTATGTTTTTACCTGAATCATCCTTCAAAGAAATGCTAAACACAGACATAGGCGAAAATGTACAATTTATAATATTATTAATGATTATTGCTTTTTTAGCTCCTAAATTTGTAAAAAAATTATGGGGTTGTAAACCTTTACCAGATGGGATTTATAGAGATAAAATTGATGCTACTTGCCGAAAAGCTGGAGTTAAATACGCAAATATTTTGTACTGGCCTATTTTTGGTGGAAAAATGATTACAGCTGGAGTTATGGGCCTCACTAAAAAATTTCGATATATTCTGGTAACAAAAGCATTGATAGAAACCCTTTCTCTTGAAGAGTTGGAGTCAGTCATCGCCCATGAAATAGGTCATGTAAAAAGACGACACATACTAAAATATTTTGTAGCAGTCATAATGTTTTCATTTTCCATTTTAAATTTTATCAAGTATGCAATGTATTTTTTCTACACAGCTTTAGGGCCTGATCAAATGAATATCGCTTCAGTGATTTTCACATGTTTTATGATATTATTTTTTATTGCATATTTTAGAGGTTTATTTGGCTATTTTATGAGAAATTTTGAACGAGAAGCAGATATTTATGCTTATCAAATGGTGGGAACTACTGAGCATTTAATTTCATCATTTAAAAAAATAACATTTTTCAGTGGACGTTCTCCATATCAACCAAACTGGCACCACTTTAGTATTGCACAGCGAATAGAATACCTTGAAAGATGTGAAAATGATAATAGATGGATTCTACACCACGATCGTAAAGTTAAAAGAAGTATGGTTGCTTATGTAATAGGAATTTGCATTTTAATAGGTATAAGTTTTTATTTGCCAGAATATTCAGAAAACAAACTTTTTCTAATGCATGCAGAAGAAATACTCCAGGCCGCAATTGAGAAAGATCCAAAAAACCCGGAACTTTATGACCTTTTGGGAGACACATCGTTACTTAACAAAAAATATCATACTGCCATTTATGCCTTTAATAGATCTTTACATTTTTTTCCAGACAATCCTGAAATACTAAATAATTTAGCATGGTTATATGCTACTTGTGAGCAGAGAGAACTAAGAAATCCTGAAAAGGCTTTAATATTAGCACAAAAGGCAGCGAACCTTCAAAGCTCACATTATATATTAGATACATTAGCAGAAGCCTATTATGTTAATGGATATATAGAAAAGGCTATTGAACTTGCTGAAAAGGTACTGACAATGGAACTTAAAAACCCTAAGCATTATGAAGATCAATTGGAAAAATTTAAACGAGCATTATTATAAAAAAATTATAAGTTACTCTTATTCAATTTATAAACTAAGTATTAAACTATGAGGAATAAGTTTTGAATCCATTTATTCAAAATTGGTTATTACCCCCCAGGATATATAATGTTATTGAATCGTGTAAGGATTTAACATATCTTATTCTCAAAAACGACTTATCCCTTATTAAAAAAAATAAAACATTAAAAAATAAGTATAAAGGGGAAAGGTGTTTTATTTTAGGGAGTGCTCCCAGTATTAAAGATATTGACATACTGAAACTAAAAAATGAACATGTTATTGTTATGAGCACTTTTTATAATCATCATCAGTTTAAAGAACTTGCTCCTGAATTTCATAGTAATGTAAAAATAACAGATAAATCTACAGAGTCTGAAAAATATGATTGGCTGCTTGCTATTGATAAAAATGTAAATAGCTCTTACTTTTTTTTTGATCTAAAAGATAAGTGGGTTATTGACAAATATGGTTTGTTTAAAAATAAAAATGTGTATTACATAGCAACCTCAATTATCAGGCGCAAATTTAATATATCAAAAATAACTCGTTTTTATAGGACCAATCCTTTACAGGCTTTAGAAATAGCAATCTATTTAGGCTTTAGTCCAATATATTTGCATGGAATAGATTTAAATGAGGCTTGTATAAATGAATATAAGCATTTTTTTAATTCCAATCTATTACCAATGAAAGATCCAGATATAGAGAAAAGTGATAAATCTAAACGTAATCAAAGCACATTATTTCATGCAACAAGTTTAACATATAAAGAATTCGAAGATATCGCTACTTATGCAAATAATCAAAACATTGATATTATTAATTTAAATTCCAAAAGCATGCTAAAAATGTTTCACTATAGAGATTATAATGAAACAGTTTAATCCAAATAAACTCTGGACAATAAAAAATGGAAAATAAACATTTGAACATTTTAGCTATAATACCGGCACGAGGAGGTTCAAAGGGGATCCCAAGAAAAAATATTCGCCCCCTATGTAATAAACCATTAATTCATTATTCTATTCATAATGCATTAAGCTCAATTTATGATATAGATGTTTATGTTTCAAGTGATGATGAAGAAGTTCTTTCAATTTCAGAAAAATTTTATGCAAAAAAACACTTGCGAAGTAATGCTTTTGCTGAAGATCATGTTACTCTTGATCCAGTTATTTATAATGCATTGAATGATATTGAAAAAATTGAAAACAAAACATATGATTATGTAATTACACTACAACCGACATCACCTTTACTAAAGTCCTCAACAATAGACAAAGCAATTAATCATATTATTTCCAACCCAAAAATTGATACCTTGATTTCTGCAAAAGAAGATACTCATTTGAACTGGAAAAAAGATAACGATAAATATCTTCCTAATTACAAAGAACGTTTGAATAGACAGTATTTAAAACCTAATTTTCGGGAAACAGGTGGTTTTTTAATTACAAAAAGAAATATAGTAACTGAAAATAATCGTATCGGAAAAAACGTTGACCTTTTTTTACTATCAAATGGTGAAGAACTAGATATTGATTCTTACGAAGACTGGAGTATCTGTGAATTCTATTTAAAGCGAAAAAAAATTCTGTTTGTTGTTTCTGGTAATAAAAAAATTGGGATGGGTCACGTTTACAATACTCTACTTATCGCCAACGATATTCTAAACCATAATATTGAATTTATTGTTGATAAAGAAAGTCAGATGGCTTTTGAAAAGATATTGTCACTTAATTACAAGGTCAGTATACAAACTTCAGACAATCTTATAGGTGATATTTTAAAAATAAAACCTGATATTGTTATTAATGACAGATTGGAAAATTCATATGCATATGTTAATACATTAAAAAAACATGGTATGAAAGTAATTATTTTTGAAGACCTGGGTAAAGGAGCAAGTCTGGCAGACCTGGTAATTAACGCTGTTTATTCACAAAAAAAATTGGTTGATAATTTTTACTTTGGTCACCATTACTTTCTTCTAAGAGATGAATTTATGCTATCTCAACCTCTTACAAATGTTAATTCATCAGTTTCAAATGTTCTCTTAAGCTTTGGTGGGACTGATCCAAATAATTATACTCACAAAGTACTGGATGCAATCTATCAATATTGTATAGACAAGGGAATAATCATTGATGTTGTTGCTGGTATTGGATATGATAGATATTCATCTATTAAGGATTTTGAAAAGGTAAACATTCATAGAAATATTAATAGAATATCGGATTTTATGAAACAATCAGATATTATTTTTTCAGCTTGTGGAAGGACAACATATGAAATTGCATCTCTTGCTGTTCCAGCTATTGTAATGGCACAGAATAAAAGAGAAATAACCCATTACTTCCCTTATGGTGAAAATGGATTTATAAATTTAGGTTTAGGTACAGAAGTAAAAAGTAGTCAAATTGCAAATGAGTTTATAAGATTGGTTACAAATACAAAATTAAGACAACAAATGTCTAATCTTATGAGAAAGGCAGATCTTAGAAATGGAAGAAAACGTGTCTCTGATCTGGTTAATAACATTATAGAAAGCACATAAAATGATGGACATATTATCATTATTTAATCAGAAACAGTCTTTAAAAAAATTACCATCTATACCTTATATTATTGCTGAAGCAGGTGTTAATCATGAAGGCAATATGGACACTGCAAAACGTCTGATTGATGAAGCCTGTGAGGCTGGTGCAGATGCAATAAAATTTCAAACATATAAAGCCAGCACTCTGGCATCAAAAAATTCTCCAGCATATTGGGATACAACTAAAGAACCGACTCCTTCTCAATTTGAGTTATTTAAAAAGTATGACACTTTTTGGAAAAATGAATTTGTTATTTTGAAACAATACTGCGACGAAGCTGGTATTGAATTTATGAGTACACCCTTTGATATTGAGTCTGCATCTTTTTTGAATTACCTGATGAAAGTATTTAAAATTTCTTCCTCTGATATTACTAATAAACCTTTTATTGAATTCATATGCCAATTTAAAAAGCCAATTATACTATCAACCGGTGCAAGTAATATGAATGAAATTAAAGAAGCAGTTTCATGGATTGAAGCATATGGGAATAAATTGGCTCTA
>Ga0272440_1000261_pt1 | contig 44521 bp, 73 predicted proteins | sample SSMMMBAug17_FD_192440 | JGI IMG/M metagenome (GOLD analysis project Ga0272440, IMG submission 192440) | Marine sediment archaeal communities from Little Sippewissett salt marsh, Falmouth, MA, United States - SSM-MMB-Aug17 | ecosystem: Environmental > Aquatic > Marine > Wetlands > Sediment ...
GCCTTTTTAGTTTTTTTTTAAATATAGCAACTAAGAATCTTATATATCAAAGGGGCCTTTTGTTTTTTTCTAAGTGGAGTGTGGGAGTATCCCTACTAGTACTAAGGGGTATCCCCCAGGGGGGGGTGATCCTCCGAGACCACCTACACACGCAAAGCAACAGAGTTAACATAAGATATATTATGTGACATAGTTTCTATGCAATCCAGTGATAACAAGAGATCCAACGTATCGAGAAGTATCTATATATTAGCATATCCGCCATGATTAGACAACTATCCCTATTTCGGAACTACAATATAGAGTATTCGGTATCTATAATGCTCTCATTGCTTTGTAATTGCTCCAGCTGCTCAAGTTTCTTTGAATGAGTATCAATCGCTATGTTAATGTTGAAATCCTTTTGAATGCCGTTTCTGATTTCCATCGATCTTTGGGTGTAGATCCCTGAAGCTTTGGCGAGATCCAACATGGAGGCCTTATCAATCTTTTCTGGATTCATTGATTCAACAGCGCATGTGTTAGCATTCATGGCGAATATTAGCGAGTTCCTCTTTTCAATAGCTTCTGCCTGTTGGTATATATCACTATTCATATCACCCTGTGTACATATTCTTGACACTGTGGAAGCAGAACGACTGAAAGCTTTTGATATCTCTGTAAGACTTGCACCTGCTTGCCTGAGAGCTAACATTGCATTTTGTTCCTCTTGGCTTACATTGCGATATCGTTGCTTCAAGATCCGCAATTTCTTTGAATTGTCTTGTAATTGCTTCAATTTCTTAGCATCCATATTAGAGATGTTGTATGTTTTTGAATCGTGATTGTAATAATCATCTATGAGTGATAGTTCTTTCAATTCGTGTATTGATAATTCTGAATCACCCAATTCTTTTTGTAAGTGCTGTATATGTTCGTCTTCAACAGTTGTTTCATAGTACGCTTTTGTTGGTTTTGAATCTTTCAGGTAGTCTTTTTTTTTGTATTTCATAGTTGATATATATCCTTTTCATTAATCTCATATCGCTTGTTTGTGAGCCTTACCAGGCATTCATAGTTTCTTTGCTTTTTGTAGCTGCCATAAGCAGATATATATAGGAATACAGTTATACTGTATAGGGTGTCAATGGTTTCGGGGATTGTGTTTTTTGGGTGTTTGTATGTTGCGTGGTTGTTGGCTTAGAAGCTTATCTAATTTTCTTGGTTTGTTTGTTTTGCTTTGATTATTCAAGAAGTTGAATATAGTTATGTAGCTAATATATCAGAAAAACTTCATGTTTTATATCGTTGCAATTGAAACATATTAGTAGTATAGTTCTCTTAGGTGACAACGAGAATTCATATATATCTCGTTGAGAAATTGATAATAATAGCCATAATTGGCTATTCCTAGTACTGTGGCAAGTACTGGGCTTGCTATAGCCGTTTCTTACTCCTATTGAGTTTCACAACTCATAAGTCGATTGAGTATAATCATCGTCTTGCCTGTAAGAATCCATAGCGTAAGCATGGCATGGCATAATAGGAGAAAAATCATGGATAGAAAAGAAAAAATAATAAGAAAAAAAATCTCTAAAGCGTTGAAGGGTCTCTATGATGATACAGAAAGTACTTATTACTTTTCAGTATCGTCGTATGACCATGAATTAAGGTTATACGACTATCTACCAAAGCAGTTGCATAATAGTATGATGAATCGAGAATTGATATCTGATATCTGTTTTGAGATATATTCAAAACAGATATCAAAATTTGTGGAAGATACTGGTGACATGTATGCACCTGGAGAAAGTATTGCAAGGTGTAAATGGAGACTTAGATATAAAAGGCACCTAATAACTGACTCTCTTATGAGTAAAGTTATGAGAAATCACTTTGCAAAAAGAGTATTGCCGATTATTAAAAATGCTGAATATTTAGACGGGAATAATTTTCAGCATTTGCGAATATCCGATGAAAATTTGAGAGTAATTGAAAGACTTTCAAAGTATAATAAGCAACTACAAAAAGAAATAATTGCTTATAAAGAAAAAATCAAGAAACTCAGAAAACTAGCATACAAAAAATAGTTAGTTTTTTGGAGTAAGAAACAAAATAAGGAACGGTTATAGTCAATAGATTATAGCCGTTTTTTTTTGCATAAAAACAGTGTAAATCTACACTAGCGTTTTGCGTTGGGTAGTAGCTGTGTAAGGGGTTAGAACATGTGGGAATACGATATCATAGATAGCAAGTTAAATACAGAATATAAGATAGGATACAAAACGTCGGTATCTGCTCACAAAGTAGCTGAAAAATTGAATACTGAGTATGGGGCAGAACGTTACTATGTTAGACAAGTTTTGGTAAGTGAATAATAAATAGGAGGTAATTAAAATGAAAAAAATAAACGTAGATGAAATAATAGAAAAATGTGAACAGGAATTTGAGTTTGAAGTTCCTGATCACCTAGAAGGGAAGCATATCTGGTTGAATGTATCACCAGTATATAGAGATGGGGACGAAAATAAGGAATTAATCGGGGTACACTCTTATATCACCGATGGAAATAATGATCTAGGTGTAGTTGATGACTTCATACCGATAGAAGAGGTTATATAACATGACATTAGAGACTGAGTTACAACTATTATTCTGGAGTGCAAAGAATCAATTCATTGATTGGATCTTAGAAGGACCAACCCCAGAGTATATTTTTAATCAATAAAGAAAGTGAGGGAATAATAATGAAAACTATAAACGAACTAGATGATTATAAATACGCTTGGCATGCCTCAAGCTTTGATCCTGATAAAAGATTCAATAATTTTAAAGAATATATTACGGAAGTATTAGACAACTTAAAAACATTCTGTAATGACAATAACTATGATCCTGAATATATTAACGACAAAATAATAGATTGCGCTTGTGATTATTTGCATAGTCAATCTAGCTGTATGAATTGGGCAGTAACAGGACCCGCAAATTTTCCAGTATCAAGGAATGAAAAAAGAATGGCAGCAACAGAAAAAAAACACGAAAAGCTAGCGTATTATTGCAATGAATACAAAAAGATACTCAAAAAGAAATTTGATGCAAAACTAACAGAATCCGACAAGGTTTCTAATTGGAAAAAAGAAATTGAGATATTAAAAGATCTTCAAGAAACTTATAAAAAAGTTAATATTCTAATACGCAAACATAAACTTAATAATATCGAAGACTCTTTAAAAGTAGAAGATTTAAAAAAGATCTTTGATAATTACCCTAAAATTAAGAGTGATTTAGAATCTAGCTTGAGGATCAATTATCCTTTTAAAATCCATGGGTTTAAGCTTACGAATAATTTAGCGAACATTAAACGCTTAGAATCTCAAGTGAGACATTCTGAGAGAACAAAAGAAAACAACCATGACGTATCATTTAACTGTGATTTTGTAAAAGTAGAACATGATGATACAGAGTTAAGATGGAACCTTTACTTTGACGGTAAGCCAAGTTTTGAGATAAGAAGTATTTTGAAGTCTAACGGTTTTAAATGGAGCCCAAAAAGAACAGCCTGGACAAGGTTTTCAAAGTCTATGGATAAAGAACGACTTGAGAATATTTTATATCAATTAAGTGAGGTTAAATAGTTATGAGTGTACAAGTAGTAAATAAAAAAGTATTGAATAAAATTGTTTCAGGATTATTGAAAGAATCTGAATATGTAATAGGAGAATTCAGGCATTTTGTAAACGATTTTAAAAACTATAACGATATAAAAAGCTGGGAGAGCGCATTAATTTGTATGATGTATGATCTAAACGTTAAAACGTATAACTACAGGTATCGAATGGAGCAAGAAAAGATTGATAAAAGCTTATGTTTTGAACAAATAGAAGTATCTAAACTTGAATTTATAAAATCACTAGATTACTACATATATCAATGTAGCGAATCAATAAATGACGATTCTAAGTTATTGAAACTTTTAAAACAGTTACAAACTAACGTTAGAGATTTTTATATATCTAATTTAGAAGCGTATAAAAACTTACCATGGGGAGAATAAAAAAATGAACAAAGAAACAAATATTAACATAGAATGTATGGATTATAACGAACTTATTTCAGATTTTAATGATTCGGGATTAAAAAAGCTAATAAATAGCTTGTTCTATCCTTTTACTAGCGGAACGCTAAAAGAACTATTCAAAAAAATTGAAGACTCAAAGATAAGTACTTTAATTTCAGATTGGAATTGCAAAATTGACGATTTTAATAAAGTATCTGACGGATATAATGTCAGACCACTAAATTTATTAAATTATGGAGAATAGATCAATGAACAAACAAGAAACAAAACAATCAATATTAAAAGATTTAAAAGCACAACGGATCAGTCTACAGTCATTAATTAACATGATTAGAAAACATGATACTAAAAAGTTAACGGTCGATATTAGTAATCATGGGGAATTGATATTTTTGACTAATTTGACAAGTTTAAATTAATAAAGGGATAACACAATGAGGCAAGAAAACATAGAAGCTGAAGCGTTAACCAAAAATCCTAAAGAGCGATTATGTTATATAGCCGGTTATAGATCATGTTTGCAAAATTTAAAACAATGGTTATTAAAAGAAAATAATGGAGAACATATTAGCTCGATTTATGATTTTATAAATGAAATGGAGAAAAAAAATGAAAACAAATAAGGATTTAATAATAAAAAAGGGGCTTTACTCTTGCTTGCCTGGCAATTGTTTTGAAATACCAAAGGGATCTCGAGTTAAAAGGTTTGACGGTAGATACATTTTAGATGATACAAGCGTACTAAAGTATTCAATTGATAGGCATGATGCGACTTATTACGGAGTTGATATTAATGAATGTGATATAGATTTTGAAGGAGAAAAACAAAAATGATTGAACCAGATAAGTTAATTAGGATGCTTAATAGAGGTATGACGCATCAAGAAATAGCCGATGAGTTAGGCAAAAAAAGACAATCAATTACCAGGAAAGTAAAAGAGTATGAAGGCAAAGGATTAATAGAAAAAAAGTGGAGAACGTTAAATATTTAGATATTCTGTTTTATTTGATTTTGAATACTAGAATATGAGACTATTATAAAAAAAGAGGTGACAACATGCAAAAAACAACATTAAATGACATAAAAAAAGAAAAACCTTGTGAAGAAGGCTGGAAGAAACTATTAAAAAGTTTAAATAAAACTAAACCAGATCCAGAAATATTAACATTAGAACACATATTAAATAGCAACGGATTGTCTGATGCGTGCTGGGTTGCAGGTATAGTACTTGGGCTAAAGAGAGAATTAAGATTATATTCGTACTGGGTTGCAAAACAGGCTAAAAAATATGTAAAAGATAAAAATAAATACAATAAAATTATTAATACGGTTAATTTATCTGCATATGGATATGTTATGGCATCTTCTTTGGAATCTGCTAGGGCATCTGCATTGGCATCTACTATTGAACCTGCTAGGGCATCTGCATTGGCATCTGCTAGGGAATATGCTTGGTCATCTGCATGGGCATCTGCTTTGGAATCTGATTACAATAAAGGGATTAAGTTATATAGTAATAAATTCATATAGATAGTATGTAATGGCAAATTGCCAAAAATGGTTAAAACAAAAAACCATTTTTAGATTATGAATAAGGAGAAAAGCAAATGAGTGTAATAGATTTTATTATATTGGGAGAAATTCAGAACGGAAACAAACATCCGTATATCATAGCTGATAAGGTGGTTAATTTTGACATGGTTAAAATTAGTAAACCAGCTGTATATAAAAATGCAATTAAACTTCATGATAAAGGTTTTTTAAATCGTGAAATTGAACAAAAAACAAAAATGCCAGCAAGGAAAGTTTATTCAGTTAATTATGAAGGGGAAAAAGAGTTTAAACGGTTGGCAAAAGAAATAATCAAAAATCCTTTAACTGGAGAATTCAACGCTATATTTATTTATTCTGCATTTGTTGATTTTAATATATTGGTAGATGAATTATTGAAAAATTTAAACAATCTAAAAGATAAATATAAGAATAAAGAAGATATTTTTATTAAACAGAAATATTTATTAGTTCTTACGTATATTAATTGGATTGAATGGGTGTTACAGGGGTAAATTTATGAGCGAAAAAGTATTCGAAATAGTTATAGTGCCAAAAAAAGCGTATAAGATTACATTGAGTCATAAAAACAGGTATGCTGCTATGTCACAGGCTTACAAATTAATGATGGATGATTTTAAAACTCAGAAACTAAGAGCATTTAATTATTCGATTAAAGTATATAAATGAGGTGAAGAAATGAATAAAAGACTTAAACAAAAAGATATAATAATTCCTGTCTCTAGTACTATTAGACAAAATATGGGGATAAGCATTGTATGCCTTGTAGATGATGATGATATATATTCATATAATCAATATGGTCATCAGTGCATAACTCCAAAAAATTACACTAAGTTTAGGAAAATTGGATATGTTAATATTGAAGATATAGAAAATATTATGACTGCAAATAAAACAGAAATTCCAAGGGTAGTAAAAAAGGCATTAATGGATAATTTAGATAACTTACAATTAATCTAATGAGATGTGGTGTATGCGGAAAAATAGTATTTCTTAGTGATTATTATAGATATTTACCTGATGGGTGGATAATTTGTATTAATTGCGAGTTTAAACATAAGGGGAGATGAAATGTCAAACAAAACTATTATTTTATTTTTATTAGGTTTTACAATCATTGCGTCATTAGTCATCTTAAATTTGAACAGACTAACTAATAACAATTTCTTTGGAATGATCGAGCATAAAATTTGTGTACCAAATATGTATGATCGAAAGCAGCATCATGCATTAAAGAGTATGAAACCTAAAGACCATCAAGTGTTAAAAGGAGTAAGATAATGAATAATATAAATAGAAATTGCAACTCTTGCGACTCTTGCAACTCTTGCAACTCTTGCGACTATTGCGACTATTGCTACTATTGCAACTCTTGCAACTCTTGCAACTCTTGCAAAAACTTAAGAATGACTGAATATAATATTTTTTGTTATTCAGAACAATAGAGGAGAAATAGGGATTATGAACGTATTAAGTTTATTTGATGGGATTAGTTGCGGTATGGTTGCTTTAGATAGAGCTGGTATAAAAGTTGATAATTATTATGCTAGTGAGATTGATAAGTATGCTATACAGGTATCTAAAAATAATTATCCTAGCATAATTAGACTTGGTGATGTAACGAAATGGAGAGAGTGGGATATAGAACATCCTGATTTAGTCATAGGTGGTAGCCCATGCCAGGGTTTTAGCTTTGCTGGTAAGCAATTTAACTTCGATGATTCTAGATCAAAATTGTTCTTTGAGTTTGCGAATATTTTGAAATATTATAATCCAAAATATTTTCTACTAGAAAATGTTAAAATGAAAAAAGAATACCAAGACATTATAAGTGGTTTTTTGGGTGTGCACTCTATAGAAATTAATAGCTCTTTAGTTTCTGCTCAAAACAGGAAGCGGTTATATTGGACAAATATTCCAGGAGTAACTCAGCCAAAAGATAAAGGCATTATGCTTAAAGATATTGTGCATGAAAATGTGGATATATGTTCGTTATCTGCTAAAGAAATTGGGTATATGTTACGTGGAAATGAGAAATGGCAGCAAGCAGGTAAATGCAGATTAGATAGGTATTTACAATATCCAGAGGGTAAATCTTTTTGCGTTACGAAAAATATATCCAAAGGGGTACCATACAATTGTCTATTTGAGGAACTCGCTTCATACATTGTACCATTCGATAAAACGATAAAGATACTCGATAAAGAAGTGGTGCGTGGTAAAATTGGATATTTTCGGAAAAACTCTCAGGCTAACCGAGTCTATTATATCCATGATAAAGCAATAACCCTATGTGGTGATGCGGATGTTGGATCCGCAGGAAAAGGTAATTTGTTATTTGGATGCATCACTCCAGACAGAATCAACAAAAGGCAAAATGGCCAAAGATTCTCAGAAGGAAAGAAGTTCTATACATTAACAGCTCAAGATCAACATGGGATTCTAGTCGAAGGATACATTAGAAAACTCACACCTATCGAATGTGAGCGGTTACAAACTCTACCAGACGGGTACACGGAAGGTGTATCAAACACTCAGCGATATAAGATGTTAGGTAATGGATGGACTGTGGATATTATTTCTTGGATACTTTCTTTTATGAAATAAATGTTATATCGCATATCTTGAAAGGATTGCTAAATGAAAACTAAAATAATAAGTTTATGCGAATTCAGCCGACCATTTAAGACGTGGGATGATCTTGTAAAGTTAGCAAAAAAGAAAGCGAGGGTGATGAATGAAACTAATAGATAAAATACAAAAATATAACGATTTATCTGTTCAATTATTTGAAATAGAAAGAGAATTGACTGATTATTGCATTAATAAAATTAGAAAAATAGGAGTCAGAGAATTTGCAAGAAAGATAAAATATTCACCTAGTTATATTTCAGATATAGTCAACAGAAAAAGATATTTCCCAGATATTTTTTATAAACATTTTATAGAAGAAAGCGAGGTTAAATAATGGAAGAATTACTAAAGGCGTTATCTGAATTAGATTGCGGAGATAATAGTTGTTTGTTTGCAAGTAAAAAAGTAGGAATGAGAACAAATGGTGGATGCCGTTGCATAAAAGAATTACCGACAAAACTACAATTAGCAATTAAAAAAATATGGTGGGATTACAAAAATAGATAGTGATTGTGAATAAAATTATATATGACAGCAATATCACATATAATAAATTGATAATTTTATAGATGATTAAAGAAAGCGAGGTAAGAATATGTTAAAAATTTATAAAGTTGATAGAGGTAAAGTGCCAGTTACAGGAACAAACCTAAATCCACATAAGTTTGGTATGACATTAGAACACGATTATTATATATCTGGAAATAAAGATAATGCATTTATTGATTCAGAATATGTAAATAATACTAATAATATGACTTATTTTTTAAAAAAATTGAGAGAAGTTATGAAAATAGAAGGATTCCAGTTTTCAGAAGATCAATTACAATACAGGAGGAATCATATTTAGAAAGCGAGGAATAAAATGAAAATAACTAACTGTGATATATGTGGTAAAGAAATGGATGATGTTATGGATTATGATTTAGACTTTGCAAGTATTGATAACGAGGATATACGATTATTATTTGATTGTGATATTTGTATCAAATGCCTACATAAAGCGTATTTAGTTACATATAGAGCATTAAAGACGCATTTCTATAGCAACATTAAGATACAAGGAACTTGGAATAATTTTAGTCTATTAGAAAGTGAGGGATAAATGAAAGATAAAATAACAATAAATGTATCAAGCCTAGATGAGGTAAGTGATAAAATATGTATAAATTAATTTATTCTATAATTATTGGGATTGGGTTTGGATTACTCCCTATCAACATAAAACTAAAAATAGCTATTATATTTATTGTTATAGGATCAATAGGATTAATAGTACATTGGTTTGATTTGTTAATGAAAAAAAAATAAACAAAGGAGTATGAGTAATGAAATTTAAAGCAGGTTGTTCTCCAATAACAAGCACTATTTATGTTGGTAATGTTAAAAAAGATGGGGTTTGGGCTCCTAATAAAAAAGATATAACAAAATCAGCTGTTTCTGCTGTTGCACAACATTTATTGCAACTCAACCAGAAAATGCAGTTTAGTTATAATGGAAAGAAGTATGAGCTATTAGTAAGACAAATAAACGATAAAGAAAGTGAGGGCAAGCGATGAGTAGATTACGTTTTGATACATTATATATTGATTCAGAAATAGATTTAAGAGAATACAAAGACGAAATAATTGATTGGGTAAAAGTGAACTATGAAGCAGAAGAAGTATTTGATACAAGTGATCTTGAGGAATGGGCTATGGATAATGGATTTGTCAAAGAAAGCGATGGTGAGTAGATATGAACTTAAAACCAAAAGATGTAGTAAGAATAAATGGTAAGTATGAAACGGTTGTTGATGTAGATTATAATGTAGCAGATTTTACAGTATTTTGGTCGAATTGTTATGAGATTGACGACATAGACAAAGATGAAAACGGTAATCCTATAATTCTTATATATGGAGAAGATGTAGACGTTGGAAGTAAAGAACAGTTTATTGGATATTTTCCTGAAATAAGAAAGGATTATCCGTTCCATACTGTTGACGGTCATTATAGAGAAGCTAGACCAATACAAGAGAAGAAAGAAGTTGAGCCAGTACACACATCTATTGAAGATATAGATATATCTATAAAGAACATTAATAAAAGGCTTGGAGAGATAGAAAATAAACTTGGAAAAGCATCTAAGTTGATTCATGAACGGATTTATAATTTAGTAAAAAGAGTAGATGATTTGGAGGGTTAGTGGTGAATTGTTGTCAAGAAGATAAATGCCCAGTATGTGACTCACCAGTAGTAATACATGGTAGAGTAATAAAACATTTTACTGTTGATTATTCAGAGTTAAAGAATCAAATAATTAAGAAAATGTTGAATTATATTATAGAAACAAAAGATCAAACTAAATTAATAAAAACATACGATATACTTAAAATACTAGATGAAGTGTTAAGTAATGAATAGGTGCGAGGAATGCAAACATGAATCATATTGCACATCTATATTGAAATATTTTTCATACTGTGTTTGTGCTAGATTTATAAAAAACTAAAAAGGTGGAGAGTCGTTTTCTTCCTCACTATTAAATGCAACATCTGCTACTTTTTTAGAGTCCAAGTATATTAACTCGTTAACTCGTAACTCATAATATGTTTGCTCTTTATACTCCCTTGTTTCCATTCTTCCTACAACTAGAATTTTCCTTCCTTTTGTCAAAAAATCAGCATTCTTATCTGCTATTTCATGCATCAAACAACAGTATATCCAATCAGTTTTCTTTTCTTTTTTATATATTCTATTAACAGCAAGAGAAAACTTAACACAACAAATGTTTTTAGCACCTATATAGCTAATTTTTGGCTCTGATATATTTCCGATAAACATACACTTATTTAACATCTTTTACACTCCCTTTCCAGTGATCCTTAAAAAAAGATACCGATTCAAATATTTTATCCATAAAACTCATTTCTGACTCGTATTCCATTAAATAATCAATAAATTCACTTAATTCTATTAATAGTGGATCTGTACTATACATAATTCATATATCCAAATTTAGCCAATAATAACGCATCAGCAGAGTAATTTCTTATAGTTATCAATGGGAATAATCTCTGCGCCTCTTTTTTTAACCTGTTCTTGAACTGCGTCTTACTCTCATCATTGCTTTTCTTTGGTATTTTAAGAGCTTTTTGCCATTCTAAAGGTCTTGGGTTATACCATTCTATCTCAAGAGCATATAAAGCCATTTCTAATCCATGATAATTACCTGAAAAAGACCAAGCAGAAACAATACCCTGTCCTGGCATTGAGTTAACTTTTTCAAGAACGGCAACTAACCTATCTTCACCGCTTTTGTTCTTTAATTCTTTGATTAGCAAATAGATATCTTTTGGGGTATCAGGCATCTTATAAGCTTCATATTCTTTATTATCTTTTAGAAAAGCAATTCCACCACTAGAAGACCCTGGATCTATTCCTATAACATTCATTTAAGCACCACCATATAGTTGCCATCTAGTATACAAAGTTGTTCCTGTCACTTTTTTAGTTGCTCTACAATAATCACATTCCTCACACCTTATAGGCTTCTCTCTACCCTCTTTCACATCTTTATACCTTGGCAATTTATGCTTTACAACTCTTAATTGATATTCCACAAACTCTTTAAGTGTCCTATCAATATCTTCTTTACTTGTTCCATATTGGTCTGACTTAAAGCTAACAATAACCTTATCAGGGTATTTCTGCTTTGTTACAACAGATATTAATGGTTCGTAATAATCTTCCTCATCTCTACCATTTGACAATGCTTCTATTTTTGCATATAAAGAAACTTGCCTGAAATACTTATAATACTCAAAAACACTTTCATAAATACTTAACTCATTATTCCATTCTTTAGTATCTAAAGAAGCTAATACTTTAAGATCAGAAAATCTTTTTCTTTCCTTCATGTATGAATCTATCAGGATTTTCCATTTAACACCTAACCATTCAGCAGTAAAAACTTTCTCTTTTTCTCCAGATAGAGAATCCATAAAAACTTTGTCATTTTTTATAACGTCAATTATATTTTCCATGTCTGCATATTTAGCATAAAGCGTGCCACCTTCTTTATACAAATCAGGATTAGATGCTTTGAATTGGTCGAGCCTTCCCTCGTTCCAAGCATGAACATATTGACCTTGGATCATTGCGCCCACTTTTTTATCTTCCCAATATATCGTCTCTTCTTTTCCATCGATTTTCTTTTTATATCCAAATATTTTAGCCATAGCATACGCTTCGCACTTTTCAAAATCAGAAAACTGAGAATTACTAAAATACTCTTGATTAGTTTCTTTGTCATAATAGTTCTCCCTAGTTACAATCATTTATTTTCTCCTCTTTTAACTTTCTTACTAGTTTATTTAAACTAGCATGTACATATTCAAGTCTGGCTTCATATGCACCTAGCAACATATATTTATCAAGTTTATAATCATCATGATTACTTTTGATTCGGGTTTCAATTTGCTCTAATGCTCCAATTATATAAGCTCTTGTTAACATATCCATACCTATAGCTTAACTATCTCATACTCTGAATCACAAACCTTTGTCATAAAATATTGTAGCCCAGATTTTTTACATGCTTCTATAAAGCTATTTTGGCTATCAGTATCTAAGCTTTCTAGCCTATCAACAAGTATCACACCTAGCTCACCAGTTAATTTTTTCGCTATTTCCACTGATAATTCAAGCTGCTCACCAGTACTCATGTTTTGTATTGGTAGGCCATTTATCAAAGGCACTCCATCCTTAACACTTAAACCCTCTATCGGGGACTTAACCTTTTTTAATAATTCAGATGGCAATGACCTAGCTATCTCGATCTTCTCAGTAAGTTTATGAGACTCTAACACTAGCTCCTCTACCTGCTTATGGTAAGACATTGCATTATCATATTCACTAATATAGGACTTCATTTTCTCTGCAAAGTCAGCCTCTTCTTGCAATGGCTCTAATTTTATTTCTTCTTCTTTTATCAGCTTAGACTCTTTAACTTTGTTTTCTAAGTCTCTTATATCAATCTCCATTGCACCGTTATTTGTTTTTATTTGAGATTCCATATCAGACTTTTTTTCTTTCACATCTAATTCAATCAACGACAACTCTTCTTTTAGCTGGTTAATTCTATTCTGGATAGATGAGTACTCTTCTCTTTTTTGACTCTCATATAAAGAGAAATTACTTCTTAGGTCTGCGTTAATCTTTGCATACTTTCCCTCAATAGAATCTTTTTTATCATTGAACCCCTCTGCAATATTTTTTGCTTCCGTTATTTTATTGTTATGCTCTTGCGCCTTGGTTATTTTAGAATAATATTCGCCAAGCTTAATATCTCTCCATTTTTCTGCATTATAGTTTTCAGGTATATTTTTTAGTATATCTGCTGCAATTGCTTTTTTATTTTTTATTTCTCTGTTCTTATCTTCCCTAGTTAAGTAATATGATCCTCTTTTAGATTGAATATCATCTAATATATTTAAAATATGTTGCTCATAATTAATGTTTTCTGGTATCTCTCCAAACCATTCTTTTATATCATCCATTGACCACTCAATATCAACCATCCCTAGCAATATTTTGTTTTGCTCTTTTGTACTTGCTTCAATAAATGATATAGGTCTGAATTGCTTGTCATTAAATAGCGTCCTAAGATAAGTTTCTGGAGATCCTATTATAGAATCATTCTTCACAGTTATTTTATCTGACTTCTCTAAATTCTTTACTCTATCTATAATTGTCCCATCTGAAAGCTCTATAAACATAGAAGCCTCTTTTTCTCCTTTTCTTATAAACTCAGACCTTATATTTTTATTTGACAAAGCTTTTTCAATAGCCTCTAATATAGACGTTTTTCCAGTTCCCTTTTTACCAGATATTATATTAATTTGCTTTGGATCAAGAGTTATTTCCTCAATCCCTAATGTGTTTTTTAAAACTATCCTCTTTATTGTTTTCACTTCTTATCTCCTTTCTTTTCTTCACCGCTTTCATTATTATCAATACTTGAAACTGGATTAGCTCCAGATTTCTCTTTTTTAAACATTTTAAACCAATCAGACCTTTTACTCATTCCATCTTTAAGTGAATTATATATACTAATCAACTCCGCATAATCTATTTCGCTAAGCGCCTCAAGATTATAACCAAAGTACTCTTCAATCATTTCTTTTTTAACGCTAAACTCATCATCAAATACAGCAACCATTTTTTTAGCTCTATCAATCAATGGATCTTTATGTGATCCTTTTAGAGTTTCATGGCATGTATTCACAGCATCCTCAACAACATCTCCTGGAATAACAGCAAGAATACAAGCTCTTACTCTTCTTGCACCTAGATTGCTAGTCATTTCATATATATCCCTAGGATCTGTTAATTTTGTATTTCCACCTTTTTTTTCTCTGATATGCTGAACTGTAAAAACCTGAGTCCTTCTAGTATTAGTTTCTAAATCCCAAGCATAAGCCATCATTTCAGACGATCCATAGTTTCGAGATAACTCAACTAAACCATAATCAATATTTCCCCAATGTTGAGCTACAGATTCAGCAAGTCTAATACTTGCCCCAGTCACCCTCTTTCCACCTCTAGGATAACTATATTCTGCTTTTTCTGCTAAACTTTTTCTCTGGCATGACTTTCTGATCCTATTACAAGCATCGATTTCATCCCTTGGAAATTTCTTTGCTATTGTCATAGCTGCCTGTATCTCTTGCATCTGCTTATTTGATACGATTTCTGTTGTAGAAGTTGTCACCATATTTTGCTTAACTTCCATAATTTCTCTCACATCATCCATATTAAGCCTCCTTTTTTTTGAAAAAGGCTTACTCACGACTATGGTTGCGGTGACAACGAAAGGAGTGTCGCTTTCAGCCTCTTTTTTTAAGATAATAATTGTTGATTTTTATTGTCACCTTGAATGAATTATAGTTTAATTTATTTAATATGTAAACATATATTTTTAGGTAGGGTATAGAGAGAACGGCTCTATACCCTATAGAAAAAGGAGGACTTTCTTACGTCACTTTAGTTCCTTAATTTCTTTTATTATTTCTTTTTTCACAGCATCTATTATAATATCGTCAAAGTTTCCTTTAATTGTTTTTTTAAGTCCATCACATAATGTTTCAATCATTTTTATAGACTCTTCCGTATTTAAGCCTTTTATTGATTCATAGAGAAACTTTTTAACATCTGTTTTAATTTCTTTGCTTGGTATTAAATTGACCAACCCCTCAACATTATGCACACCTATCTTTATTATAGAAGATATAACCCTGCTTATTATTGGACCAATTACAATACCTAGAAAAAGCACAACAACGTAAGATCCAGCACCACCAATTATTTGTTTTATTAGTTCATCCATTTATATTCTCCTTTATAGGTTTATCTCTACACCAATAGATCCAGCTTGATAAAATCCATTATAACTTTCCCTAAAATCTTTATATATAACATTAATGTTTTTATTTAGTTTGTAACTTAACTTAGTCTCAATATTCCACGTGTATCCTAAATGAAATGCAATTAAATTCCATCCAAATTTATTATAATATCCTTTAAACTTATGTCTCCAAGAAACAACCGTTCCATTTACCTTACTATCTTCTATCAGAGCAACACTAAACTTATGCCTGAATGGGAAATGTAATACATTATCGTTTAATAGCGCAGCAATCCCAACACCAGTTCTAACAGATTTCATATCATTAATTTCATTCCTACTATATCCAATAAACATAAAAGGGCTTAATCCATTAGTCGTCATCCAATCAGCCCCCATGTAAAAATCGTCTTTATTCTTATTTCCCATAAGAGTATTTGAGTATCTAATACTATACTCATTATCTTCATCTAAAAAAGTATATGAAGCACCAGCATTTCTAAAATAACTCGTACCATCAGAAAAAGAACTATAATCTATTTTTAAATTATAACCCCACGTAAAAGATATTAATAAAACCGCTAATAATTTAATTATTGTTCTCATAATAAGTCCTCCAAGTAATCTATTTTTTCTTTCTACGACTTTTATTTTTAGTCTTTTTATATCCTTTAGATCCACATGGCATATTATTCACCTCCCTGTTTTGTAAGATCGCTATGTTTTTCATCTCGAATCATCATATCTGACAATTTATTAAAAAAACCTATAACAGATTTCTCAGCACCATATCTAATCGACGGCTCTAGCCCACCAAGTTTTCTAACTGTTAAGCTTTTTATAGCACCCATCCCTTTCAACGCTGTATCTATTGACATTCCTCCATATTTTTTAAAAGCAAGCATCAACATCCCAAGATTTAAAGCACCCCTAACAGGTGGTATCATTCTTCCTAAGTCATTCGCCATTATATTTGTACCAATAATACTAATATCTCCGTGATCTAATATTTTCTTTTCTAACTCCCTGCCCTCCTCCACAAATTTCCATAATACATCATTTTTTACTCTTTCTAATTTCCCCTTAGCTTTAGTTAAAGACTCTATAACTGGTGATATTTCTTTCATTACTTCTTTTTTAACTCCTGTTCTAATAGATTCTGCTTTTAAAGATTCAAAGGTTTTTTTAGCCTTACTAAATACATTTTTATTATATAGAGAATTAGAAATTTCACCCATTTGATTCATTATGTCATCAGCTGCCAAATCCATTCCGTTATCCCTTAAATACTGTACCTCTGTAAGGATACCTCTTATCTTATCATTTGCTAATAAGAATGATTTATCTGTTATATCCTGACCCTCTTTTATACCTGCTTCAAGCTGAGACATAACTCCTTTGATTCCTTTTCTTTGTCTAAATAAAGTGTTTTCTACTTTTCCTAAAAGAGAATCGAGATTCTTTTCCATCCCAAGCATTTTCCCCCATTTACTACCTAGTTTTCCATATTCTCCACCAACCGACTCATCTACACGACTTATCAAACTGTTTGCGATATCATCCAATGCAAAAGCAAATTCTTGATTAGATGCTTTTGACTTCATTGAACTAGCAAAATCCCTAAAAGCTTGTTTTATAAAATGAACATCTCTTAATTCTAATTTCGTGCCAACATTTCTCTTTCTCTGTATTTTACTTAATATTGGAACTAATTCTTTTTTTGTTGTCCCTGATAATTCAGGCATTATTGATTTTATAAAACTAGTTAATTTTGATTTTGCGGAATTTCCAGACGTAGAAAGTATCCCCATTGACCCTAATGCATTATCCAATATATCGCCAACCTCTATTAATGTATCGCCAGTCTTAGTTTTTAATATATTATTATATTCCTCACTTAACGCTGACCTAACGTCATCAGTCCCCTTAACTATTGTGTCTGAAAAATTAGCCATTTTCTTTCCAATATCTTCTTTAATTAAATCCAATGACTCACTTGCCTTTTCAAGATTTTTAGAGTTTTGAGTAATCTTATTTTTAACTTTTTTTTCTATTAAATCATTAGCAGAACTTTTTGCACTTTCTATTTTATCCTTAAGTCTATAAACTGCTAACTGAGTCCTTCTCTGAAGATCTTGTTTCTTTAAAATTAGTCCTTGCTGTGCTTTTTTAGCAAGTTCAGATTGAATATATGGATCAGCTAGTTTTCTAGCTTTTTTTCCAACCGCGGAAACTCCTTTTTTTAGATATGGTGCAGCTTTCTCAACCCCCTTCCCAGTTAAAAAAGTACCAGCCCCAGTTATTAGCCCTTTGCTTGCAGCATCTTCTATTTCTTCGCCTTTCGCTAATTCTTCACCGATCTTAGATATTCCAGCTATTGTTGACATCGCTTTCAAACCACCGCCAGTTAAAAATGGAGCAGCATGAAATACTTGCCTTAATGATTCTTTTGTATGACTCTGCAACTTTGACATTAAAATCTCTGCTTCTGATAGTCCGCTATCTCTTAATTTATTTTCATAAATAAAATTTTCTCTCACCTGCTCAGGTAGCGGCATTTCTCCTGTTATAAATCTTTTAGGAGTAGTAATAAAAGACCCAATTCTTTGAATAGGATCTTTTCTCATTCTTGACACAACTTGTTCTTGCTCTGGAGTTAATGCGTCTTTTTTTTCATAACCAGTATAACTATCTCCATCAAATATGCTTGGTTTCTCAACCTCTTTTTTTTCTTGCTTATATCCAATTATTGTATTTATTTCATTCTGTATTTTTTCTGGCTGAGATTGATAAAATTTCTGGAAATCCTCTTTACTCATACTTTTTAACTTGCTTGAGAAATCTTGGAAGCTAGCCATCTTTATTTTCCTCCAGACTGAAAGCTTTCAAAAGCTTTCATTAGATCATCACTAACAACTTGACTAGATGAATCATCTTTAAGACCATATTTTTTCGCAATACTTGGTAGTCTCTCTATTTCAGATTCAGGATCAATCTCTAACTCTAACGTTGATAAAAATAACTCTTTAAGCATCTTCATTTTCTTAATAGCTGTATCCGGATCATTAAACCAGCCAGGAGTAAATAAGGAATCATAAAACTTAACCTCTTCTTTATTTAAAGCAGCTCCAGTTCTAATCCTTGTTAATATGTCCTCCGCATTTCTAATTGCTGTATTAAATATTGCAGCATCTCCACGACCTAATTTCTTCTCAATCCAGTCTCTATATATATATCGATCATCCTCTATCATATTAAGTGCTTGATCTATTGAGTTCAATCCTTGTTTTGCTTTTTGATATTCTGGAGACCTAACTGCTGCCCTATATTCTTGCCTAAGCTTCTTTTGCTCTTTGATATCTTCTTTTACTTGCGTTTCTGCTGGTATCTGTTTTTCTGCTCTAGGCGGAACTGTTACAGTAATAGCATCATCACCATATCCTATCTCTACCGTTTTAGGTTTTTGTGTTACATCTGCTTCCTTTAGAGCCATTGATAGCTGTCTCTGCATCATCCTGGTATCTCTTTCTTGAACTTGCTGAGTTGTTTCAAAAAACACATCAGGAGATTTCCCCGATTTAGTTAGATCGTATATTTCTTGCTTAGTTCTGCCTTCCAATTTCTCCCCTATTATATTCCCTTTATCATCATATCTATTAGCTCTATATACGTGTATATCATCCCCATTTGCCGAAGTCCCGATTTTCAAACCTTCTGGAACTTTAGCCATCATTTCGCTATATTGAGGATATGCTTCCGCAATATTCTCAAAAAACTCATTTATTTGTTTAGTATCGCCTCTCTTGACCATTTGATTAAGCATTGGTTGATTAAGTTTATAAAAATTCAAAAACTCCTGTTGCTTCTTTTCTTCTTCTAACTTTAGTTTTTGTTGCTCTAATACTTGTTGTTCTTTCATCTTTTGTTGCTCTAATACTTGTTGTTGATAAACATTACCATAAGCAGTCTGCGGAGATATTCTAGCCATTACTGGTGTTAATTGAGTCATTTGCTGCTGAGGTGTCATACCTTGTTTCCCTAGGATATCAACCATCTTCTTTGCAGCACCTATTTTCTGTATATTTTCTAATACTTGTTGTTGAGATGCTAGGTTTTGCCAGTAATCACCTCGTCCTTGACCTAATAATCCAGCCATTAAAATCTCCTTTCATTATTTAAAAATAATTCATACCAGTACCTATAGTACCCAATATTCCACCATAATCAGGCTGTCCATAATATGATTGTTGAGCCTGTCTCTCTCCAAGTCCAGTATATGCACTAGCTATCGGTGAAGCATATTGACCTAACAAACCAGCTTGTGTTTGCCCTAAACCAGTTGCCAAATTAGCTAAGTTAGAATATCCCTGCCCCATAGCACCGCCAAGTCCAGTTTGAAGACCAGCCATTTGACCAGCTTGTCCAGTGTATAGATTTGCTAGGTTTCCAGTAGCACCATAACCTAAATTTATAAGCGGCATTAATGCACTTTGTTGTCTCTGAACTAAACCAGGAAGTAATGCAGCTTGTAATTCTGCTTGAGCTGATGGTGATGCACTCATTCCACCAGCAGATAATTGTTGCATTCCAAGATTCAGTTGCCTTTGATATGCTGGATCAGTTTCTAATGGAACCGCCCCAGTGGCTATATCAGTGTATTGTTGCAATGGAGAAATGCCAGTTTGAGCATATGGACTATAACCAGATATAGCTTGTTGATATCCAGTTGTAATATCTTGCATTCCTCTCTTGTAATAATCCTCAAGAGACTTCATTCCTTCGCCAAGAAAGTCTTCTGCTCTACCATATTGTTCACCAGTAACATTAAGACCCATCTGCTGTGCACCTTTTAAATAATCAATAGCTGATTGCTGACCACTAGCTGCCTTACCATAGGCATCCCCTTTATCACTAGCACCCATTACATCAGATAATACTTTACCACCAGTCGTTAATAAACTTGCAAAACTTACGGGATCTATTGGCATTTATCTCAACTCCTTTGCGTATGATTTTTCTATATAATTAAACCCTTCTCTTTCAAGCATTTTACCCATAGAATTTTTTATGTTTGCACCAATACAGAAAACTTTACACTTCTTTCTTTTAGCCCAATCATCCATATGCTTTAACAAAGCCCACTGAACTATTATTCTTTTTTTCTTAGATAATTCAGGATCACTATGCCAAATAAACTCATAAGCCCACATTTCTCTTAAATTACATATATTAGAAACGATAGAAATTCCAGCAATTCCATATATTTCTTTTTTTTCCTCAAGAATAAAAACTTCCTTTTCTCTATTCCCAATAACACCAGCTAGAATTATTTCAACACTATTTCTGTCAAAACCTTGCTTTTCTTTTGGCATCTCTGTTACACATTTCTCTAAAAAATTTATGACATTAAAAATATCTTTACCATCTAGTTCACGTATTTTCATATCCAGCCTCTCGCATCTCCTGAAGCAATTCATTAATTACTTTTTGCTGATTAGATATTATTCTGAATAAATAAGCAAGGTTTTCATCAATAGTTGAGTCACCAGTTATTTGAATTGGAGTTTCATTATCTATTGCACTCCAATCTCCTGATTGCTCTATCTTAAATGTCCTTTTTGGTATTGCTATAGCTCTCATCTAATAACTCCTACTAGTCTCACGAGCGTCTTCCCAAAACCCATTAAATACAATGTTTGCATTATCACCAAAAACAATCCTGTAAGTCCTAGTTTTATAATAACCCATCGGCATTAATGGTCCAAACTTTTCTCTTTTACCAATAGCCCCTAAATCTAATTCGACATCATTTCCAAATATCTCAGTATCATTATCAGACCATGATATATATGCTTTAGGCGCACTATATTTATCGTCAGACTTACCCTCTCCACGCTTTATGTCAACAAGAAGCTTCTTACTTACTTTATAGTTTTTTGATCCAAGGTCATAGTTTCCAAATAATAATATTGTCTGCATCGCATCATTATTATCTTTGTAATAGTCAGGACTAAACTCATAAACAATACTATCATTTAAGTCACCCATAACATGGAAACCCCAGTCTTTACAGTAAGCATAAGATGCAGCAAGAAATCTATCATGATCTGTGTTATTCCAATTACCCCATCTATACCAAGCTTTAGAACCTGTATCATAAACAAATGTTTTATTTTGGTCTGTGAAGCTTATAATCCAATATTGACGACCACCGATTGTTGAAACAAATGTGGCCTCTGCATCTCTAATAGGTCCAAGTGAATCAAATTCTTTTTGATATGCTTCTCCAATATAAACAGGAGTATAGCCATTAAGATAAACAGGCTGTCTATCTGAGTTAAGGAATATTACATTATCATAAAGTATCCCATAAGAATATGGAGAAGCAAGCCCAGTACTTATTATTGTGCCAACTGGAGCAAATGGAATAGTGTCACCCACGTTATACCATATCTCAATACTTTCTCTACCGCATACGTAAATTTTATTATTCTTTCCGAACAAAGCGATAACATCATCAGGTATTCTTTGTGCAGCATAAGTTCTTGATCCGCTTCCTGAATCAAAGTTTGTAGGATCATTAACAACGGATTGCAAAAACTGAGCAGATTTATCAAGATCATTACACAATAAATATGTATCTATTTGAGCAATATGGGTACATCTCGAAGGTGCATTATTTCCAGTTAATGTTCCAGCATTTACACCATTAGTCCAATATACAGCACCGCCATTTGCCATAAACAATCTAGTCTCTGCATTTACAACATCGTAAACCTCGTCGAATATTACCTTTTGATTGACTATTAAATTAACTCCAATAATCTCATTTACCTCGCTGAAATCTTTTTTTGGAATTACATAACACTTACCATTAGTAACTGCAATTAGGGATGATATTGAGTCAAACCAGTGCAAATCAATCCTTGCACCCTCGCTTAAATCTTTAAGTTTTCTTAGCCCTGGTCTTCTCTGTAGAGAAACATTACTTTCTTGATCTACAATCATAATCCCATCTATAATTTCTCTCATAGAGTTAGTTATAGTGGTTTTATCTATGTTTTTATAAGGAGGTAATATTGGTAATTTTTTCATTTTAAAGTATCTCGTTACTTGATAAATTTACCTCTACAGAAATAGAATTAGCACCATTTCCACCACTGCCAGCAGAAGGAGATCCAGCCCCGAAACTACCGCCAGTCCCACCATTCGCACTTAGGCTTATATTCCCACTACCAGTTTTAGAACCATAAACTAAAACAATTCCACCAGCACCGCCACCGCCACCGCCACCGCCTGACGCTTCTCCTGTTGTTCCAGTCCCATCACTACCATCATCCCCATCAGTTATTATAACTAGATCTTCATTTAGTATTAAGTTTTTTACAAATATAGCAACACCAGCACCACCATTTCCACCGTTACCACCAGAAGAACTTGCAGCACCATCATCTGTACCACCTGTACCACCACTACCACCTTGACCAAAACTTATTGGATTATTAATGAAATAGTTAAATGCAACATTATCTATATCAATAGCATCTTCTCCATCATTCCCAGCTGTATCACCACTCCCAGGAGAAACTCCAAGCGCACCATCTACGTTATTAATATTAAATAAACTAACCCACGCCTTACAGTCTCCTGAATCACCACTAGTCCCAGTACCATCTGATCTATTACCAGAACCACCTGTGCCACCCTGACCACCAACACAATAACCAAATTCAACATCATCTGAATCAATAGAAGATCCACTACCAGTCGCACCACCTGTTCCAGCACTTCCACCCCTAACTGATTTACCCTTAGCGTTTATTGTCGCACCACCTGATTTATTAACAATTAAAGTATCGGCTCTTATTACTAACCAACCAACGGAACTTGATACAGTTATGTTGCTATCGATTGTTATTGTTTTAAATAAATACTCACCACCCATAGATGAATAAGCAGAGGATAAGTCATCGCCATGTAATCCATTTCCTATTTCAATATTAAAACTAGATATAATAAATCCATTATCTATATACCTAGTAGATATTGTATCGTTTTCTATATAATCAACATTCAAGCTAGATATGTAAGACAAATCAGAAGATATCACATCTGATTCTATGTAATCAGAATTAATAGTTATCAATCTAGCATTTGAAGCATTTAACGAATCAATACTAGATGAAACTATTGTAGAAGTATTAATGCTAACAGTCCCAATATCAGAGTATGTAATATTAGCAATATCAATACTCGCATTATCATAATAAAGATTGTTTCCTGATATAGAGATTGCTGTTAATCCTGAATTACCTTCCCATTCGTCATAGTAAGAATTTTGGCTCAGAGTTATATCTCCAAGGCCAGTAAATATTTCATATTGACCAGCAAAAACATCACCCTGAACAATCATTGAAACGCCAGTAGATATATCAAACTTAGACCCATGTAAAACATAGAGCGTTACATTGCTTGGAAATGTTAGATTAGAAGCAACAGTATATGTATCTGAACTAAATAAAAAAGTAGCCTCGGTACTACCTATATCAGTTATCGCATTTTCTAAAGCCGTGGTATTTGTTCCATACTCAGATTTTATATCAATAAAATTACTAGCAGTAACAATATCTCCATAACTAACTCCGTCTATGGTCAAATAAGTAGTTCCATCGCTTTGCTTATAAACTACTTTGTAATAACCCTCTGCAAAAACTCCTATCGGATTAACACCATCTATTGCCTGACCATTAGAGTTTAAGTTGATTGGCTGGCTTAATACAGTTGTTTTATTAGCGTCTGAATAAACATCTTTATATGTAGAACTACCATCATTTTCAAAAAACTCAACAGTTCCGTTACTTAAAAAAGAACCTGCGCCGTCACCAACACCAGATATTAAGTTATCTACTTGTTGAGTAGCAGCAAACAACAAACTAAATAACAAACAAGCCGCTAATTTTTTAATCATAATTTACCACCTTTCAACAAATAACTTATTTTTGCTTTGAAGTTATTAGCTCCTTAATTCCATCTATATGAACACCTATAAATTCTCTTAGATCGTCCATCTTTCTATCAAAGTTTAACACATGCTCTTTAAATGCCTTCATTTCGACAAACGTATTATGCAGCTTTTCTCTATCATAAAACTTGTAATCAATCGTCTCTTTATCTTTTTCATAATCATTTTTCAGAACAAAATCTCTCTCATATCTTTCCTTCGTTAATTTATATGCTATAGCACTTATGATTCCAGCAACAGCAAACAAAGCGAGTATTAATCCAAGCAAAGAGTAAAGCTGTTTAATATCTATAATCATCTGACCTGACAAGTTAATACCCTACAATGCTAATCCAGCTAGAAAAAAACCTATTGCTATAAATATAGGATTTTCCCAAAAGTTACGCTCAATTTTTCCTTCCATTATTTTATTATAATAATCAGCTCGATCACGTATCTCGATATAACCATTTATAAACTCTTTTATGTCGGAATTTAATTTATCAATTTCTTTTTGTTGTTTTGATATTAAATTATCATTATTCTGTATTTTATCAAACTGATCCAATATCTGTTTTTCTTTTAAAGATATATCTAGTTTTAACTCATCCTCATACTTAGTATCTCTAACAGGAACTTCAACCTTAACTTCTTTCTCAATAATGACTGGATCAATTTTTTTTCTTTCCACTTTTATTACAATATCATCATCTCTGTATATCTCACTCTCAATTACACCACCTGCAAAAACTGTCCCAACAACCATAGTTCCAATTAATAATATTTTTCTAATTCTCATACTTTTCTCCTTTTTAAAATTTTAATTCAAATACAACTAAGCCATATCCGAGATAATCAAACACCAAATCATTAATACTAAACCCTGTTTTATCAAGGTCAAATATTTCTTTACCAAAGAACAACAAAGACGCACCAAAAAACAACAAACTCTTGTCTGCCTGAATGGCTATTAGCTCCTTAGACTCACTACAAGTTAATTGATACTCATATTTCTTTCCAACCTGTTTTAAATAATGATCTCTTCGCATTGCATTAATTGTCGCATCTGCAAACTTAGTGATACCAGCACTTAACACTGTGTGATTTGCAACATCCCTTTGCAAGCTTTCTGTACTGCATAAACACATTGTTGACACTAACAAAATGGTAATAAGTATATTTTTCACTATTCAAACCCTTTATACTCTTCGTTTACTTTTATTCCCATCTTATTTATCCTCCTTTACCAAGTAGCTATAGCTACCCGTTTCCAAGTATTTGTCGCAACACAAATGTATATATAATCTGAATCCCATGTAATAGTGCCTGTTGTTCCAGTATCACTCGCCGAACTTGGTGTTTTAGTCGAGGCTATTATATCCCCACCTACTTCTAGATCCCCGTTAGTAACTCCGACATCACCTTGAAGACTTATCTCCCTTCCTGTGCCCACTATTATATTCACATCATTAGCCGGCGAAGATAAAGTTAAATCGTCTAACGGTGCGGTGATGGTTCCACCTGCCACACCAAGCAGTCCAATCCCACCACTGGTAACTGCTAGTGAAGCACATGTCATATCACCACCTACCTCTACATCAGAACCGACGTTCAAATCGCCATCGATATTCAATTCTTTTGAAGATAAGTTGCCAGTAATTAAATCACCTATGTTTAACTCATTACTAGCCCCTATATAACTTGGCTCGACATCATAACCAATTATTATATTACTATCCCCAGACTGAACATTGTCCCCAGAATAATTACCGACAACAACATTATTAATACCACCGTCTAGATTAGTAGCAGCGCCAACACCGATAATTACGTTGTCATCCTTATCTCCGCCATTAAAAGCAGCAGTATATCCAATAATTACATTATTATCACCCTCGCCTGGTGCAGCTGAGTATGCACCGACTATAGTATTGAAATCACCACCAAAAGATATTCCTGCATTACTCCCAATAAATACACCTGCACTTGCTGTTATAACAGAACCACCAGCACTATATCCAACTGCCGTTGATTCTTGGCTTTGTTTTAAAACTCCAAGCGCACCATTTCCTATAGCCGTATGGTTAAGACCATTATTTTGCCTTCTTAATGCGTTTTGCCCAACAGCTGTGTGTCTACGTGTTGTTCCAGTAAACTCATCCAATGCATATTCGCCAAGCTTAACACTAGTTTGGTCAGAAGGATTTGTTCTTAGCTCTCCATATAGATTTAGTATCTGAAAATCTTTCCCACTTATATTATTTACTGACACAGAATCTGCTTCTAGTTCATTAGAAATAATATCGTTATCAACTTCTATAGAACCAACATTTAATGATGTTATTGCTGCTTTTGATATTACATTTTGAGATAATGCGCTCTCTACTGAATTAGCAATAGTAGCACTTCTATAATTAGCACTATCATCAGATATAAGTAACAACTTTGAACTTGAGACAAATACTTCCTCTGTATATTCAGGTATTGTTTTTCTGGCACAATAACTAGTGCTTAGAAGTAATGATATCGCTAATAAACTTAGTGTCTTTTTCATGATGTAAGTTCCTCCAATAGATTATGTATTAATTTTCATTTCCAACCACCAAAGCAATGACCTGACGGTGTAACCGTTATTTTGTTGCCGTCCGCATCAATAGCATCATACGGTTTAAAATAGTCTGTATCGTCTTCACATTCAAACTCTTTTAGTTCTTCGTCTCTTACTAATTTATAAGTAGCTGGATAAAATTCTTCACCTTCTGAGTATGCTTCTTTATTGATTACTTTTTTATACCCATAAGCAATACCGTCTTTATCAGTTACTGATATGATCTTAGGATCTTTTTCTTTTACTATTTCAAACGCTTGATCTTTTTGTTCTAATGTCATAATTGCATGAAATAACCTTCTACCATTTTCTTCTCTACCAATAGGGAATACTTGCGATATCCCTAGTTCAGAATATGCTTCTTTTTGTTCTTCTGTTAGTTTAGGTTCTATTAATTCACTCCATTTAAATTGATATATCATAGTGTTGTTTCTCCGATCATTAGGTTAGTTGGCAATTTACGCTTCCATATTTTTAGGTTCTTTATTGTTCCGTTTAATGGATTATCTCCATTATCTGCTCTAATACCTATGCCTAATAAGCTCGCATCAAAATCATTATCAAAAGTACCTTGAATTGATGCTGTCCCGCTTTGAAATGTTGTAGCACTACTTCCACCCCAATTCGTCGCAATCTTTTGTAAGGAGCTCGATCCAGTAAAACTATCTCCAGTTATATTATTTATTCCATCATACATTGCTAAATTACCATTCCTAATAAATGCTGCGTATCTATTAGGACCTACTGACAGTATTGTCTTATTATTAATCTGAGTTATCCACTCTGTCGTAAACTCTGCACTCATAGAACCTTTGGTTGAATCAATAACTCCACTGCTTGTATAGCTCAGTATGTCTGCGTTTCTTGTTTTTGTTGTTGCTTCGGTTGGTATGTAGCTTGTTGCGTGTACTCCTTGTTCTAGTTGTATATTTTTAATGTAAAACCCTTTTGTTACGTCTCCTAAGTAAGTATTAGTAGTTCCGCTAGGTGTACCTGTATTACTTGGTTGAATAGTTATAGCATCATTCCCTGCCGTTCCTATTTTACTAACCAATATACATTCATAATATCCAGCTTCAGATAATACATTCATTGTTGCATTTAGTATTACCCCAGTACCATTAGTATCTTGCTCGGATATAGTCCCATTAGTAAAATCGTATGTAGCATAACAATAATTATCTCCCCATTCGTTTGTTAAAACTAAATAATCTCTACCAATAGATTTGGCTACTACTCTTAAAGAATGATAATCTGTCTCAGACGATTGTATGTTTAACTGAGCTATTTTGTGTACATTATTTACAGCTGTTTCTAATATTTTATCCGTTGATGCTGTAACATTTGTATCATCCCATTGTGTTAAATCATCTGAATAAGTAACTAAATTAGTAGCTTGATTCTCTATCATCACCCCTTTAAGCGTTGAATGTGGGATATCCGCTCCTCTTGCTTCAGTTACTACATTGCTCGCTACGGTATTTCCATTCTCATAAGGGAAGTATTTCACTCCATCAACGTTACAGCCATGATACGGTGCTGATAGTACCCCTGTTGATACGTATTCGCTAGGATTCTGGTTGGATTGTCCTGTTACTTTCTCAACTTGCCAATCTGTAATATTTAAAACTACCGCATCACTTACTCTAATATTTGGGTATAGTTCAGTTCCACCAGCATCTGTTGTTACTTCAATCGTAAATCTTGCAGAACCTAGATTATATAATTGCATTCCAACGAATCCTATTGTAGCTGGGACAGCATCCCCTATCATTCTAATCATTACCCCACCATCACCACTAATATTACCAGAAACAAGTTCTATATTAACCGAAAACACATAGGTATCGTAGTCGTTATTATCTACAACTATTGGATAAGTGCCTAGTATAGGATTTAAGTCTACATTAGCAGTCCCATCAAAAGAAACTTGTGTTGCAGAATTTATTGTTCCACCTGAATCTATCGTATACCCAGAAGTCATATCCTCTGAGTTAACCGCCATTAGATTCTCAACACGTCTAGCACATTTATGCCTTGACTCTCCGATTTTAACTTCTCTAATTATGCCTTCAAAATCTTCAAAAGTTGCCGTTGTCGCTCTTGTGAAACTTGGAGTTGAGTCTCCACGATCAGGTACAATAGTATGAGTTAATTTCGCTTCTAACCCATCAGGATGCTCAAGCACCCAATTATGAACACCACCTGTAAAGTTAGAAAAACTTAATGTGGCTATAAGTATGGATAATAATATTCGTTTAAACTTAATCATATCGCTAACCACTGAGTCCCATCGGATACTACCGTTATTGTATCTCCTTGAGTTGTTAATGTTTGTATCAACTCAAATTCTACTTCCTCACTTAAATAACCATCAATAGTGACATTATTCGTTGTTGAATCTATTTTCTTTATCGTGTACTGCAATGACTCTGCTGCTGGAAATAATGTTATAGTTGTCGCACCATCTGTCGCATCTACAAATATAATCTGCTTGGTTGATGCTTCATAGTTTTCGGTTACTGTTATTTGACTTAACTTTAATCTCCTAGTAATTTCAACATCACCTTGAAGACTTATTTCTCCTGTCCCAGCAATAACCTCCACATCATTAACTGGTGAATATAAAGTTAAATCATCTTGTGGAGCAGTTATAGTTCCACCCGAAGCACCAAGCAAACCAACACCACCACCGCTGACTGATAGAGAATCGCATGTCATATCTTCTACTTGAACATCGCCACCTACTTTCAAATCACCTACCCATTCTCCACCATGAACGCCAAATAGACGACCATAATTACTAAAACTAATTGTTAACAATATTAATAATAGAAGTGTTTTTTTCATTTATTTTCTCCCTATTTAGTCATCCCAAGCCTTAATATTAATACTAACAACAGCATCTGCATTCGCAGACGGATTTTCAATCTTTATCCTAGCTCTCATGCTTTCTAATGTAGTGACAATACTATTAAAATCAACAGTCTGAACATTTGAAGATGCTAGACTATCTTCAGGATCACTTGAATCAAAAGGATTAAGCCATGTTATAGTGTAATTAGTTAGTGGCACGCCAGAATTTCCAACAACATCAACTTTAATTCCATCCCAATGTAATATCCCCTCAATATCTAGCTCAATATAATTCTCATCTCCTGTTGGTATTGTGTACCCATCAGTGTAAAATTGAAAAAACTTATCATTATATGCTCCATGAATTGAACCATCAGAAGGAAAGACGCTATTTACTTTAGGTCCTTGAGTCAAATAACCTAGTGATAATGTTAGTAATAAAAGTAATACCATTGTTTTTTTCATTTTATTTCTTACCTCCTATTGATATAAATATGGGTGAAAACTAACATCCCCACACTCTTCATTTAAGCCTTCTAATTGTTGCTCGGCTTCTAACATATTTTCTTTTAATTGATTGTATTTACTATCTGATAATGCACCATAATTCAAGTGAACCTCTACCCCTAATTTCAAATGCCAATACCTAACTGCCTCTCTCAAGAAATCAATCTGTTTAGTTAAGTCGCTAGTTATCCTATCGCTAAATCTATAAACCTCTAATCCAATATTAAAATCTATTGATGTTGGATATGGGTATAGCACAACTCTATTAATTGGATCATTTTCTAATTTTCTTCGTCTATAATATATTGAATTTGGTCTTCCTACTGAATTTATCTTATTTCCATACCCGAAATAATTATCAGTAGTTAAGTTCGTAAACATCTCTCTATCATACGAGCTAGAATCTCTATAATAACCAGCTCCTATGCAAAAAATATTATCATCTAAATCTATTACGCTAATACTATTATAACTTTCTCCTGATTCCCACTCGTCAGGCTCGTCATCTGATAAGATATTCCCATCACCATCAACAATAATAAAACCACTTCCATCAACTACAATATTAGCACCTGCACTATCTTCGGTGATCTCTTTCCAAAATCCTCTCCACTGACCACCTGACCCTGGTCTATTATCAAAAGATGAGGTGTGAGGATATACGCATTCATAATAATTATCATCAATTTTTACAAAGTCAGATGGTTCAGGCTCTAAATATATCCAATCTGACTTAAAATTACTTCTATGATTCCCTGGGAAACTATCAACTAATGAACTAAGTAGCTCTAAGCCTTCTGTTTTTTGTGCGGATGTTAAGTTTTGCCCATTAGCAATTAAGCCATTATGTCGATATGCTTGTTTTATAACCTTATCTATGTTTAATGTTACTTCACTTGATGTCATAATTAATCAAACCTATGTGGCCTTTCTAGTGATCTCACTTTAACATAACTATTTTGATTCTCTGGAACATGAAACTCTTTCAAAACCCTAGCTTTTGTATCTTTATCAATTATCATATCAGAGCGATAACCGATAAGACCAGTTTGGTCACACCTTCTTAAGTGTGTGCCAGCTATATATCCTTTTTTTCTTCTTCTATATTTGACCATAATATTTAATACAGGACGGCATAAACCGCCCTGTCAAAAAAACACTTACTTGTTGTCAACAAAACTAACTTCAATAGCACTTACAGCTGTAGCATCAGTTGATGGTATCCCCATAAGCATTATTATATCGGATGGATCACTTAGCGTTCTAGTAGCACCACCTAAATGTAAAACATTGCTTTCTTGGAAAACAATATCTTGTGATGCTAGACTTGACCTAATAATAACTATATCTCCTGCATTAAGCTGAGAGATGATATTTACTGTAGAGACAGCAGCGTCATCTTCAGTATCTATTTGGTTATAACTACCATATACGTTTAAAGTAGCTCCAGAAACATCAATAGAAGTCACCCCATCTAATTTCAAATCCAAGTCAGGTAATTTTTCTAACGCAAAAAAACGTTGAGGCTTCAGATTATAGTTCTTAGTATAATCTCCTTGGCCTAATCGATCTCTTGCGCCAAAAGACAACGCAAAAACAGCAATAAGAAGGACTAATATATTTTTCATTTTAAACCCTCCTTTTACGCTCCTTGGTTTCCATACATTGATCTAGGATCATAAGCACCAACACCTGAAGCAAAAACAGCAGACATACACATATCTTTAGAGTCAAAATCATTATCTTGGTCAAATGTAACCATGATAGAATCTTGCCATACCCACTCATCCATATGATTAGTCTTAATAAAATAAGCATCATCATCTGTTAAGAAATCAAAAACAGTATAACCAACTACTCCATTTACTGAGTTTTTGTTGTTGTTATCTGTATCAGCTAACAAAGTTGACTCTAAGATTTCAGCAGCATCCCACTGTAAAGCAGGCGGAACGATTAATCTAGTTGGCCTTAACTGGATTTTCTTACCAGCACCATCTAAAGCAGCTACAGTCCTTATGTTTGTAAAGTCTTGCTTTAAAGAAGCTGGAGACAAATCAGCAGCTATTGAAGGCGTGTTTTGAATTACACTACTTGAAGCAGGAATTGGGTGATCTGTGGCAAAAATAGCTTTACCATCACCGATACTTGCTTTAGATGAATCAAAACCATCATTAAATAAAGTCGCACCTAATACATTACGAGTATTATAAACAGATTGTTTTAATGCCTTTGTGTATCTAGTAGCTAACTTGTACTTATCGCTATAAGTTTTCATTTCTAATGTTACTCTAAAACCTAATGCATAAGTAATGTTTATAATTTGTTTCTGAGTACCAGCCTTAGAAGAATCATATTCGATATCCCCACCTTGTCTTTTAGCTTTCAATAGACCAAATGGCGTTACTTGTTGATAATCCTCATACGATCTGTCACTTTTTTGAATATCATAAAACTCTTTGTATTGCTCTGCATACATAGGATTTTCGTCGATATCCCATACTTTTTTTAATTGAACTGGACTAACGAGTCTTCCACCTGCTAATCCTGTAGTAATAGGGTTTCCCATTTTTATTTACCTCCTTAATTAGCTAGCTAATGCTGTTGAATCTTTAAAAATTTGGATTCTTGGCATAACAATAACTTGAGTATTATCAGTATTTCCATTAGCAGCTGCCCATGTATTACCAACTCTTTCATCAAGTCCAACAATAAAAAACTGGTCATCTGCTGCAATCGTACTAGATATTTGAGCAGTTGATTCTCCAGTAGTGGTGTTTCCAGCATTTGATGCTAAATCAGCAGATCCAAAACGATCAGCTTCAGCAATACCAGTTGCAGCCTCAACACTTATTAGCATATGCGGATCATATACAACAGTAACCTCTCCAGCTGTAGAAGCAGGTAAGTAGCTTGTCTCAATCCCATCCGAGTTTCTCACCTCAATAACAACACCAAGAAACGCTGCACTATTTGATCCATCCCAACCATCTACATTTCCATCTGCAACAGCAATAACTCCACCATTCTTAAAAATAGCAGTCGCATTACTTGAATCTACAGAGAATTTTCCAACATACTTCTCATCATAATTAACTAAATTCAAACCTTTCATGTTTATTTACCTCCATTTATAGGCTTTTTCATCAATACAGTTCCATTTGAATACTCTTTTTCAACTTTATAGCCTTTAGATTGAAATTTTTTAACATTAATATCTTTAGCTATATAGCTTTTGTATCCTGTTTTAGTTTTCTTACTAGCCATAAGACTACTCCTTGTTTATTTTGACTTCACCATATCCGACATCACCAGTAGCACTCTTAAACTCATCTTCAAAATCTTTAATAGATGGCTGAAGTCCATTTAAATAATCGTTTCTTGACTCAACATACTGTGGAGGCAACCATAACAAGTACTGTCCATGTCTTTCAACTAAAGAGTTCTCAGATATACCTCCATTACCTTCTTCTAAAACGTGAGACTTAAATCTAGTTTCAAGATCACAATATCTCAAAGCTTTTGCCCCATTATCTATTCGGTATTGAGCCTTACTTGGTGAAGACCAATATAATTTTCCTGTTGTTCTATATTCTTTTTTTACATTAACCATTAGAGGATTTTTAGGTCCCCAGACAACAGTATCGTTTTGTAAATATTCTTGTGCGTTTAACGTAGCACTTTCTACACTTTTTACTTCATGACCTTCTTTAACCATTTCTTTTAAAGAGTCAATCTGTGCTTGCATAGCATCTAAATATTCTTTTGAAACAACGACTTCTTGTCGATTAAGTTCAGGGCTATCTCCCTGTGAAGTTTCAGAACTTTCGTTCTGCTTTGATCCAGTATCTTTTACTGAGTCTACATTATTATTAATATCATTTTTTTCTACTTTGTCAACATTACTACTCTTATTTTCCATAATTTTCACATCTCCTTTATAATCAGGATGCTTGTATTTCATATGTGTAATTATTCCTGATTTACTAAACGTATCGCCACAAACAGGGCATTTTATTTTATTAGACATATTAAAATCTCCTTATTAATAACGACCTGATTTTTTACCTTTTATCAACTGTTCCCTGATTTCATCATCAGTTTTTCGACAGCCTTTACCAATCAAATTTCTTACTTCGTCTATTTCTTCCTGACTTATAACTATTTCTTGCTTTGACTGATTTATCGGAGTTGTAATTCCACCCATTCCAGTATTAATTTGACTATTATTAAACTTGTGTACAAAATCAGCTTTAACTCGTCTTTCAATCTCATTTAGTTGTTGTTGCTTAGTCGCATTCGCCCACTCTGGCTCACTAACTATCCTTTTTGCGTACTCATTTGCTGTGCTTGTCATAGCTACATCTACGTTATACCAATCTGAGTTCCTAGCAACAAACGCAATATCTTCAGGTGTATAATTCTGAGATGTTTGAGATCCCTGAGTGTACTGATTATTTTGCTGATACTGCTGAAATTGATTCTGAGACTGTTGTTGGTTCTGCTGCTGTTGTGGTTGATTCTGATTAAATTGATTATATACTGGAGGCTGTGGTTTATTTAATTCTAATAAATCACTTTGAAGTTTTGTAAAAGTAAAAGTATCTCCATCATCTAATGCTTTTTGCATTTGAGATTGTATTTCAGATTTCCTCTGGTTATTGAATGTACTAGTTAATTGACTAATCTGACTATTCATCGACTCTAATTGATTTTTAAGCTGGTCATTCTCACTCTTAAATGTATTCATCTGTCCCATTAACTGACTATTTTCATTCTTTAACTCATAGTTTTTACCAACCAACTGAGAGATCCTATCCTTTGCTGGTACTTTATTTTGATGTTCCACATCTTTGTGTTCTGTCGGAGAGAAATCAGTTACTGTTTCTTGCTGACCTCCTTGGCTTTGGTCATTATTTAATTCTTGATTATCTATTTGATCCATTATCAAAAACCTCCTGTTTTAGTCGAGTAAATAACTCGTTTGTCATGTTGATTTGACATATATCGCATTCTCTAATCTCTATATACTCATAATCTTCATCACCTTTTGTTCCTTCGTCACATAACCTTGCTCCATGAACAGGATATGAAACGTGCATTCCTTCTGATACTGCCGACTGACATCCTGGACCAATAGAAATAATAATCCCAGTCTGTCTCGCTCTTGATGCTTTTTCTTTCATATCATCAGGAACTACTAAGCCAATATCTCGCATCTTTTCAATACTCTCTGATCTAACTTCTTTATCTTTAGATCTAATTAGCTTTATATAATCATTAACTGGTTGCCAATCGTTATTTAATGCTATTGCATCCTCTTTTTTCATCGGTATTGAGTAGTTTATTTTTTTATTCGTCATAATCGTTCTCCATTTCAAAGCATATATAGTCTATTAAAGATTCTATAGCAGTGATACTTGCTCTATGAAAAACTAATAACCTGATATATGAATCATCCATTTTCTCAAGATCTGTTTCGCATATCAAAGAAATTAATCCTTTTTCCATCGACTCTTTATCGCTTTCAAGCACACCTAATAGTTTTTTTGTGTACTTATCATGCACCCAACTATTAAATCCTTCTTTATATCTTTTTTCGTTCTCTTCGTTCTTACTCATCAAAAGTCCTCCTTTTTATTTTACAAGCTTGGCAAAAAGCTTTGATTCCTCATTTGCATCATGGTTCCAATAACTTGTATTAACTGATTTTCCATACCTTCTTGCTGTGCTAATCTTTGTAATTTAGCCAGTTTATACATCTCGGCTAATGGAGCTAATTGAAGTTCTAACTCTTGTTCATCTTCTATTATTGCCTCTAAGTAATTTCTAAGAGCTGGATAAACCATTTCTATATTTTGATTAGTGTATGGATTTGACATCACTGTTTGATATCTAGCAGCTGCACGTTGTTGTTTCTCAATCTTATTCATCATATTAGGATCAGATACAGGCTGTATTAATAAACCACTATTAAAATCCTGTCTTGATATTGTTTTTTGCATCGGATCTCCTGAAACATCAGTAATATAAAAATACTTACTTTCTTCCAACCATATACCATTAAGCATATATAACTTATTAAGCTCTTTCTTAAATGATCTATGTACTCTTTTTTGGATAGACGTAAATAGCTTCAAGCCTTGTTCCATCATTCTAATAACACCCTCAGATCCAGTTCCAGATCTCGGAATATCACCTGTTTGAGTTTCAGTAACAGAAGTAACTCGATCTGCATAACCTTGTAGTACGTTGAGTAAAGCTAGTAATACCTGACTAGGCTCTTTAAAATTAAGTGGCATAATCATGTCTGATAATCTAGCACCTAGTTTTACATTAATCTCTTTATACTGCCCCATTTTAAATTGAACATCACCACGCTTAATTCCAGTTCCCTTTTTTATAAAACCACCCGAGGTATTATTTAAAACACCAGCGTCAATTAACTGATTTATTATCGTATTCTGAGTTTTATTAGTAGCTTGTAGTAATGTACCAAAACCAACCCTATAAAAAGATGAGTCAATATTAGGCAATAAGAAATACTCAACAAAGAAAGACATAGTTTCTCTTGTCTCAGGATGAACACGAGTCATAATTCTTACAACTTTTTTAGTTTGAACGTCTAACCAAACAATTACTGGATGCATTTTTTTATCATTTTCATTAAACTTAATCCAAGTGTGTTGTTCTAATACAATTCTATCTGTATTAATAGCTGGCTCAAAAACACCTAATAACTCATTTGTGCTTTCTGTATATTCTTCCTCTTCTGGCATATTCACTGAATCAGACTCTATAATATCAATATTTAAGAAAATATCACTATCCATATATCTATAAAAAGAATCATAATCCATATTTATAACATGAGTTGCCCTTCTACAAGTTTCCATATTTTTAGTGTAATAATTTACAACGAAATTTTCATGATCCAATGCAATAGATTCATTTCTATTATTTGCATCGTTATGACATACTTTTCTTACTGCTACACCACACGCACCCAACGCATGCATCGTTTGCTCAAATCCATCTGTAAAATATTCTTGCTCATCTGTTAATTGGTAATTCATATAAGTCTGTACTCTATCGCACAACCCTTTTTGATTATTTTTTGGATTAGTTGGCATCGCTCTAACTAATTGTTTAGTATTAAACATCGCATCAGACATCCTGGCACTAAACTGACAATTCGCTATCGCAGTTACAGGCAACACAATATTTGCAGCACCAGCCCAGGGGAACTGCTTTTCTTTAACTTCAGGCTTAACTACTAACGCTTTTTTCCATTCCACATAATCATCCATCCAATCAGATCTACTCTCAACATCTTGCAGATATCCATCAGATACTTGAGTTGCAATTCTTTCTAATTGGTCGCTACTTATATCAACAGCTAGATTCCTGAAATGGTTTTCATAAGTTGATATACTAGACTCTGGCATGTCAAATTTTTGATCTTTTATTTTTTGTTTTTTTGCCATATTAGCACCCCTTATATTAGTAACCAGTTACAGAACTTCTCACTGGCTCTTGCTCATAATTCTCATTCTTATGACGATCATAGTAACGCTCAATTATTTCAGGCTCTTCATACTCTGTATTTAATAATACTAATCGATATAAATTCTCGCACGCATCATCATTTTCCTTACTAGGATCACCATTATCATCATACACCCATTCTTGTATCTGTGATATACAGTCGTTTTTCTGTGACTCATTCTGTGTTTTGAAAAAAAATAATGCAGGGATTCCATTTGGAGTACTCAGTAACTCATTAATCTGAATAATTCCATCTGACTTCATTGACTTTAGAGGTGCTGCACTCTCTAACTCATATCCAAACTCACCCAATCGTTCTTCCATTTTTTGAAACTCACTCTTTATCGCAATATTTAAACTCTTTTCACCAGTCTTTGATAACGGATCTGCAATTATACGATTAATTCTTAAACTATATCGATCAACTGATTTAAGTATCTGATCTGCTATCCAATATCCGTCTCCATTTCCAACTATAGAATGACAAAAATACTTATAATTACGATCATCAGTCGCAAGCATACATATATACTGTTTTTTAGCTGGATGCCAGTCTATCGCAACATCTATCATCCAATGTCTCATGATATCTTTAGGTCCTAATCTTTTTAGATGTGTTTTATTATCTATTTTTAATATAATACCTGATAAATAACTTGGAATACCTCTAATACGAGCATCCTTCTCATCATCTGTTAACTTATCAATATAATCTTTTAACCCCTCTTCACTAATACCATACCCAACGTTATCCCAAGATTCACCATTTACAGCTAAAACATCAGCTCTTGGCTCTCCATCTTCATCTACAGCGTTTACTACTTCTTTATTCACCCACGCTTCTTTTAATAACGTCATACAGAATATTTCAATACCATTATGATCAACTAGTCCACGAGCAGCAGCAATACGGTTATTTCTATTAGGCGGCTCATCGTAGAGTATAAAGTGAGTGTCAGCACCTTCAAACACTTCTGAATCAGATTTATTACTTAAAACCTCTGCTGTGCCAATTAATGCTTTATTTTCATAAAACTCCCAATATGCTCTCACACCTAAACTATTTTTTTTACATTTAGATTCCCATGAATCAGGTAATAACTCATCAAATTTAGGTTCAATCGTTGTCTTAATATGTTTCTCCCAATCTTGGCCAACAATACGACCCTTAATTGGTAAATCATCGGTCCACCCATATTTTTCCCATACCCAACGACCTACTATCCGCTCATCTTCCCAAGGAAAACACCCCTTTATACAACTCAACATCAAACAAAATCCTGTAAACGTTTTACTAATACGATTCCCACCTGTCATTACTATCGTCTTATAAAAAAACTGTCTTATAGCTGTAAATATTTGTTTCTGTATCGGATTGTATTCCCATTTTCCATTTCTTCCTAAATAGCCTTTTCTTGGATGATTAAAAAATAACAACTTGTTTGCTTTCTCATATTTCTCAATCTCATTCTTTTTCTCTTTAGCTTCATGTTCAAGCTTGGCTCTCTCTAATGCCATTTTTTTCTTAACAGCAATCATGCACTTCTTAACAAGCTCAATTTCCTCATCTGTCATTTCTGCACGAGTTTTATATATCGTCGTTCCAGGAAGCCTAAACTTTTTCTCTATAAATAACTTCTTTTTATATTCAGGACTCAACGTCGCTAAACTAGGCTCTGGCGAATACTTCCTTATGTCTTCTGCTGTCAAAGAATTGATTTCTCTTAGAGATATAGAATTGTAATATTTGAAATAAGCGTCGTTGTGTCCCACATGTTATATATAGCAAAAAATGTATCAATAAGTCAAATATATTGCTTTTAGTTATCTATATTTTTATGTAGATACTGTATTGCTAAGTCTGTTATTCCCATATCGCATAACCCTTTATTTAAAATCGCTTAGGCACACTTTACCCCTACTTAGTAGTGCTATTACATAACCTACCAAGGGATAAAGATTAAGCTATTAGCAGCCTAGAACGCATTGTTCCACTTTACCACCGTCTCCCTCGCTATGGTCAGTGTGCGACCTTCCCGCTGTCCGAGTTTAGACCAAGTACTTTCATAGTCCAGCGTCCCATATATATCTATATGAGTTAGCCCCACTTTTATCGAGAAAGGGTGCTAATCTATAACGATCTATATACATGTCAGAAAATTTAGTTTATAATAGACATGTTTATAATAGATATTCTAAGTATATCACTTAGACTTAAGAAGTCAAGTCTGCCTACCCTCTTCCCCCCCCTGGCAACTTGGCTTTTTTTGTGTCTTCAAAATATCATGAGAAACTAATAAAAAGGCACAACGAAATGAGTACATCAAAACACTGTGCCTAAGAGTTAATTATAAACTGGTTGAAACGCCTGATGAATATCCAAGCATGAAGCCTTTTGAATAACCTGACTTATATACTTGGCATGCCATGAAGTAGCCAGACAAGGCTAATAACATGAAAGTGATAGTAAGTATTACATAAAATCTAAACATTTTTATTTACTCCATTTATAACTTATTGATAAAAACCCGAATGCTATTGTAATATCTTTAAACATAAAGCTGATACCAAATCCAAAATACCAGTTTTTAAAATCTATATCTAATCTGAGCATTCTCGTTTCCTATTTCGATCTTCTTTGTAAAATCCTTCTTCAATCAATTTAGTTGTTCTATTTATTTTGTTTAGCATGAGTTCATCATATTTAGATTTGTGTTTAAAATAAAACTGGAGCAAAACAACTAATACATCTGATGATTCTTCATAAAATTCATTACTAAGCTCTTTTCCCCAAACTAATTCCATTTCTAGTTCCATTATTTCTTCTAGCAGCTTTTTTAATTGAGTTTTTAAGCCCATATATTCAAAAATTCTTAAATACTCTTCTCGTCTATTTATCATTAGTATTTTCTCCCGATTACTTCATATCTGTTATATGGCTCTTTAGCACTTGCTTTAATAATACTATAATCATGAGTATTTTGAAGTTTATTAAAAAACAATCTACATTTGAGCATAAAATCATAACTAATTGTCATATCATATTTTAATATATGGATCTCAGCCTCTTTGCCAATATCTTTTAAATCAATAACACTAATATTATCTTTTGTCAGTTGTATAACATTCTTTTTTTGCTTCGTACGTAATTTCATTATGTTTCACCTCTTCTATAGCGTCATACCCTTCATCCATTGTTGGAGCTTGGTATTGATCTCTCAAAATTTGATACACTCTAGCCCAGTAATACCTACTATACCCCCTATTGTCTTTCATTCGCCACTCTAAGTTATGACCATGTTCAATAAAATTTAAACACCGATACTTTATTTCTAAATTAGTTGGGATTACTAGTCTTCTTTTTTCAATATATTTAATAATTTCTAATCTTTCTTTTTTTGTCATGTTAGCATCATCAAATATAACGTTTTTTTTGAATTGTCTCATAAATGTAACACATAACTGGATAGCTATTTCATGGATCATTTTTTCTTGTTTTTCTCTGTAAATATATTCACCATGCACCATTTCACGTATAGAGTCTTTTGACACAATACATGCGTTTAATCTTTCATAATTTTTAGCAGCCCATTTACTTTTACCAGAACCAACATTCCCAACTAATATATAAACTCGTCTCATTTTTTAAAAGGTAGAATATTAAAACTGTCACAAACACAACCTAAAGAATCACAAGGAATCAACCCTTCACTGCAAATATTCTCTTTATAATGAAAACATCTATTACACTCTGTTTCATTTAATTTATAATGTATGTCACAATATATCTGCATTCTTTTTATTTTTCCTTTTAACAAGTCTAAATATTTAATTATTTTATCTGCATCATAAAAACAAAAATCTTCTTTATTTCGATTTTTTACGCTTAATTTCACGACTTTATTTCCACCAAGGCTATCAGAAATACTAAGCTCTAATAATTTATAAATATTATTCATCTATATCTCCTATTTTTTCATCTTATTTCCATAAAACCAACGACAATGCTTCCTATTAATCACTCTATGCGTCCTCAATCTCTTACGACACCATTTTGAACCGTTATCATATGGACACCCTACACAATAACCATTCTCTTCAAACAACTTTTCATTAATATTCTCAATATACTGCTCAATATTTTTAATTTTATCGTTTAAACAATATACGTCTGTATTTAAATCATCATAATGTGCTTCTAATTTCTTTTTTAAACTCACGTATTTTAAATACAGATCATCAGTATCAAGCTTCACTACTTTGATACAACTACTCGCAATACTCTTTAAATTAAATTCTTTTTGTTTTTTTAATTTTAAATATACCAAAACATTCGTTATTAAAATAAATGCACATAGTATGCATACCACATAAACCATCAGTTTTCTCCTTTCGTTGCCATAATTATTCTATAATACTGAAACTGACACCACTTCATCACCATCTTGCAGTCTTACAGCCATCACACCGTTTACGTCTCTATGACTCTCTCTTACTTCATGCTCACTAAATTTCACAATCTTACCTTTTTTTGTTACTATTACGATCATTTTTTCTGGAACCATTTTATTTCTCCTTTTTTTATTTAACTATTTCCCAATCCTCAGATAGCATGTCTGTTTGTGATGCAAGCCATGGGACAACCTTGTTGTCTGCTGTTTTCATGTAGATGTATGGTAGCCTTTGATATGTCTCTCCTTCTTTGCTTTCCCATTCTCCTTCTACATTGCATAACCATAACCACATATTTTTTCCGTTCCATCCTTTTCTAGATACTTTACATCCTTTCTTCATAGAATCTATAGCTAAACCAAAGGTTAAAAATTCTTCCACTCCTATCTTTCTATACGATCTTTCAAATACTTCTTTAGGACTCCATGAGACATATCCTTTATACTCTTTCGTATTCGCCTTTCCTCCATCGATATACTCAACTAAATATCCTTCATCAGATCCATTCTCATCACTAGGCAATTCCCATCCTCTAAATTTGTTATACTCTAATCGATTCATTTCTTTTGCATTAATTATTTTTACTCCAATATATCTTTCCATGATGTTTCTCCTAATTCTTTGATTCTTTTTGACAATCCTTCAATTCGTCGTATGCTTCTTCGTATATCTCTAACGCAGATGTCATGCTTCGAGAGAGAGACTCCACTACGTCCGAGATTTTGTCCGATACTTCCTTGCTGACTAAGGAGATTTGTCGACCTTGGTTCATATGTTTGCCGATAAGCAGCAACTTGAGCAAATCTAACAGCTTCACGCTGAGCTTGTAAAAAACCAACAGAATTACTAAAATTTTCATCATTCCGTATATCACGTACGTCACGAGTCCACATAATCCAATAACACCTCCAGTCTTTATTAATTCAACTAACCCCTCCATAATCTTTACATAAATATCCATATAATTAATCACCTCACTTTTTAATCAAATTTCTTTCCACCACATATATAATTTAACTTTATTTTTTCAATAGTCATTTTTAATGCATCACTAAACACCTCCCGACTTAATATATCCACTCTGTCAAATTTATCCCCAATATAACAATAATATTTACCACCACCACTTATTGTGATCACTGTATCTAAAATCCTCCCACCTTTTAAATCTGTAAACGAATTCATTAAAAAAAGAACCACAAACAAAGTACGCCCATTAAAATTACAAACACTACTGCATCGTCTTTAGTATATAAATTCATTTAACCCCCTATATCTAATCTCTCCATCAATTCTCTATAACCATCTACTTGCCTCTGTAACTCTTGATTCTCTTCTCTTAACTCTATACACTGGTCAAGAAAACGATCCTTTGATTTTAACTCAGCTCTATATCTATGATAAAACACAAAACACACTATTATTAACATAAAAATTACTAAGTTTTTCATACTACTCTCCTTTCGCAATCGATACATATGTATCCAATCACATTTTATTTATAATCTCCTTTTCTTTAACATCCATCAGTAAGTCTCTAACACCTAACATCACTTTCTTATACCCAGAACTATAGCCGCTTAAATAAAGCACAGCCACTAATACTATTATTATCATTATTATGAATACCGTTGCCACCATAAACACACTATAACATATCAAAGAAGCTCATACAAGTGATTTAGTACCCCTGGGAAACTTGATAAAACCCAGGGGTATGCAAAAAAAAGTAACCAGCTATTACATAATACGCCTTTTTAGTTTTTTTTTAAATATAGCAACTAAGAATCTTATATATCAAAGGGGCCTTTTGTTTTTTTCTAAGTGGAGTGTGGGAGTATCCCTACTAGTACTAAGGGGTATCCCCCAGGGGGGGGGTGATCCTCCGAGACC
>Ga0272440_1000262_pt1 | contig 44474 bp, 116 predicted proteins | sample SSMMMBAug17_FD_192440 | JGI IMG/M metagenome (GOLD analysis project Ga0272440, IMG submission 192440) | Marine sediment archaeal communities from Little Sippewissett salt marsh, Falmouth, MA, United States - SSM-MMB-Aug17 | ecosystem: Environmental > Aquatic > Marine > Wetlands > Sediment ...
ACCATAATTACTGCTATAATATCTTTCCAATCATAGCTAATTGTTACTATGATATATGCAAACAACAACAGAAATATTTCATTATCTAAATTAGTTTTCATCTTTCCATTCCTTTTGAAAATTATCTGATTTTTGGATATTTTCCATATAGTAATCTTAAATTTAATTCTTGTCCTTCTTTTTCAATTTGTTTAAATAAAGACCTGATATAAAATTCCATATTCACTCCTCCTTAAACAAACATGAGTTGGTTTGTTTGACTGTGGTGAAGGGGATATTATCTCCTAACCCTTTAGGACTCATGGAACCCCCTTCACCTTTAGCAAATCCATGAGAAGAATTTATCATATTGTTACTTTTACATTGTGGGCATCCGTTACTATCATAAATTTCCTTCCCACATTTCAAACAACTTGGATGTCCTTTTGCTATTCCTCTCGGCATTGTTTATCCTCCTTAACGTCGCTTTTTCTGAGTCTTTGTATAAGCATCTTCCACTCTAGATTGAATTGTTCTTTAAATTCAAAAATTTGATTAGCATACATGCGACAATAAATATCATACACTTCTAATCCACCGGCATCATTTTCACATAATTTGGGCATCATTAATCCTCCTTAGACACATCTGGTTTTTTGTTTAAACAATTTTTACAAGTTACTTTTTTCCAATCTAATGTGCTTTTAGATTCTTTTGGATACACTGCCTGGTTACATTCATACCTTGCTATTCCTTTTTCTATAAAAATTTTATGAACAATCATCTTTTAGACTACCTCCCAATAGTTTGAGTGTTATGTCATTTTCTTTGCTGTTTGCATGAAAACGAGACATGGTATTATTTATCTTATGACAAAACCACAGATTATCATCAGCAGTAGAAGAAGCAATCATAGAATTAATTATATTTTCATTGAATTCTTTAGCTTCATTTTGTAAGAATATATTTGATATAATAGCACAAATTAAAACAAAAATAAGAAAATAAATATAGTATTTGTCCATCATTCACCCCCCTTAACTTCCAATTTTTTGCCTTGATTGTAGAGAGGGTGGAATGATTCAGTATCACTCCCTGACACAGTAGGCTCTACCCCACCAACCCTTAACTCCATCATTTTCTGCCTCCTCCTCCTTCCAAGCACACAAACATATAAAGACCAAGACAACCAATAATCCAAGTTGAATGATTAACAGCTAATAAGAAGCTTACAATAAACCAAAGAAACATTTTTGCTGTTTCCCACAATTCGTCGATGATGTTTGTCATGCTTTCACCTTCTTATTTTTTTCAATATATGCCCTTATCTCCAAAAACAAAAAACTTCATGGTTTATCCTCCTTAGACGAAATAGCCTCTGATTTTTTGAGTCTTAATTCATATCCTAGAGCAAATTGTTCACAAGAGAACTTTATGAATTCTCTATAAGATATATTTATCCTATCATCTAAATCCATCACCCACCCTCCTTAGATACGTCCCTTTTTTGCTTAATGCTTTTTCTACCATTTCTGGTGTTATCTTTATTGTTTTAACTTTGGTTCTTGGAGCTAAAACTAACGCTCTTTCCCTGAGTGATTTAGCTATCTGATTATCTGACATTTTGAACTCTCTTCTAAATTTTTCTTCAAGTTCATCAAGTGTTTGACTCACTCCAACATCCCGTATGAAAAGCTCATGTTCACTAGTCATTTTTAATGTCCATTTGTTTATATTGGTATTTTTCAACAAGAGTTACAACATCTTCAAACTCATGTTCTAACAACTTAACATTTTTACTTGTAACATCATCAAGGTCAGTATCCCATATCTCCAATTTAACAGTATACCACTTAACCATCTTTATCCTCCTTTTGAAAATTATCCAATTTTTTGACTTCCCATGTTTGAACATATACATCTGTTTTTTCAATTGCATTCATTATACTCACAAAGTTTTCAGCATCTTCTTTATTTTTAAAAACTCTAAATAATGAATCTATAATAAGCATTGGTTGTTTATCACTTTTACAATAAATCACATACACCTCCATCTTATTCACCCTCCTTAACGTCCAAGTTTTTAATACATTCGTGTTTGGGTTCTGGAGTATCATCAGGACTACCCAAACCGTACCACTCACTAATTGACTTATTACAGTTCAAACAATAGAAACACCAAAAACCATTGAAATCCGATAAAACACCAATATCTTTCATTTTCCACCCTCTAAACTATTGTCCCTTAATTTAACATTAGGTTTAAAACCCTGTGGACTATCACTTTCATACTGTAAAAGCCTATCCCACAAATCAGGATAATTTATTCTCAATGTTTCTAAACTCTGATTACTTTGACGAGGACAGCACCAACACCCAAGCCGAGTAAAACCTTTCTCATACAACGGATTAAGCATATCCCTTTCAAGACAATAATCAATACACTCCTTATGACCCATACCCCATCCCCTCAACGGATAACTGTATTTTTTCCCTTTCAACGACCTATTCATTTCATCAATGTTATACCCAATATAAACTACATCTGCTTTCTTATGGAATCGGTCAAGCATATTTTCTTTTACATTCCTATGATGCCAGCAAGGACTACAAGCAAAAGGGAAGCCTCTTATCGTACATTTCTGGAAACTCCATACCAGTATCAGCAAAGACTATCTTATCGGGTCTACGACCCTTATCAATCATTCGTAAAAGCATAGCCGTGCTATCTTTCCCGCCACTAAAGTTTAAATGCTCCATCATACGTCCGTTTCTTTGACTATTTCACTATTTTTGACTACCTCTTGTTTTTGATGAAATCTTGTAACTGCTTCTTGAACCTCTTTTAACAACATCCCAATTTCTTGTGAAGTGCCAATCTCTTGTGAATGTAATTCTATCTCCCAAATATCATCCTCACCGCTTCCAACTAATGCTCTAATGTTCGCATATACATCTGTCATTCTTTTTCACCTGTTCCCAAACTATTGTCCATTTTTCTGATAAAAAATAAAAAAGGGGATATTACCCCTTATGTCTTTTCTTAAAAGATTCAACATCTTTTTTAGAAGTTCCAACAAACTTACTATCTAAACTTCCTAAAAGTCGTTTATTACTTGCTACATAATAGCCTAAACCACTATGTCCTTTCACTTTCCCAAATACTTTTTTCTTTGGCATTTTTTTCCTCATTAGCTAATGTTGAGCCTGAAATATTCAATTTATTGATTATACTATCTGGACACATATAAAATAATTCTCTAAACTTTTTTTTATAAATACAATTTTTACAATCCATATTAGTCCCTTATTTTAACCTGCTCTCCTTGGTGGATTAAAAGCCCTACACCTTCTTGCATCTTCATCGTATTTTCTCTCAACTTTTTTCAAAGCACATCTATCATTGTATTTTTCCCAATGCTTACAATTCCAGCATTGGCTTAATACCTTGTTAAAATGCTCACGCTTCTTACCCATCTTCTTTAAAATTTTCCCTATTTTCAACTGTTATTTCAACCCATTTTATATTTTTTGCGATAGTTCCATCCCTAATTAATTTTGTTTTCATGTCTTGGGTTAAATCCTCAACTTTCACAAACTTAACACTTTCCATCATATGTCCTATTTTTTAATACATTTTTTGTGATAACATTTATCACCTTTTATTATCGGTACTTGTTGTATTTTCTTTTTGCATTCATCACAAATACTTACAAGTTCATATCTAATTCCACCGACTGCCCAACCATCAGATTTAAATTTGTCGATAACTTCTTGTATTCCAATTTTTTCTTTTAAAGCCAATATAGGCTCGTATTGGTGATATTCTGGCATTATTTTACCTCCCTTTATTCTTCTTCTCCTTGTGTGTTAATATCCCTTAACCTATTTCCCCAAAGAATAGCAAAACTCAATCTATCTTTACCATGCGGAAATAATGGCGTTCCTTCATCACTCATTTTTAAAAATTCTCCGTTTCTTTGAGTTCATCTATTTTTTCAATAGCATTGTAAGCAACATTAAACAAATCACTTGTTATAATGCTAATCTTTAATTTTGTTTGAAAAGATAGATTCTGGAAATCCTCTTGTTTTTCCAATTCCTGTAAATCATCACAGGACTCTCTTATGATAAAGTATAGTTTTTCCGTATCATCCGAATCATAAAAACTCACTTTCCCACCTCATTTTGAAAATTCAATAACCAATTTACTCATTTTTATCACCTAAATTAATTCTCCGATTTTTTGACATCTTTAATATTTTGTGTAAATCCACATTGATAACAATACAAATCCCCGTCTTCATCAGGACTTACGAATATCTCACAGTCATGACAATAATAACCCCAAATCTTTTTTCTAGTGATTTTTATTATCTCGGATTTTTTGATACATTTATGGATGACTTTTTCAGGGTGTGGAATTTCTATCGGTTCATACCATCCAGACAAACCTTGATTACACTTAGAACAGTAATATTTCCAAAACCCCCCAAAATCATATAGTACCCCAACAACCATCATTTACCCTCCTTACTCAAACAAAGTTCCCTTAATCTAAAGTCTTTACATTTAATTTGAAAAGCATATATTCGTCTATCACAATTATCAAAGTAAAAACAATTCCAGCACAAAAAATCATTACTCACTTTTCAATCCTCCTCAAGATTTCAAATTGGTTATTGGAAAATAATTCGAATCTTTTAAGATTATCAAATAATCCTAAAGTTCCTGTAAGCATAGCAAAAGGTATTTTTAGGTTGAATAAACGTTCAAACACTTCTGTTTTAAGGCTATATGGGGGATTTGATATTATATATTCAATATTTTCTTTCGGAAAATAATTAAAAAAATCCTCTCCATTATCGAGATGCGAGTTAATTACTGTATGACCTTCTTTAGATAGTAATTTCACATAATTACTGCATTTTTTGTCGAATGGACACCAGACAATTGAATTAGGTATAATATAATCTAAAATAGGGTTTATAGCATATTCTGGTGTATACCATTCATCCTTTTTATTACAAATATCAAATCTCATTTTAGACTATTCTCCGTTTATTCAATTTCTATTTGATGGTCATCATATAATCTTTTCTTGAATTCATCTGTTAAACCTTCTTTTTTAATAATTTTATCTTTCCAATCCGTACCACCAAACTTATTCATTGTGTATGTCCTTTCAATAACCAATTTACTCATTTTTATCACCTAAATTAAGTTCCCTTATTTTGACCTGTATAGCTTTATGTATTTCTAAATAATCCATGTCTGTTAGTTTACTACAACACCCATCACACCCATGTACTCCACCATAGAAGTAATGACCTACCCCATGTTCACAAACCCACTCCCACGCACCAACATCTTTGCGATAATAAATTTTACCTTTCATCGTTAAACTTCCGATTTTTCAATACATTTATGTTCTGGTAATGGAGTATCATCTGGACTACCAAGACCATACCATTCTCCAATTTGAGTGTTACACTTCAAACAATAGAAACACCAAAACCCGTTAAAATCCGATAAAACACCCATATCCTTCATCATTCACACCTCAAAGTATTGTTCGAATGTTTGTATTCTTCCATAAAATTGAAATTTCCACCCCTAGCTTTATGGTATCTCTCTATGGCATTTGCTAAATCATATTGGTGTTGCATCATAAACATCAAATCTACAAGAGATATCCAAAAAGGAGACAGCAAAACCACAAATACGCCTTCTTTTCCGTCTGAGTACTCACTTAACTTAATTGCCATGGGATACCTCCTTTCTTCCGTGTAATGTTTTTTCTACCATTCCTGATGTTATCTTGATTGTTTTGACTTTGGTTCTTGGAGCTAAATCTGACGCTCTTTCTCTAAGTGCTTTGGCTATCTGATTATCTGACATTTTGAACTCTCTTCTAAATTTTTCTTCAAGTTCATCAAGTGTTTGACTCACTCCAACATCCCGTATGAAAAGCTCATGTTCACTAGTCATTTTTAATGTCCATATTTTTGTTATTATAGTTTTTTGAGTACTTCTTTTTTAAAATCCATTTTGTATTAGTTTAGATAAACTTTTAACGCGTTTATTTTTAGGTACATTATATTTTTTTGCCATCCAAGGTTCAATATAAGTATAAAATATTAATACACCTATTGACACACCCACAACCCCACTACATAATGCACCCATAAATTCATATATATGCCCTACATTCATCCTATTTATTCCTCCTTCAAAGTATTCTCCCTTTTTGTGTAGTGTTCTTTTCCATCCCAAAGTTTTGAACCTTTAGCACATGGACACCCGTTTTTTTCAGGCAACCACCATTGACATTCAGTATCATTTAATAACTGGAATAATACCCAACCCCCTGGTATAAGAACCAACATAGCTACAGGAATAATACCAAAATTCATCATTCACCCTCCTTAGATACGTCCATTATTTTATTAATATTATCAGTCACATTTGTTTGTTTCATTTTAACCATTCTATATTTTATATTAGGTTATGTTTTTTTATCTTTTCCAAAAGGCTATAGAACGATGATTTTTTCTTTCCGGTTCTTGTTCTCCATATCTCTGTTGCCTGTTTTCCTTTATAGCCATCTGTTATTATTTCAATGACTGTTTTTGTATCATTGTCAAATCCAAGATCTTCTTCAACAAATTTTTTCCAATTATCATTAAGCTTGTGCCATATTATTGCATTTTTGAAAACCCTTATGTTTATATCTGATTCTTCGTTTCCAATTTCACAGACATAGTCGAATATCATTTCAAATTCTTCTGGATTTGCGTCTTCAGACAGTGAATACTTGAGAGAATATATCATCTCAAGTATGGTCTTGTTGGATATGTCTATGATGCAGCTTAGAAATCTTGAGGTAAGGGCTTCTATGTCTCCGTTTCTTACATTTGGTCTTATATTAAGGCACATTATAAGATATCCCGTGAATGCAAAGCTTGTCGGATAATCCTTTAAAATGTATGTGGGTGATGTCCAGCTTATTATGCGGTTATTTCCGTCTTTTGTTTCTGTAGCCTGTTTTAATATTGTTATTCCCGCTTGGCTTTTTGATGCTGTTCCAATGTCGTCAAAGAATATTATCTTATCGTTATTGTCGTATAAAATTTTGTAAAGTTCAGTATCAGTGATATTTGCCGCGACATGTATCCAGTCTTTTCCTTCAATGAGTCCGGAGTTTTCTATTATTTGTCTTATGCTTCGTGTCTTTCCAATTCCACCCTTGGATACTATCATCGCGCCGAATGAACATCTTTTAAGTATGGAATCTATGCAAAGCTTAAGTCTAAGCATGTCGGGATGATCTAGAGGTCCGCAAAGACCCAAGCTCTTATCTGGTTTTAACATTTTTATTCATCTTGTTTTCCTGCAATCCATGAAGCTATGATCACAAACACTACAAGTGCTACGAACAGACCAACTACAATAAGATAATTTGTGGTATTGTCTTCTGGGTTTTCAACAATATCAGCAGAGGTTTTTATGGTTGTGGATGGCATTATGTTTTTGATTTCAACACATTTGCATTTATTGCATTTAAAATTTCCGGTTCCACATCCATTGGGAGATGTATCGCATTCTTCACCAATTTCTTTTATCTTGTTTCCACATACAGGAGCGGCAGCGGTTGTATTTTTTATCGGTTCAGTTGGAAGTTTTGGGATGATACTTGTAGTGGTTTTTTTGACAGTCTGGGTGATTGTGGTGGATGATAATAAAAGAGTTGTAGTGATTGGTTCAGATTGATTTAGAGGAGTCATATTTGTTCCAGGACACAGACCAATCATGTGCTGATACGCGTCGCATATTGTTCCATCTATGAGCTTGCATTTCATGACATCATTTCCATCTACTGTTTCTTTTATCATTTGTCCGCCGCTTTTTTCAACACAGAATTTAAGGGCGTTTATGAGTTCGGTAGAGTTTAGTTCCTGTGCAACAGTCATCCCTGAAAGTATCAGAAATACTATCATCAATTCGATTATTTTTTTCATTTTATATTTATTTTTCTTCTTTTCCAAGATACCATATTATTACGAATATCACGATTATGATACATGATAATACAATGATAATTAACGGGCTTTCCGCGTTGGTTTCTGGAATTTCTTCTGTTACTTGTTTTAATGTGTTTGTAGGTGTTTTTATTGTGGTGGTTGTTTTGACAGATTCGGTGGTTATTAAAGGGTAAGTGTTTTTTGATATTAGCTGTTTTGTGAAATCAACATATCTTATTATTGTGGTTATATTTCCCATATCTTTTGTTTCAGTTATTGTTTTGAATGGGATTATATCTTCATTAAAGCAGAATACAATATGTGTTGAGTTAAGCTTGTATTTATATAGACATTCTTCAGATAGATATTTGTCTATATTGTCCGGTCCTTGATAACAGCATAGATGCCTGTCAGGATAATGTATCAGTGGTTTTAGGCATTTTTCCGTGTTTATATCCATTAAATATTTGAAGATTACCGATTTATTTGGTGGGGGATTTTCTATGATATTTTTAGATGTTGCAGATGCTACAAACGAGGTGGATAGCATAACAAGGCAATACAATGCAAGGATATGAACCACAAATTTCATTTTATTCGCGTTTTATGAATTGTATCCTGTCATTTCCTACGCGTTCAGAAACTTCACGCTCATTAATTTGTCTAAGCTTTATGAGAAATTCAAATCTTGATTTAATCTGGTCGTAGTAGAATTTTGTTGATGTTTTTAACTTTAGCTTCTTTTCTGTTTTCATTAGTTCTTTCATATTTTCAAGCTTTAATCTTGTGCTTACAAAATAAGGATCGTGTGGGTTTGGTATGCTCCAATGTTCCTGTGGATCTTTGCTGAGATTTCCATCTTTGAAGTAGTCGGCTCTTAGGAAATAAGACGGGCAATGCTTGTCCGTTCCATCTATTGAGTATCCAACTATTTTTGATTTCATGTTTGCGTTCATTGTGTTATATGCTTTCTTTCCTTCAAGTTCATTAATCATTTCCATTATTGGTTCCGGTGCGGTTATATCTTTCATTATTTACCTCATCTATATCCTATTAGTTTATCGTTATATTCATGTTCTGGCATGTCTATTCTGCTTATGCCAAATGTTATCATCTTTACGTTTTCAAGCGTGCCTATTATGTCTTCTGCGTCAAGTCCAAGCTTTATTGCATCTTCAATATTCTTTATCAATGCAAGTTTGAACTCTTCAGTCTTTTGATTTTTTGGTTCCATCTTTTGTTATAGTTATTATGCTAAAAAGAATTTTAAACACTATTATGATGCAGAGGGCATGTAAAAATCCCAATTCTGGCAGATTGAATGCATATGTCATTGCATAATTCCACGCAAGCATTAGAACAACGGATGCTATTGTATAATAGGCTACAACTATAAGTAATATTGCGAGTATCATTGCCACTATTATAAATGCGGAAAGGATAAATGCAAGTATATCATTTATTTCCATTTTATTCATGCTATTGGCTTGAGCTTTTCTATCTCGGATACGGCAGTCTTTCTATCAGATTCAAATATGTTTATGAATTTGAATATATTTTCGCTCCATCCGGACAGAAGGCATACGTTTGGCTCATCATGCGGGACAACCACATTGCCGTATGTTGAAAGGTTTATGCAGTACAGCTTTACATTTGGGTTTATGGCTCTTTTGTATCTTATGAATGAATCGATAAATTGCCTATCATATCCGTCAGAGTCATACATCTGCATGTCGGTGAATATCATTATGCGGTCAACTTTTAGTCTTTTGTCGACAAGATGATCTAGTATAAGGTATCCGTTTGTAGAGTAGCCGACATCTATGCTCTTGAACCGTTCGGCATTCTCCAGTATTGATGATCTGGTGTTTGTTTTTACGGTCTTAAATTCTGTCGCAAATACTGATGCATATGAATCATCGCAGAACTTGTCAGCCATTGTAGCCATAAGGCATGCAATATCGTCCAACGTTATGGATGATCTTGAGCTGAGTTTTGAATTCATGCTTCCGCTGGTATCGGCAGATATGAATGTAGTGCCGGAAAGTTTTGGTATGTTTTCAATGCTATGTTCAAGGGCAGTTTCAAGGGCGGTTGAAATCTTTTTGGATCCTTCAATTTCCCTGTATGCGGACAGGAACCTGAACGGAAGCTGTTTTGATTTAAGCACTGCTTGCTTGTCTGATATAAAGTTAAGTGCTTTATCCAATGTGGCTTGGGACACGTCTTCTTTTATCAGGTTTCTGATATTCCTTAGCATTGCCATGTATCCAAGCTTGTTGTTGTTTACAAGATATTCCCATGCTTCCTTTTTGGTCTTGAAGCCTTTTGATTCTGGATTGCTTATCAAAACTTCCCAAGTATCCGGGGTTTCAAGAGTATTCTCTATTATCTTTTTGTATATGTCTTTGTGCTTTGGGTGGCATATTCTCAATACGTCTTTAAGTTTTATGGCGTTTGATCTGTTGTATTTTGCAAATTGATATTCATTGAATTTGTCAAGTGATGCGGCAATCCCCTTCTTCAATTGGTTATTGCTTGTTGCGGCATTTCTTCCAAATCTGTTAATGACATATGACATGAGTTCTGCAGGTTCGTCGGCTCTTTTTATTATGGAAGCAGCCCACTTTTTGATAAACGGTCTGGCTTTGGGAATCTGCGAGGCTTCACCAATAAGGAGCATTGGAACGCTTCTGAGATACAATTCGTTTCTTGCATAGCTTGCAAGCTTTAATAGGAATTCGGGATCCTTTTCTGAAACTTTTTTTATGTCAGAAACAAGATCATCATCAAAGTTTGGTTTGACATTGCCGTCAATTACATTCTTATAGAATGTCGGTTCGTTTACAAGCGAGCATGCAACCCGCGCATAAAGTGTAGATTTGTCATCCCATTTAAAAGAGAGACCTTCTTCGAGGTTTCGTTCAGCGTCTGCGTGTGACCTAGTTCTTGTCCGTATGTTTGCTTTTTTTGCAAATTTTGCCATTTTAGTTCCTCCAAAGTATAGGCGCTATCGGAGCACCCTATTTCGTCCGAACGGGTTTTTATTCGGACTATCCGGAAATCAATTCCGGAAAACCGCAAAAGGTTTGTAGTCCATGAAGTATCCGATATCTGCGCTTTGGTTGGTTTCGAATGTTAGGAAGTAGAAGCGATCACAGACCTTTTAAAAATATATAGCATTTTTTTTGAAGTAGCTGTGATCTGCGCTTCCTGTATATATATATAGGTAAAACCTATATAAATACTTGTTTTTTTGAGGTGAGAGTTAAATATAATGGGGTTTCAGGGTAGTTTTGCTTGCTTAACTTTCAATTTTTCAAGGGTTAATTCCCATTCCGATTCGTTGCTTGTGTTGTCTATCATATCCCTGAATTTAAATATTTCAGATACTGTTTCGCCCAGTTTTGATTTTGGAACGCTTATGTCAATTCCAAGAAACATGGTAATTTCATCGCGCGGGCATTCTTCCACACAGCAGAAGTGGATGTCTTTCAGCTCTATCTCCGGGTATTTTCCTTTAACCGTTAGTTTGGTAGTTTTCATTTTACATGACTACGCTATAAGTGCGCTCTATAATATCTGCTTTGTGAACTGCAAAGCTTTTTTCATTTATCAGCATTTTTATTATTTCATCATCATCTTCTAGATATGATATCTCTTCAATCAGATGGGTGTTTCCTTTTTTATCCAAGTATGTAATTTTCATTTTTCTCCGGTTGATCCGAATCCGCCTTCGCCCCGTTTGGTTTCTGATACCTTGCCATAAATCACAGCTGGTATCTCTATTTTGTTTATTACCATCTGGGCAATGCGGGAATATTTTTCTATTTTTATTTTCTCTTTGGTAGTATTGAATAGTATGACTCCAACAATTCCGACGTAATCGCTGTCAATTGTGCCTGGAGTATTTAATATTGTTATCCCTTGCTTTAGAGCCATTCCGCTTCTTGGTCTGATTTGGGCTTCATATCCATATGGAAGCTGTATCTTGAAACCGGCTGGCACCAATGTGGGCAATTGGGGCAAAAGATCAATGTCCTTGCTGCTTCTTATGTCAAATCCTACGGATCCGTCCGTCATTCTTTGGGGGTTGCACATTTCATCCAAAAGTTCAATTATAATTTCCATTTTTTATATGTTAAAGTAGTTTTTAAACGCTATCATAAAGATCATCAGGGCTATGGCAAATGCATAAAGGGATGCTACCATAAGAACCGTCATTATCTTTACGGACAGCGGTATTGATTCGTGGGGTTTAAGTTCGTGTTCCATTTTTTGATTTATCCGATTGACTGCCTTTTCAGATATCGTTCTGGTCTTAACGCTGATGCGTAACTTCTTTCGCATCGCGTATTGACCAGAACTTCATCTGACAATGGAGGAGACACTTCCAAGTCATAGAGCTTTGCGCTCTCGAAATTTGGGCGTCATGGCAATCCGCATTCACGTGGTGTTATGGGCGGATTCTGCCATTTCAGATAATTGTTTATATATAGGTAAGAGACATTTATAAATGCTAAGGAATGTGGTTTTCACATGTCTTTCCCATTATCAAGTCAAGATTTGACAGTTCGGCATATTTGCATGTTCGGCACAGTGGTTCTTTTATTTTTTCTGATTGCCCCTCGCATCTGTATGGTTCGTTGCAAAGACATGAGTAAGTTGATGTGTTGCTAAGAAACACATAAGCTGCAAATAATAATAGGATTATAAATGCAATATTGAATATATGGTCTTCAATTTTTGAATTATAGTTAGTCATTTTGCTTATGAGCTCTTCCTGTATGCCAGTCAAACATGTCAATTCTTAGTTTTGCCATTCTACCATCTGGATGTGTGAAGACAACACCTTCAACAAACCCAAGCTCGCCATTGTGCTGACTCATATAAAACAGGGGCATTAGGGTTTTGAACCATTCGCTTATTGATTCAAATGTTTTTGGATATTTGCCCCAGGATTTGTAATGCAATCTGTCCCAGCAATAAGTGCTGAATGGTATCCAAATGTTCTTGTCCAGATTGTAGGGATTGCCATTTACTTTCGGTCCTATCAGCTCTCCGAACCACTGTCCGTCTTCAAGGTTGCAGTAGCCACGTTCATACGATTCAAGTATGCCCTCTATTATGAATCTCTTGCCCTTATTGAAAAATGGTATTCTGGCAGTGCGGTTCCAGATGCTATCAGGGTATCCATTCTTTATTACGATCGATACGTCAGTTCCATGCAATTTCTCCACTGCGCGAACGGTCTTATCCTCAAATACCCATGCATATTCTGGGTCTATCTCGTCGGTTACAACATATTTTCCATTAATCTCCTTTCTTATAAATGGAGAGTACAGCTTGGGCATGTCCAATATTTTCATTTTGATCTTTTTCTCTTTTTTGGTTTCTTGGTTTTTTCTTTTTCAAGAAGTTTTTTCCTGAATCTTATAGGAATTGTGTTGATAAATAGATACAGGTATATTATTGCGGTTACGGATATGGCAACCAATATTAATGTTATTATGAATTTAGTCATCATAATAATGGTATAAGCAAACCACATCAATATGGCGATTATTGGTATGATAATCACTGCAAGAAGTAACGAAATAAATTTGATATTCAGGGCTTTGGACAACATCATGTCGGTATTTTTGAGATTCAATATCTCTTTCTTGTCTTCCAGGGATATGATCTGTATGTATACCAATTCAGTAACTGCAAACAGAAGTGCAATATAAAGCTGCCACGGCATATGGGAAGCCGTAGCTACAGCAATTACAACAAATAATCCAACCAAAAACATAAGTCCAAATAAATCTTCATCATCCATATCAATCACCTGTTATCCATTTTGCAAATTCTTTGAGAGTTTTTATTGTATTATCTTTCGAGTAATTCAATTCATAAATGCCATTGTCACACGCTTCGGAACCATAGTTGTCATACGTGAAATTATCCGAATTTTTTGCTATCTTTTTTATCTGTTTGTTTATCTCGGATTTTGTTTTCATATTGTTTTTTAAGAATATCTTCTCTTATGGGTTTTCGTTTCATTATTTCAACCACGCCCGCGGACAGACCCGAAATGATGCTCAACGCCTCTTCTTCGTGTATCCAAAATTCAGTGCCATATCCGTTTCTGACAAATAGAATTTTGATCTTGTCCCATTCTGGAACATCTTGAGGAGGTTTGGAATGGAATGATATCACTATGCCATTTTCAGAATCCATTACGTAATCGCTAAGTTTCATGTAATAGACCTAAAGATTATATGGCTTAAGCTCCGCATGCTTCCACCACCACTCATTATATTGTTCCATAAACCAATCCCTGCTTACCACTTTTCTATGATACATCTCGAACATGAGACGGTCGAGTCCGGTGTAGTTTTTTCTACCTTCAAATTTAAGTATTGTTATTGCCATTTTATTTTAAGAACATCTCAGATTTGTCGACAAGCGTTCCATTCCAATATAATATCATTACATTGACAACCTTTTCATGCATGTATTCCGGATCAAGTGTATAGTTTAATTGCTCTTCATCAACTTCAAATATCTGATACATTACTCCAGCAATGCCTTTTCTATTGAAGGTCACGCTTCTATTTATGAACCAGCGTCCTTCATTGTTTGTCATATCACCTTTTAGTGGAAGATTTGGGGTGGATGCGGCTTTTTTATGCTCGTTTTTGTATTCTGTTATAATTTCTTCAAGGTCTTCTGCGTTCAGGCTTCCTATAACTATCTGAATGTCAGATAGAGTTGTGGTTGTTGAAATAGGGACAGTTGTGGTAATATGCAATGTTGAAGATGTAGTGGTGGCATGCATTATGGCGGTTCTATTCAAAATGATAGGTTGCATATTATGCTCTATTATTTCTATATTGCACGATCTATTCACAAAGTCAACACCAAGTGCGGCGGCAAAAAGCATTGATAATGCAACAGCAACAATGAGCATTATACTTCCTATCACTATAAGATTTTGGTTCATCTTGTTGTCATTCATATTTCAAACGAGGGTGGCATATGTTTTTTATGTTCGTTTTGTCTTGACACGGCTGTTATCTTATCCAAGACGTGCTTGTCAAGAGATTCTGGGTGGGTAAAGCATCTTTCTATATCGTCATATGTAAATCCGAATTCATCTTCATCTGTTTGATTTTCCCACAGGTTTGCGGAAGGCGCTTTTGTCATTATTGATATGGGCACACCAAGTTCTTTACCAAGTTCATAAACTTCGCGTTTCCATAGGTTTGCTATCGGTTCAACGTCCACTGCACCATCCCCATATTTGGTATAATATCCCATTTCAGCTTCTGAGCGATTTGTAGTTCCTATGACCAATCCATTTCTGCTGTTTGATAATGCATAAAGATGCACCATTCTTGTACGAGCCATTATGTTTCCAAGTGTTATTTTGTCAGCATGTAGATCAGGACATATTTCATCAACTGTCGGCTTTATATCATAGTTAAGATGTTCTATTCCAAGAGTTTTAATTAGAAGTTCGGAATCTTTGGTGCTTTGTTTTCCATATGGAAGTGTAACTCCTACTACGTTGTGCTTTCCCAATGCTTCAGTGCATAGGGATGCTATCACTGCAGAATCTATACCTCCTGATATTCCAACTATGGCTTTTTTATTTCCTATAAAATCCCTTAGCTTTGACACTAAGGCTTCTTTTTTGTTTTTCATTTTAATATGTCCGAGGTTTTTATGAATTTCGCACCGGCTATTATCATCTCGGCTTTTGCGTCTTTTGTGGTTTCTTCTGAAACTCCGGATATGGCGTCTTCAACCACGAAACATTGTATGCCTATATTTTGCAGTCCAGTCACTGCCGCTTTTATACAATAATCTGTTGCAACACCATAGACAACAGCTTCGGTAACATTATATTTTTGCAGTTTTTCCCTAAGTTCGTTGTTGTCGAACACATCATATGTTTGTTTTTTGAATTCTTCTGTGAGGCTGTTCTTTGTCTCTTCTATTCTTTCAGCTCCCTTGCTTCCATCCATGCAGTGGTTTTGGAAAGGTCCGCCCCACATTTTAAGTTCAAGTTCAACATCCTTGAAATATTTGGTCCCGTGATGGCAGTCACTAGATCCAAAAATTGGTATATCATGTTCTATGGCATAGTCGGCAAGTTTCTTTAGGTTTGGTTTTATATCTTCGGCTCCAGGTACATATAACAGACCATCTTTATTCATAAAGTCGTTCTGCGTATCTACGTCAAAAAATATCTTTGTCATTTTAATCACATTCCATTTTGATTATTTTATTTTTAATAAGAAGTCTTTTTAGTTTCTTCATATCCCAGATGCTTAAACCCCTTACTTTCATTTGCATGCGGTTTTCTGTTATGTTATCGATCCATTCTAGCATCGTTCCTTCAAAAGTTCTTGGTTTCATAGTTTATATCCATACCAATTTTAGATTTATATCATCGATGAATTTTGACACAACTTCGGGAACCATATCTTTTATGTCTTTGCTGTCTATCATTAATTCCCTGACCTTAGTTGAGGAAAGGTATCCATCCCTCAGTTTTATGGTTTTTGTGTCAAAGCCATATTCTTTGAATATATCAAGTTCATTTTTTGCATTGGAGACGAAAACATCAAAGTCTATATTGTCGTCTATCCATGCTATCCATTTTTCATTGTTTCCAAAATCTGGTATGCCCACTATTTCAAATGGTATTTTAAGTTGCAACGAATTTTCTATCATGAATTTGCGCTCTTCGAATGTAAACGGATTTTTATATGTTCTGGATTTGTTACTGCTACCTATGCCTATGATAATGCTGTCATACGATCTTAAGACCGTTTCTATCATCGTCAGATGTCCATTGTGCATGGGTTGAAATCTTCCTATTATTAGTGCTTTCATGCTATTCACATCAATTCATTCTTATAAGATCTGGTATAATATGATGAGCAAGATATGCGGATGATAGGCAGTCATCAATCATTTTTTTATGGTCAAATGCCATTGGAGGAAGATTATATAGGCTGAACCATTGGGCATTTTTTGCGTCATCGCCGGCTTTTAGAGTTCCTTTTTTGACGGAACATAGAAAAACCAAGCTTATGGTGAACCCTCTTGGATCTCTGTCTGGACTTGAATATTCATCGGATATCTTTATTGTAGTTACCTCAAGACCTGTTTCTTCAAAAGCTTCTCTTATGCATGCATGTTTTGCGGGCTCATTTTCATCCACGAAACCACCTGGCAATGCCCACATGCCCTTAAAAGGTTCGTTGTGTCTTTGAATGAGTGCTATTTTGCTTTTGTTTATTATTATGGCATCAACAGTAACTAAGTGTTTTGTTCTGGGATTTGTTTTATTCATTATAGCGCACCTATATATTCAAGTTTTAGTTGTACAATAAGCCAATTGTCAAATAATATTGGATATCTGACAAGTTCTTTTGCTATTTCAATCAATCTGGGTTTATCGTCTATATATACATCAAGTCCGAGAGAACCTATAAGTATGCGTTTGAACTGCGGACCATAAAGTTCAGGAAGTCTGAGGCACAATACATGTTTTCCTATCCTATGTTTTTTCATCCACTGTTCTGTGACGTCTCTGTCAGAGGAATATCTTGATGATATGAAGAATATCTCATGCCCTTGGTCTATGAGGCTGTTTATTATGTTTACGGCATACGGGATGGCGTTTGAGTTTTTTATGCTTGATTTCCACTCATCGCTCAATGCTTCGGGTGTATTCTCATCGCAGTCAGTGCATATGGTAGCGTCTATGTCAATTCCAATTTTCATCTTAATCGATATTGGTAAGTCGGTTGCTTGGATTTTCACGTCTTCCAACTTTATGATGTTCAATCCATTTGTCTTTATTTTCGCTGTAATATGCAACTATGTCTGATGTAGTCATTATTGCATCAGGATAGATGCTTCCGGTTCCTATGCTGTCGAATAGTGGTTGTTTATATATATTGTTGAATTTTTCATCGGCTGACATGAATGCTGCTGTCTTTTCTGGATTAAAACCGCTCGAAACCGTTATTTTTATGTGTTCAAAGTCACATTCTATTAATTTTTTCTTCAGTGCGCTTATTGAACTTATGGTGACTCCATTTCCATAGACATATTTATTGTATTTTCCAGACATGGTTGGGACATAGGTTTGTCCTTCTGACATATTTTCACCACATGTATCTATTCTTACGCCACCAAGTTTGGTGGTTTTTGCAGCCAATATGGAATCACTTATTTCCCTATTGTATGTATCTATCAGCAATATTCTGCTTATGTCGTTTGGCATATGCCTATTAAACATCTGGGCGGCTGTCACAGAAGGATTGGAAGGGTCTTTATTCTCTTTAAGCCAAGCTTCTATGGACAGGATTAGTGCATGGGGTATGGTTCCTATTCCGGTTGAATTCCAATGCTTCGCCCCTATATCAGTGGAACAGCCGGCAAATCCGGATTCGTGGCATATGCGGCATATTTCTTCGTCTATTCTGGGGTCGAAGTGTCTTGCCCCAAAATAGAAGACAGGTTTATCTTTTGCGGCAAGGGCTATCTTGTATGAGTTGTGCTGTATTATTGATGGAGATATGAATTTTGTCATGGCACCAGAAAGATAGCCGAGATATACGGTTTCGAGATCTATAAGATCTTGAACACGTCCTTCTATTTTCATTATTGGTTCGCATGATGCGCAACTTTGTCCATCTATAAGATGATATATTTTTGAGTCTGGTGCGTGTTCTTTTATGAATTTTACGGCATCATTTATTCCAGAAATTGAAGTTATGTCTTTTCTTGCGAACACTTGGTATCTAACAAGAGGATTTATATTTTCTTTTTCAAGTATATGTTTTGATCTTAGAAAATATTTGTCTGTATGCTGTTTGTAGTCTTTCATTTTATTTATTATTTGACGATCTGATGAATTCAAGCAATTCTTGCCTTTCTTTTTCTACTTTGTTAAGGTCAATTTTAAAATATTCTGCAAGCAATTTTTCAGTATTGATCATAGGATCAAAGAATGCTTCGGCGTCTTCATCATATATGCACAGATATAACGGCGGATCCCGCGAGTGTTTAAGCCATTCTATAAAATCTCCCATCGCCATGCTTTTGTCATGAACGGCAGATATCTTATCCAGTTCCGGGGTTTTGAGTTTGGTTTCGTGTTTCAATTCAATCATATTTTCACCTTATTATTTTCAATCAACCATATGAGCATCTTAGCACGAGCATTAGCTTCTGTTATATCTTTTGTCTCTTTTATTATAGAACAATCTTCACCATAATCTATATACCATATATATTTTCCCGTGTTATATTCTTTTGAAATATTTAAGGTAATGTCTCCATTGTGGTCATAACAATCGGGTAGCATTTCTCCCAATTCTGCAACAGTATATGCGGATGCTATTCGTTTTAGATGAGCAAATTGTCCATGCGATTCATGATAGATTCTTATGTCTTTTTTTAATTTTAGAGCAGGATTTATCATTATGTCTTCAGCCCACATATACATACTTGTCTGATTAACACCTAGATCTCTAAGCTTAATACTGAGTTCAAGATTTGATACTTGGTGTTTCAATTCAATCATATTTTTACCTCGTTATTATATTTTTCATCTCTTTGAATGTTCCAATGTCAAATAGGCATTCATTTTTGGAAATATATGTAAGATATTCAAATGGATATTTCTTTTCAAAGTTTTTTATTATTTTATATTCTTTTTTGTATATTTTATTTAAGAAACCGTTAAATATTATTGGAAAAGAGCCAATCAAAAGTATTTTTTCATATCTGCCGGGGGCTGTTAAAACACACAACGCGTCCATTTTTCATATCAATTTTTATATTTTTAATTTATAATTGTCAAGTCTGTATGCTATTTGTTTTTCAATCATATCTTTCACATCCAGTTTGTTCATTTCTGCAGATATCATATCTTTGCATATTTTTACTATCGTATCATCTTCATGAAAATATGATTTTTGCAATCGTCTGCTTATGCAATTATGAACGGTTCGTTCAACATATCTATCGAATTCATCCTGTGATTTATATTTTAAGCGTTTATCAAGTTCTGTGGCAATTGCAATATCAATAGAGCTTCTTGCTATTGATCTTATTTCTCCATTTATCAACGTGTTTATCTCTTTCCTGATTTCATCATCATGTATGTTAATTTTCATTTTAAATCAAATTTTATCATTCAATTCGTGTAGGTATTGCATCCATGCTTTCATAAGATTCAAAAACAATCTTGCCCCTCAGTCTGGCAAGTATGTAAAATTTTGAGTTTGTCTGGTTAGGAAGGATTTTTATTTCATTCAGTATGTTAAAATACCTTTCTAGCTGGGCTCTCTTTACAGGGCTTGACTTTGGATTGTAGTATTTTGATTTTGTCTGCTTGGCTTCTACAAGATTAATGCAGCCATCACGGTCTATTACTATAAAATCCATCCGTTCGGTGTTTATCAGCTTGAACACGCTGTCAGTGTTGAAATGATCCATGAGGAATTTCTTTGCCTGTGTTTCAAGATTTTTTCCTTTTCTCTTATTCATTTTTAAGGCGGATATATTTATTCTGCAAAGCTGTCAGTTTCTTCTGGCATTTGAGCATATCTTTCTTCTTTTCGGCAAATATCCCATCAAGTTTGTCAAATGCGTCAAATCTCAATGCTTCATAAAACCATTCTTGAAAAGGTATGGTAATTGAGTAATAAAGACCATCAGAACCATTTGCAGACAAGTAAAGCTCGCCATCGGATTCTATATATGCCTCTTCTATCTTGTAGTTATGATCTTCACCAATAAGATATGTGTCTTTATCATATTGCTTCTTGAGGGCTTTTTCAATTGTTTTCTTTCCTTTTTCCTTTTCACTAACCCAAATATTTATTTCCATTTTATTTCTTAACGGAAGATTTTTTGTTTAGCAGTTCCAATCTTATTATCCTGTCTGTAAGATCTTCAAATTTTCTTTCATTCAAAATGCCACATGCAGCAGGTATTAGTATTCTAAAGATCCAGAACATAAAATACAGCAACCCAAGTCTATATATCGCTTCCGCAACATTTATCATAGCTTTAGAGTAAGCTATTGCTTCTAATCCATCTATCATTCATATCACCATATCAGTCTTTTTTATCAGTAATGTCCATTATCAGTTCTGGCGGTTGCGACAGCTTTAGAGGTTGGTCGCTTACCATATAGTCGCCCTTCCATTCGACGTATGCCCCTTCAGTGGTAAAGAAGAAAACACCATCGTCATTCTTGCCATATGCTCCGTCCAAGTCTGGAGATTCAGAAACATACCAACATACACTGCAAGATTCCACACCTGAACATTTGCTATAGCAGTCATCATCCCTTATGAATTTTGTTTCTGCCGTAAGATAGGCATTAAGGCTTGTTATCTTTCCATTTGTGGTATAAAACGCCATGACTTTTCCAAAGTTTATCAGATAAATGTAGAACGTCTTGCCATTATCATTTATCAATCCCATTCTTTTGATCAGGTTTTCACGTTCGAGGCTTTTTGTTATTGTTGGAGCTGGTTGTGTCAAAGCCAATACTTTCTGGTTTTTTTCTGTCAAATCCTGTTCAATTGTTATTGTGCTTTTTTCAATATTTCTATCATCTATGCATCCACATACCAAAATCAACATTCCCAATATTGCCAATATTTTTTTCATTTTATTCACCATAATATATCATCAACATGCAATGGAAGTTTATCTTTGAATATTTCCCTGTTAGCCATCTTGTTTCTTGCATTATATTCTGCAACAAGATTTCTGTCTTGGCTTTGCAATCCCTGTTTTATGGAAAGAAGTCTTGCGTATTCCTGCTGATTTGCATATCCCCAGTCATTGGGGTTTCCATATGTTGATTTGAATTCTGCAATGGTGTTATTTGCAATTATTATCTGATCTCTGTTTGCTTGGATCTTTTCATATTGAGTTTTAAACCACTCATAGTTATAGATGGCATTATCGGCATCGTAAGTCTTATCCACTATGTCGCTTGCAGAGTCTATCTGATTTGTTACGGTTTTTACAGGTATAAAAACTGCTTTCAATGCATAGCCAACAACAAATAAAATGCTAAATATCGCAGCTGCAGCCAATATATACATTCCAATTTCAAGTATAGGTTTCATTTTAATTTTTTAATTTTGTAATATTATTCAATGTAGTTCAATATATATTTTTGTTTATGGGCACGGAAATACTGTCCTGTTCACGCTGTTCAGCTAACATTTCGATGAGTAGCGACATCCCACCGTCTCCTATGCTGACCACCAAATTATTATTTATTGAACTTTTTGTCTTTAATATAAAAAAGAGGTTTATCTTTGGAAAGTTTATGCCCACAATATGGACATTCTTTTCCGACTTTATTTGGAAAATATCTTTTTTGGAATTCTTCCATTGATTTGATAGTTTCTGGTTTAGGTTTTCTTATTCTCAATTTACGGGGTTTTCTTGTCTTCTTTCCGCAATTGCCGCAATAGGTGTCTTGTGTTGTGTCAAATTCGCATCCGCACTTTGGACAACTACCTGGGTCATCCATGTTATCCAGGCAAATCTTGCAGTTTATCTTATAGCCATAGTAAGAAAGATTCTTGAAGGGAGTATCAGTATGACGTTTTAGTTCAAATGGAATAAGCTCAGCTCCACACAAGGCGGTAAATTTATAGTTGGGATATTCGCCTTCCCTTCTAGCGCAATGAATTATTTCTTTTGGCATGTTGTCACCCTTTTTGGTTTATGAAATAAATAAATGAAATATGTAGTTAACACACTTCCAAAAAACCCACCTAACACAAAACCTATATTAAAATCTTCCATAAAATCATCTTTTAATTTTATTTATAATGAAACATGAACTGAAATCCTATACATGAAATTATAAGACCTTCAGTTGCCACAAGTCCGTCTGAGCAGGCAAAGCGCAGGCATCCGAAAGTCACAAGGAATATTCCCCAAATAATTCCAAATTTCATTTTTTCGTATTGCATGCCATGCAAATATCCATGCATTTGTCAAGACAACTGACATAATCGTTCGGGTCTGCAACTCTCGAATTGCAAGTACTTTCACAATATCTGATGTCGCTCATGCTCCCATAATATATTGCGGCAAAAATAACAATTAAAAGTATGAATATAAAAATCATAGTTATAAACTCATCTTCATCCATCTTTGTTTATCTCCATATGTTTTTTATGCCATTCCAAGAATGAATCCAAACAATCTTTTGGAGTCTTGAAATGTGAGCACCCCGGCTTATGGGTAACACCATATACCGGATATTGATGACCAAGACCACAATTACAGGTTATATAGCGGGTCAATACAACACCACATTCTTCACAGATAACATCTTTATTCATTTTAGTTTTTTGATTTTTTCTATAATTGTTATTGCATCTTCAATTCTATCATATGCATCGAACAGCCTGTAATCCCTAAGTGACGATTTTGCAAGCAGCAGCTTAAGTTCAATGCCTTCCAAATTATTTGTCATTTTTATCTTTTGTAAAATTCGCTTTGAATCAATCTTGAAATAATAAAAGTTTTCTTTGCAACTTTCATGATTCTATATTGACCGACTTTCAGAAGATCCATATCATCCAAAATTATATTGGCTATTGTATTTCTATCTTCCAGGTTATTTGGATCAAGCTGTTTAGTCATTTTAAAGTATTATATTGTTTTGCCGCACAGTTTTTGAAATTTTTTATCTTTGTGCAAGTGCGGATTGTGTTTCCACATATAATCTTTGGTATATTTCGAAAGTTCCAATGCGCTCTCTTCATCCATTAAAAACATTATCTATCCCACCGAATTATTTTATTAAAGGGTGTGGTTGGGATCGAACCAACGAACCGACCATCTTTACCACCCGATGGAAGCTTTCCCGCTAAGTTACACACCCATATATTATTTTACTTTTTATCAACGTTATTCCTTATTCCATTAATGCATGTGATAAGATAAAATACCCACAAAAGTGTCTGAGTATAATTAGCCATTGCAATTGAATCTATGATCCATATTATGTTAGATGCTATCCATATAATAAATCCTTGTAGCCTGCTTTTTTTGCTGTTTTTAGCGACAAGAGCTGCTCCAGAAACAGAGCATAAAAGCGCAAAAACCTTAAGCATTTCAAATATTTCCATTTTTGATATTTATGGTGAATGCCGTCCTTTTACATCCGCCGGTACCAGAGACCAGCCTGCACTGGGAGATGACAGTGCTCATGCGAGGGTTTCCTATCGAGCGCAGCGAGCGAGCATGTGCACTTCTTTATCATAGCCATGGGCTCAATAACCTAGGCTTCACCGACTGTATTTTTCGCGCAGTTGCGTAGTGGTACAGTCTCCACTGTCCTTTTGCATCAATGAATGCCGTGAGTTTTACTAAGTTATAATAATGTTATTTATTATTATAAAATAAAGATCATTTGTTGTTACAGATTTATCAGATTTCAGGCAGGAATTCTGCTTAGATATTATGCAGATATGCATATTTAAATCTGTCGCTTTCGCAGCGAGCAAACGCAATGCTCAAACAGCTCGTCGGGCGCGCGCCGAAAAACCGGCAAACCCAAGCGAGCAGCGAAAGCGCAACAATCATCGGCTGGTTTATCAAGCCTCGTATTGAGGGCTTCATTGATACCATCTTTCGCGGATAGGAACCGGCTGCAGCTACGGTCTATCTTTTTGCTAGTCGATGTTATCTCCACTGTAAAGTGGATTTTGAGTTTTATTTTTCTGTCAAACTTGAGATGAATCTTATTGATTTTGAATCCGAATTCAATATGCCAAATCCGTCATTGGCAGTCTTGAATCCTGCAAGATGGCATCCATATTTAACAGTGGTGAAGTCTATATGATGATGACCAAACAGCCAAAGGTTTGGTGGTTTTTCTAAAAGTATTTCTTCAAGAAATTCGCTTCCAACATCTTCCCACGGTCCAAAGAAGTTTGATTTAAGACCTATACCCGACGGACAATCATGTGTAACTATCATGTCAAATTCATTATTTTCTGATAGACATGCTTTTACGTCTTCATATCTTATCGTGCTGCCTGGAGGGGTATTATAGGCATCTATATATTTTGATCTTCCTATTCCTATACTTCTTAAACCGCATATGTCTATTGGCTTGCTTGGACTAAGCTGTATATAGCAATCGGGCAGACCTTCAATCATAAGTTCTGCATGAAAGTCCTCGTGGTTTCCCAACACATAATAGAACGGAATGTCCAAGTCTGGGAATTTGTTAATGGTGTCTTTCCATATGCCAAGATCTCCGACCTGAATTATAGCTTCCGGCTCATAGCCCACGTGCTTTGACAGGTCAAGCTGTCTGGAAATGTCTTTTATCTGCGCATGGACATCGCCAAGTATCAATATGTCAGCCATCGGTTTTCTCCACAATTTCGGTTTCTTCAGCTTCCTTAAACGGGCATTCGACAACACCAATTATTATGGTTTTGTTTGCCAATATGATTTTTTCTTCATGTATAGCTTCACAGTTCCATTTATGAACGCAATCAGAGCAGATGCCATATAGTTTATTAAAATGTCCGGTAGAATTAAATTTATCACTCATTTTTATCATCTAGTCAAATAACCATGATAGCATAAAAAATGGGACACCAATCAAGCAACCTTCTATGCCAAAAAAATATATTCCAACAAATCCGCCAATCAATCCAGTAAATGTCAGAAACCAAAAAATAATATCATTAATCATTATTTCAACTCATTATATAATCATTCATCAGTCTGTTTGATTATTTTCATGACCCGATTGACCATCTGATTTGAAGTAGGCTCAAGGTATGAATCCGGGCATCCAAACTTAACAAGTTTTCCGATAAAATACCGTTTTAAAAGTTTTCTTCTATTTTTCATTTTCAAACAGCCATATAAGCATTTTAGCACGAGCATTGGCTTCTGTATTTCCTGGACAAGCTTCTATTTCCATATCAGGTTCATAATCCATATCAGCTCTATATGAACAATAACTACCATTTTCTGTATTAAGATAAAATAGTTGACATTCATATTGCATATCATCAAATTTTAATGTAATTTTGTTTGGAAGTAGTTCTCCTAACTCAGCAACAGTGAAGGCAGAATACAAACTATATTCTTTTGGATAACGTAATTCTACTAAAACTTCTTTTTTATGTACAAATTCTTTAGAACCATTATCCTTTTCCCACCAATACCACTGACTATTTTGCTTCACACCCAACTCCTTCAACCTCTTAGCCAGTTCCAGACTACAAACTTGGTCTTCTAATTTCATACTTTCACCCATTCGCTATTATTCCAATTCCAGATTAAACCATATACTTCTATATGAATAAACAGACACCAAGCAATATCCATTCTAAGTTGTACTGATATTGAATCGTAGTATTTCTTATTGCTAAAATATTCATCTGTAAGTAGTTTAATGAACACTTTATTTGGTGTATATGGCTTCTTATATTTTATAAATTTATCATATATATTTTGTAAATCTTCTTGTTTAGGTTTCCAAAATACATCTTTTATTTTAAACTCTTTAGTTGATAATCCGGTAGTGCATTGAACATCAACTGTAGCTTCGAAGTTGTAGCATTCATAACTATGTGCAGATGAATAACTTATAACTATTCCTTCTGAGCATATATCTCCACACTTTGGTTTCCATTTCTTTTGTATGGGGCTATTTTTATACATAATGTCCAATATGTCCATTTTATCTGTACATTATATCGGTATTAATATTAGGAAGCATGTGAGACATTGAGTCGTCGTCATAATCGTCTTCACAATCGTCGTCGCATGCGTGAAGCAGGAAACACGATTCACAGAGCGGATTTTCATGCGTGACATGAGCATGCTTTCCGCATATCATGCATGTTTCATCCGATACATATATGCTTGTCACCGTCCAGTCAAGAGTCCTGATTATGGAGTTTGAGATTTCACTTACGACAACTGTAATAAATGCTGCAATTCCTACGATTATCTTTTTTATGATATTCATTTTATTGTTTATGAAAATGACTGCCTATTGCTCACGGAGGCTAAGCGCAATGGTGGAGACATCGTATAATAGATGACTGCCTATCGCACCAGGTCTTGAAGCGATCGGAGAGTCTTATCATTGAGCTTTACATATGGCTCTCTAAACTTTATGAAAGTTTAATCAAAAATGTCGGCGTCATCGGAAAACCGTTCTCACAGATAAAAAATGCTAGGTGCGGATTCCAAGGGAACGAGCGGATTCGAACCGCTTGTCGTATCAAGATCGCTAAAACATTTATAACTTTGCTCCTAATCTTTTCTGCAGCTTGCTGCGGAAAAGATCAGGGTCAAAGTTATGAATGGCTTTGGAAGAGACATCTAATCATCGAGTCTCAACATTGGCTCTCTATATTCAGCGTCATAGGTTACGACTTTCCCGTAAGATAGTCGTCGTTCCCACTATTTAATTTGTTTCACTGCATGACTGCACAATAACGACTGGACCAGTCTTCAGGAAGGAATTCTGCTTGCAGAAAAGTTCCCGAAGACTCGGTCCGTCGTGATTTGAAGAGAAATCTGTCATGGGGTTTTTAAGCCCTCTCATTTCAGTGCGTCATGGCTTTCACTTTCGCGCAATGCTAGTTGCTTCAGCCTGGGGTGCAGTTTGGGGTGCAGTTTGTATTTTGGGTTCGATAACTGCCTGAGTTCCGGGATCCGATGGCGTGGTGAGCTGCATCTCATCCAAAGATGAGATGAGCTCACCAGCCTATGGATCCGGGAAAAGATGGAATAGACCAAATCATTTAAACTTTTTAAAGTTTATCAAACGTAAAGGCGCCAGTCACGAACTTGTTTGTGACCAATGTTTAAACCTATCGTCTACGGCAATAAATTCAAACAAAGGTTATCAACACGGTCGATAACTGCGTCCAATCTACAGATTCGGCGTCATCGGTAACGACTTTCGCGATTTGATACATGCTCCTGTAAACTCCATCGTTACATGCATGCATCGGATGCATAGTCGTCATTCCCTTGAGCGTGAAATTAATATGGCTGCCTTTAAACATGATCGCGACGCGGCGGACAAACTAAAAGCCGCGTCGACATCATGTTGCGAGGAAGAGAACTTCCCAGTCCACTGTCATTGAAATTTTAATTTCTCAATCTAATTTTCAGGCGTCAGTCATGAACTTGTTTGTGACTAATGTTTTAACTTATTACCTTTGGAAATAAGTTCAAACAAAAGTTATAAACACGGTCAATAACTGCGCACAAAAACTAAGTTTTTAGGCGTCATAGGTTTATGCTTTCACGCAGTGCTAGTTGCTATAACCAAAAACATTTCATATATACATTCTTTTTAAATACACAATCGGGGTCTAGAACACCCTATTGAGAGTCAAACTTTATTGTCATTTGCTATCTTTCTTATTTTGTCTATTATTTCCATGTCGTTTTCTCCATCATAATAAAGTCCACGATCATCTATATAGACATGTCCGAATGGCTTAAATCCGGTAATCTCAACAAAACAATCCGATATACCCAGAGTTTCAAGATGTTTTATGAGGGCTTTGCGAACCCTTCCTGATATGACATCAGGTTCTGGAATACCCCCGAATGTTGGACACAGTCTGGCTGTGGAAAGTCTAAGGGTATGCCCGTCTTTATGGAGATTTTTAATGATATTTATTATTTTTTTATTTGGCTTTCCATATTTAAAATGGTCATAAGGTTGGATACATTTGCATATCACACCGTCAAAGTCAAATACAATATCAAGCTGTCTTCTAGAATCTTTGGTAGAATATTTTTTCATCTTGTAATAATTGCAATAATTATTTCTTCATGTATTTTTTTTCTGTATACCATATAAGCATCTTAGCTCTGGAATCGGATTCATTTTCATGGCAGTATCCAGCGGAATATTCAGAGTGCTTTTCATCCAATTTATTTCCAAATCCATCGTAAGGTGAATATGTACAAACAAAAACTTCTCCTTCCAAATCAGATTCTTTTCCTGAATGGAATCCATATGGCAGTAGTTTTCCTAATTCTGCAAATGTATAAGCGGGGGCTATAATCTTTTTCTGATGAGATGGAATCCTGTCAAATTCTTTCTTGTAATCTACTTGAGTGTACATATCCCCCGTTCCATCGCTATATGCAACCCAGTAAAACATACCATTGTGTTTTATTCCAAGATTTTCAAGTTTTTTGCATAGTTCCAAACCACAAACAATATCACTGAATGTCATTTTAGCTTCATCTAATATGTTGGTCTTGCATAACCATTGGTGTTAAATATCTTTCCGAATTTCTTTTCCGTTTCTCGCTTCGTGGAATAGCCGATATCAAACAGACCTTTAACTATCTGGACATCCCTTAGAGCATATTCCAAAGCCAGTATTATGTTTCTTGTCCTTTTGATTCCCGTGAGAGTGTGTCTTGAATAGTAGAAATGATTGTCGCCTTCATACACCGAAATTTGGGACGATCCTTTGTCATATGGGACTTCCATAAGCCTTATTATCTTGGGGTTTGAGACAAGCTTTGTTGGAATATGCATAACCGTTATTTCATACAGGTCTTCGGAAGATTTTTCGCTCAAAGGTTTTGTTTCTTTATATTTTATGGATTTTAACATCCAATTTTCATCAAATTTTACATCCTTAAAGTCTACGTCCTTGGGAAGAAGTTTTTTCGGCTTAACAAGTTTAATTGTCATTTTATCACCTTGATTGGTTTTTTGGAACGAATTCAAGCGGAAGATTTTCTGGAGTTTTTTTCATCTCAAGATATTCTATAAGGTATTTTGCGTATCCTGTCAGAAGCTCGTGTCCGCATAACATAAATGATTCTTTATTATCATTTGATGCGGTTTCAAATTCCTTCCTTAATTTTGCAAGAGTCGGTTTCATTTTAATCATCGCGTTTGCATATTTCCTTTACAGCCATCCTGATTCTCAAATTGTCAGAAAGCATGCATATGGCGTTTATGATATCCTCATCGGTTCTTCCTTTTTCAGTCTGCCATTTGTGTATGGTTCTGAGTGTGCTCATTTTAATGCGCTTTCATGAGGCAAGCGGCGGATGCCGGTCTTGGACAGTGTGATATTTTGGCAATTTCAGCTCTTGTTCCAAAGTAGTGTTCAATCCCCTTTGTCTTAACGTCTTGGACAAGCGGCATTATTATCTCTTTGGGTTCGGTGTCTTCCGCTATAAGGACTATCCCTGCGGTTTTTTCGTGAACCTTTCTTATGGTTTGGTTCACTCCTGCCCATATGTTTTTGGGGTGTTTTGCATAAGCGGCTTCAAATTTTTCCTTTACTTCATCGGGTATCATTTTTCATTCACCTCGTTTTTAGTCAACAAACTGTGTATTCTCATAGCTTGGCTCTTCTTCATCATCATCTTCCGCCTTTTCAACAGTGTATTGTTTTGTGTTAAAATATGAGTATTGCTTGTCTGTTTTATGCTCTTTAAACTTGTCAGGGTCTGGTCTTGGAAGTTCAACTTCATTTCCATTGTTATCGACTAGAACAACTTCACAATCATATTTTGTCATTATCATGTCATTGTCGCGCTTTAGAGAATCGGTTTTTGGGTCGTATTCATATTTTGGTATTTCTGCTTTTCTATAAACCATCTTGCCTAAGTCAAATGATAGGTCATATTCCTTTATCACTCTTCCACTCTCAAGCATTTTGTTTGACACTTCATTGTATGAGCAAGCAACAACAACTGCTATGCAATAATCATCCGGCAAAACGCACATTTCTTTTGTGGTTGTATCATCAGTTCCTGAGAAGAATATGGCACCCTTTCCGAACGGATGGGTATGAATCCAGCCGCATTTAGTGCCATTAACCTTTTCCAAGGCGTCTGATATTTCCTTTCCGTTTGCTTCTGTATAAGCACCTCTACGCATCTTGAATTCTGCGGGTATTAGCTTTATCTTGAATATTGCGTTTTCTATATCCTGATATTCCCTATTGTCAGATGTAATGACAGCTATGTTTTCAAGGTCGCCGTCGCTCTCGCTGAGAAACGAATTGAAGCTTTCAGAATCAAATTTAAGCTTTAATACCTTTTCCGATTTTATCTCTTTCATGCTTTTGGAAAAATCTTTGCTGTCGGTTTTAATGACATTGCACGAATTAACCCGTTTGGGCCAATGTGTATTTCCATAGTCTTCATAGTCATAGATATTTCCATATCTTCCTTTTCCATATACTGTTCCATAAGAGCAGTCATAATCTGAGTCCATAAGATCGTTTGCGAGTTCTTTAAGTTTTGATATTGCCTCATCGACTTCCTCGTCAATATCGTCAAGTTCAAGTTTGCTATCCCACATTTCTGTTGATTTTATCTTCTTTTCAAATGCTGCTTGCATCTTGTCAAGACGACGTGAGAAAAGTTTTCTTAGAAGTTTTTTATCGTCTTTTGGAAGATCGGTACAGTCGCTAATATCCCGCATTATTTCGCTTCTGGCATCTATAAATTCATCCTTTACGGTTTTTAGTTTTTCTGTCTTATCGTCTTCACTGACTTCTTCACTCCAATCGGAAACACTAACTCCCCCATCGGCTCCATATTCAATATCTCTTGTATTCATTGTTTCAAGTTTTTGGTCATAGGCAAATGTTGCCATTTTTTAATCACCTCAATATCTGTCAAATTCATCGCTTCCACATTGGCATGGAATTTGTCCCAACAGCGTTTTTCTTCTGCATCTTTTGCAGACACCTTCATACATACCGGATGACGAAAGGATGTAATGACCATTAATACAATGTGAATGATTAAGACAGGACGGGGCTTTGCATACAGGACAGATGTATGTTGCTTCTGCTTTGCATTTCGGACATAATGTCTTGGCATATGGGCATCTCGTGCCTTCGCATAATTTGCATTTGTGTTTTTTCCACAGGCTTTCTGCTTCGCATTTCTTTGGAAGCTTCCATTTGTTTCTTGGGGAATATTTTCCGTAATATTGCACATGCCAAAGAAGATAATGCCCGTCGTTTGGATTGTTTTCCGCATGAACCCAAGTGGTACGTTTTATTGAAATCTGAAACGCGTAGCTTTCATGCATGAGTGCCGCTATGACAACGTCTTTTATCTCGCCTCTTGGAGTTTCCCCTTGGCATATATTGTCTCCGTGCGCGTTCTTGAAGTTGAATGATTTGCCGTCTTGAGGCGTGTAATTGAATGAGAATGTTATGTCTTCAAAATATGGATGTGTTGCCTTGGCTGTTATATGATATGTCTTCTTTCCGTATTTATTGATGGAGTTTCTTGAAGACGAAACCTTTATGAAATGAAGCTTGACAAGACCAATTTCCTTGTCAATTGGAAATTCACCGCATTTAATCTCGTCTGTTGTCTTCTTAATAACCGTTGTTGGCTTAGTCATTCAGGATCACCATATTGATTTTTTTGTCTCTTCAACCTTTATGAAACTTGGAAGCTTCTGCTTTGGTATCGAAAGCACCATGCCATTCTCGCCCTTGAGCCGTATGAACAGCTGTCCGCGCTTTTCCTTGAATCTTATTGCCGCTATTTTTTCGTCTTCAAGGTTGTATTCCTCACCAGTTGTCTTGTCCACAAGCTTTAGTGTCATGGACATGTTCTGCATTGCTTTTTCGTTTTCCTTAGCTTCTGCGACTTTCATTTCATCGCCGATAAATTTCGCCATCTTTTATCACCTCATATTTTTCTACTGAATGTTGTCATTGTGTTAGTATAAACCTGAAGTGCACTATCATATGGAACGAGGGGTTGGTCTTCCGTGCCTTCAGTCTCAAACAGGCTGTAATATGCCGAAGCCATTATTGATGCAGCCATGAATGCCCTGAATGATGCCAACGGTATAGTGACACAATGCGCTGTTCCTGAATCTTGCTTATAAACGTCTGCCGGAGTCTTGTCAAGATAGTTGAGAATCTGAATGGTATTTCTTTCGACTCCTACATCCAATATCTTTCCAATGGATTCCCTATTTGAAAAACTAAGTGCTGCTTGGACTATTTCACGCCTTGCTTCGACGCTGTCAACGCATAGGAATATGTCGTGACCTTTTGGATTTATGATATTTCTCATTATAAGGGTAATGGCATTTCCATTATATGGTTTTACATAGCATGGAGCACGTTTTGCTATCTCAACAGCTGTTGCTATAGCTTTGTTCTTATTGGTGTTTTCCTCGGTGGAGTAAAGCTGTCTGTTGTCAATATATGAAAAGTCGTCAAAGTCAATAAGTGTCATATCCCTTATACCGCCTTCAGCAAGAATAGTGGCAAGGACGGAGCCTACATTTCCACATCCGGCTATTATGACTTTTCTGTCTTTTATCTTTTCATATGCCTCATTGGATTGGGCTTCTCTTGTAAACATATCCAAGTCTATTGCATCTTCAATCATTTTTTTAATTCACCTTTTTGCAGATAATCAATCGGGTTGATGGCTGCCGTGATATGCCGTAGGGCGGCTCTTCTGACTGCAAGGAAGAAGAAAGCCCGGGGGCATAATAACGGAAGAGACGTTGTCATTGGCAGCAATTTAACGATAAATACCGTCAATGATACGGATGACTGCCTGTCTCTGCGAGCAGAAGCGTTGCGTAAAGGATGCAAACATCCTTGAGCAGAGCGGTTGCTGCAGAGAAAGGATAGAGATTTATCCAATCATCGGCATCACTGCCTCATAAACTTTTTGAAAAAGTTTAATCAAAAGGTCGGCGTCATCGGTGATGACTTTCGCGGATTTGACATGACACAAAACATATATTTGCGAGATGCCAAGATTACTTAGTCATCATCCCCGTTAGTTTTTGGTGAGTATGAATAATATAAATATTTTGATGACTGCCTAAAGGGCTGGCTACCAGCCAAGAGGTAGAGATTACCAATCATCGAGCTTACATTTGCTCTCTAAACTTTAGTAAAGTTTAATCAAAAGGGTCGGCGTCATCGGCAATGGCTTTCAGCGAAATATTCAATCGGATTTAAACCGGATCCTACCTATAGGTTATGCTAACATTAACACCAGCTAATTAAAGCTCTACAGAATAATGCATAGTTGCCATCTCCATATAAGGTTGATTAGAATTAAACGGTCTATGATTGCCTTGAAAGCGGTGGCGCAGAAGAGGGTTTCACCTTCGTGCAGATATGGGGTGTCTGCAGGAGGTGAACTCCTCTTTTGCAGCCGTTAGCTTAAGGTGGAAACACGGTCATGTAAACTTAATAACATATCGCTTATAGCGACAAGTATAAACATCAAAGATGTTCAAAGTTTATCTAAAAAATAGGCATCATAGGCGGCGACTTTTTCAGTAGAGATAGTTGTCGTCCCCGTTAGTGTAAGACATAGGCGGCGTTGTCTGCGGGTTATCCATATCCAAGAGATGCAGTCATAGGCAATATTATGCCTCAGACATTAAGACACACCACCCATTAATGGTGTATCAGGGTTATCAATCCATGTCATAGGCGAAAAGCTGTCACGCTAAAATGGATGTTAGTGACTTTCCCCGATACTGATTAATAATAGGACATGAGGGTTAATAAATGTTTATTCATGAATTCAATACCGTAAGCTGATCGGTGGTTTGTATTTCCACTATCTCTCCGGCATACGGTTCGACGGCACAAAGGGTGTCACCGCATACGGAATGCGGAAATTTAACAATTCTGTGCTCGTCAAACCGTGTGCCTTCGGGTCTTAAAAATGTGAATTGGTCTGCTTCTGGTGCCAAAAGCTGATTTAATTCTATCATTCTTTTTTCGTCAACCTCGTCCCATCCTGTATATACATGAAATCCCTTTCCTCCAGAAAAATATATCTCTTCAACATTGTCAAGTTTCTTTTTGGCTGATTCGAGTTTTTTCTTTGCCGATTCTATACATTTTGAACAATATTGATGACCGTTATATTCATGTTCATTATGCTTGTCGGTATCAATGTCAAATGCAGGAACAAATGAATTCTTTCCCCTGCCTCTGCCGGTCGATTCATATACCGGATCAAAAAACTGGTTCAATGAATAGTATGCTTTCCATATTAGAGATTCTGCCGAAAGTCTCATGAATTCCTTTCTGACCTTGTTTTCTGTAGTGTGCTTGGAAGTGTTGCTGAAAAGCCTTTGCTGAAACATGAACCTTAAATTAGGATCCATAATCCTTACATGGCGATAATGATAGTTTATTCTGGTTTCAACAGGCATATTTCTAAACCATTTAAATACAGGTTCCTTGTAAACTTCAAGTCTGCATAATGTTATTGGTTTTTTGATTACAAGCTTGTCTGCATGTTTTTTGTCAATCCTTGGAGAGACAAGATAGATATGGTCTATGTTGAACTTTTCCATCTTATGCTCATACCAGTCAATCGTCTGCTGATTTGGAACATAGGTTTTTATTTCATATATCTCATTCTTGGATACGGCATCAACCTCTGTGCGCTCCTTGTTGACATCAATGAACTTGCCCTTTATCGCCGAACCGTTGTCGCGAACGAGTATGTTTATAAGGCGTTGGTTATAGAAGTCATGCTTCGCCTTGGTTCTTCTGTTTGTCTTGTACAATATGTTAAGCTTGTCGTCTCTGATGAATCTTGCCTCTTCCCATTCCGATTTCAATGGAAGATATTTTATGGATTCATCTTGGGATATTTCAGCCCATTCTTCGGGCTTAATGTCACACGACGATGTTTTCTGCTTTCCACCCTCCTTCCACATAAGTACAAGTTTCATCTTCCATTGATGTTATGTTCGATTCTCATTCCCGAAATGGTGAAAATATATTCGATGCCAAGCTCTTGCGGAAATAGAGTGTTATGATTTCTGTCTATGTATTCCGCAATCATGTTAAGGGTGATGTCACGGTCATTTCTTGGGGCATAACTCCAGAAAGATTTTCTTATGGTTTCAGATTTCTTACCGTTTTTGAACACGTCGGCATATATTATAGCCCTATTTGTATCGCAGTAAGTCTTGGTATAAGGAAGAACCTGATGCCTGTCATATTTCTTTTTCCTGAATGGATTTTGTCCTTCGTGTTCTGCTATCTTCTTTTTTATGTCGGCCATAAGAACAATAAAGTCCTTTCGCTTGACGGTGTCAAGTTTTGTGCCTATGTATTTACCTTCTTTGGTGAAGTAGCCTAGTAGCCTTTTCATTATCTTTTTCCTCAATTATGTCGCTTGCATCAAAATCGACATCTCCGTATTTTTTTGCTAACTTTCTTATATTGTCTGCAAATTTATGGTTGTCAAAAAAAGGAACAACCTTTACTTCTGAATCGATTGATATTTTATTTCCATTCACTGAATGCGGAATCCTGTGGTTTTTCAATAGGTTTCTGCATGCGATTACGTCTCCATCACAATAGCAACTGATTTGTCCTTTTATTTTTGATTTAAAAATCATAAAATCACGCATTAAGGTGTTTTCCAAACTGCACCCAGTTGATTAGAAATAGTTAAAATAAAGTTGGGGGGCGGAGTGTCGTCGCCCCCCGGCAGCGAATTTAGTCCAGATTTTATGCCCCTTTTGGGTTCTGGATGATTCGTATTCCTTCTAACTCGGATACGAAATCGCCTAAATCAAGCTGCCCATCGTTTTGGTCATAGAATGCATACTGTCTTGTATCAAGATGGTATAGCTTCGCTATGTCCTCAACGCGTTCCTGGTCTCCAACAGTAACATTTCTGGTTCTACCATCGAATGTTACAGCTAGAGTACTGGTCCTTTCCTCTTGGTCGAATTCTGCCATATTTTTCTACCTCCTTTTATTTTATTCAAGCGCCTTTCAGCGAATGACTGTGAATTAATATTAGGTAAACAACGCTTAAATATCATCTGTTAATTGAATATGATTCTAAAAGTTTCATTTATCCCTTTTATGAAAGATAAATTCATAAAGCAAACCACCAATGTACCACCCAACAGCAAACGAAGCAGATGAAACAATTGCCAAAACAATTACAAATATTGCTGTTAAAACACCCATTTTTAACCATTATAATACAATGTATCCATCAGGATTCGAACCTGAAACGCTGTTTGTGCATGGCGAATTCCGTTGATAGAATTTCTTATCTATAGTCTGACATGGGCAAACACCCAGACCATTACGGCTTTCCTCTCCGTCCTTGGATACAGATTGAATTTGTTAATATTCCCAATTTCTTCTGATTAAACCATTATATATCATACACCTTGAAAATATCGGTTTTTTTATTAACACCAATACCAAGTATTTCTTGTTTTAAATAAAGCCAATGTGGAAGTATATTTTTTAAAGGAATATTAAAATGTTGAGTAAGTGGGCAATACCATCCAACTCCTTCAAACCATACTAACTCTCTTTTACAAAGTCTGCATTTAGCCATCACTCATTCCCTTTTGAGAATTGTTTTGTTTTAGCTTCTTATAAGTTGTAATGTTACCACACACCCAACATTTTAATTTCTTACCTTCTTCAAGCAATCCTTCCTCTTTGCCACATACATTACATGTAGTCATATAGATACCCGGTTCTATTTGACTTTTTCTTCATCTATGTAGCATTTATTTGGATGATAACTACATTTTCCCGCTATGTTGTTAGGGTCATCTAAGCCAACACAATACTTACATTCCTCAATATCACAATCACCCCAAACTTTAACCATTTTTACCGTCCTTTATATCGATTTTTTTGAGAAATTTATTTATGTCCCAAACCCAAAATTTATAAAACATATAATTATAAGTTGGGAGCATTAGATATTCATTAAATGAATGTTTTAAAAGTTTTGTTCGTTGCTTATAAACCCAATCGTTTCTTATATTCATATATAAACAAAATAAAACACCAAACAACAAACAATAAAAAATCATTCTACTTTCTCCACATTAACATCAGATTGTTTAATTTTGTTGTATATCTCAACTTTTTCATCTAAAGTAAGACGTTTAAACCAATCTACTATTTGCGAATCCAATTTTTTATCATCGACAAATGCTACCATCCACCCATACCATTTATTTAATTTAATGCCCATTATTAATTCCCCCAATGTCCATTAATTTAATGATAACAACACGGTTCATCTTTTAACGTTTTTCTTATTCTTCTCTTACATTTAGGACACTTCATTGCTCATCACCATTAAATTTGTACCTTTTTCCATGTCCAATTACAACAATCATCGGATATCCTAAAACTAACTGATAATCCAATTCCGCTCTTTCAAAACTTTCTGCAAATTTTTCTGCATCACGATAATGATAGAAAATTGCCGTTACCTTAAAACAAGACTTTAATGGTTTATCAGACCATTTGGCTTGATGGTGCCGTTCTCTCCACCATTCTTCATCCATAGGTTTTTTATATTCAAACATTATTTCTCATCCCTTAGATACGCTGAGTTGTTCGTATTCGTAAACTCTTTCAATTTCTGTTGATAATTTTCTAATTTCATCTTCAAAATTATCTAAATCAGATAAAGTATATCCTCTAATACCTTCTTGTCTTCTATCTTGATTTTGAAGATGTTTCCTACCAACATCTATTAAAGTGAGTATCCTTGCCAGTTCATATTCATCAAATTCTAAAGTGTATTTAATTTTCATTTTCCATCATTATTTTCTTCTTGTTTAATTTTAAGTCTTTTACACATTCGTAAATAATCTCCCCTACTATGAATTAACTCTTCCATAATTAACCCTTCTTAGTTATCATGGTTATTTTATTTGGACGGGTGGGATTTGAACCCCCCATCTAAGTCTTTTCTCAGATCGTTCCTCTTCTGAGAGTACCTTAGTCGAACCCACGCAATTGGGTGCCCCCAAAAGCTTCATTGATTCACCGTCCGTTTTGTAATATTGTCCCTTAATTTGAGTTCGTAAATTTTACAACCTTCTATTGCTTCTTGCATCTTCATGTGTAACTTTGAACCATGTCCTATATAATTTCTGTCATTTCTTGAAAGGTATTCCTCACACTCTTTAATGACGCAGATTATGCAATCTGGACAATTTATACCGGATACTCCTCCACAGCTATGACAATAATATGCTCCCATTTTAATCCTCTCTATATTTAACTATCTCTTTATTTCGTGCTTGAAAGTATTTTTCAATATAATTTTTTAATTTTATGTCAAACTCACTTCCTCTTTCTACTTTAGCAACTCTTAAAATTTCATTGTGTATCTTCTCTCGTTCCCTATCTAAACATGGTAAAGAAACATTTGGATTATCTCGGATAAAGTTTATTTGGTGTCTAATAACTCCAATATATGTTAATAAATCCTTAGTGCAAAATTGTTTTCCATTAAGAGTAGAGATACCATGATTATCATGTGTTATTCCAAGTTCTTCATCTAAAAAAGATACCATCTTATTTCCCCCCCTTAGATACGTCAGTTTTGTTTTGTATTTTTATTGCAGTTTCAATACCATCTTTGAACCCTCTATTATAACCATTATCACCAAAAATTTCTATTGCATAATTGACAATCTTCAACCATTGTTCTAAAGTCCATTCACTCATCATTCACTCTCATTAGATAAGTTATTTTTTTACATATCTGGATAAAATGTAGTCTGGGATTAAAAAAGTTGTTAAAATTTCAATGACCTTATCAGCCCACACTCTATCAAAATCTTTATCATTTTCTGAAAGTTTTTCATAAGGAATCCATAACTTTTTCCATCTTTTAACCCTTTCTTCTGAAAGATTTTCTGTTTTGGCTAAATTTTTACTCCATTCAATCCATTGTCTATGCTCTAATTCAGCCAACCACTCCCTTAAACTCCATCTAATAGGTAAATTAGCAACCATCAACAATCCTCCTTAGATAAACATTCATCCCATTTTTTGAGTATATCAATAGTTTTCTTTATCTCATCTATTTCTTTATTAGCTTTGTTTATCTGGTCTTTAACCTCGACTTTGATATTATATTCTTCTATAAAATCAAAAATTTCTTTATTTGTATTACAAAGCCACGAATCTATATTTAGTTGGCATTCTTCATCATGGGAGCTAATCCTGATATGCTTTCCAAACAAATCTTCAGCCCACCAAAATTCATCTCCAAGTAACTCATAAAGAAGTGAATGCGATTCAATATCTGAGTGAAGGCTAACCCCACCTCCCCGACTCAGACATATAGACCAAGTATTTTGGGATAATAATTTTTCATCTTTTATAATTTGAACTAAAATACTTTTTTCTTCTTTGCGTAAAAGAGAGCATTTATCTTGAAGTTTATTCATGACTTCATCTAATTTTTTTAATTCATCCTTAATAGATTTTAACTTAGCCCTATTAGTATCCACTTTTTCCATCTTCAGACAAATAAGGTTTGGTTTCTTTGACTATTTCTTTGAATCTATTAACAAGTGCAACACCCACAGGAGTCCATGGACATTCAAGCCCTTGGGTTGTTTTTATTATATCTGCGCATTCAAGTTTTTCAATAGCTTCAAGAATCCTTTTACGTTCACTTTCCCCTTCACAAATAGCGCAACCAATAGGACTGACACTATTTCCATGCTTACATGTAGTATAGATACTCATCTTTCTCACCCCTTAGATACGCTGAGTTGTTTGTATTTATTTTTTTCATCACAATATTCATCGCATCTATGCTCAACCGCACCACATAATTTTCTCTGACATTCATAAACTGCTTGAGAACAATCACTGATACCATAAGGGCACATAGAGCCTCCTCCAAATTCCATTTTGTGTCCAAATAATGTGCAGGGATTCAATCTCACATTGAACTTTCCAATTTTGAAGACCACTTCTGGTTTACTAAAATTAATCTCCATTATCCTTACCCCTACTTACATCTGTCACTTTTTGCGACTCTTCTTTGAGTTAAGTCTATTAAACAAGATAATAAACCAAATAAAAGACCTAAATGAGTGTTTATCAAAATCAATATACAGAGTAAACAAACCATATGAAATCCTCTAAGCCCTTTAATACCAAAAAAGTTTTCTTTTCCACCCCATTCATCCATAAACTCACTCATTTTTTACCCTCATTTTACAATCTAATAAAATTGTTTCATCAAGAGTAGATTTACAAAATCCATTACCATCATTTAACAAACAATTTTTATTATTGCATATCATCCCTAGTCACCTTTAACTTTCCTTAATCTAAGACCATGATACTGAATCAAATATCCTTCAAAATTATTAAAGGCTTCCTCTACCGTCTTGCCAAAAGCACTTCCAATATGTTTTCCATCAACCCATATTGCCATAGTAATATCTGTCATTGAGAATCCTCGGATTTTTTGATTATTCTTACTTCCCCTTTAACAACCAATTTTAAATCGAGTTTGTCGGCAAACCACTCAACTAAATGAGCCTTTTCAGGAGTAGTCAAGCTACTGGCATCTTTCAAAACCAATCTAATACTGTTATCTATATATTTCCTATCCTCAAATAACTTGAATTTATCAAATATTTTCATCCTCATTCAAACAACAAGCATGGCAAATACCATACATAAAATACTCAATCATCATTCACCCCTCAAAGTATTGTCGCTTTGTTTGATTTTGATAAATTCTATTGTTTCTCTTATACCATTACTAATTTTATCAGTGGCACAAGAAAAGCATGTTTCATTTCCATGCCATTCAGTATGTGATTTTCCACACTTAGGACACTCCATCATCTACCCTCCTTAACGTCCGTTTGTTTGAATATTAATATTTCATAAATATTCGACCCAAACATTACATACACTTCTACAGAATCTTTTCTTACTTCTAAACTACCCCCAAAAACCCAATCATCCACCTTCCAAGTGTCCGTTATTATTTCCATCATTTCTCCTCCTTAGACAAACATGAGTCAATTTGTTTAAGGTATTCTTTGTAAGTTACATTCTTTCCATATTTCCCACCATTACCATCTTCATTAGGATAAAATTCTCTAAATTGATAAGTTACATATTCTTTTGAAATACCTGTTTCAATCAATTCAGTATGATAGAATTCTTTTGCTTTTCCAATATAAGTGAAATCAGATTGACTAATTACATCTTTTACAATTTTCATCTATTCACCCTCCTTAGACACATTCAATTTTTTGAATCCTTGGTAGAAACAGCAAACTGTACATTTATATTCTCCAATTGATGTTATCCTCTGTTTTGTTTCCTTTTTACATTCTTCACAAAAACGAAAAACAAAATCCATCATTTTTTATCCTTAGACAAAATAGGCTCGATTTTTTCGTGTGCTTCCCATCCAGCTTTAAACACTTCAAGCATTCCCAACCATAATGCTTTCGGTCCGTCAAACTCTGCCCAAGGCATAAACTTGTCAAAAGCTTCGTTAACTTTTGTGTAAGGACATGGGTCATCATTATAATGTGTTTGTTGACATTTATTGCAGTAATGTTGATTTTCACTCAACCCAATAACATCAAATGCATCCATTTATTTTTCACCGTTAACTCTTAATTGTTTTACTATTTCATTTTCCTTGAAATTCATGATACATCCAGTAAAAGGATGTATTAATGCCACAGATTTATCTGTTTTATTAATATTTATTATGGTAAAGGGCAAACCTTCATAACCCCTTATAAAAACCTTATCACCAACATTAATCATTTCTTACTCAAACATTATTCTCTTTTATTGTGTCCCACCTTTGCAAGATTTGACATATGCCAAAGATCGGCAAATATTTTAACTGATTCCGGTTCGAGTAGATAAACAGTAGTCCAAAAATTACTTTGTGTATATTCCCATCTGCTTTTAACCATGCCACCATCTAGTAAAGAGTCGATGGCTTTTGAAAATTCTAATCTGTTCAAACCACTTACATCACAGATATTATGCTGTGTTGGTAGTCTTTGAGTTTGAAACATCAGATACCATATGCTTTTTCCAATCCTAAATTGGGGACTTATCATTTCCTCAATATCTTCTTGTGTAATCTCGGTCATTGTTTTATCCTTTTGAAAATTATCGTGTTTTTTGTTTCTAGAATAATCGAATTCGTCAGCAATTATTCTAAATGCAGTTATTAAGTCAGGATAAACTTTAGACATGGCGTATGTTTCTTGTGTGCTTCTTACTGTTGGAAAAACTTTGTTAACCTCATCAAAAGCTTTATTAATGTCCATCATTCATCACTCGTATTAAATCACCTTTAAATAACTTTGTATATAAATGTAGATTTTATTGTGTCTATTTGTTTTAATTTATCATTATCTAATGCAAAGTCATTAGATAATACATAAGTTCCACTTTTGCATCTATCACCCAATACTTTTGCAAATTTTAGTCTCAATTTCTCAACAATAAATGGCATATATGTGTATATCACATCATATTTATCATATCCTTTAAATTTAAGGATATCTCCATGTATTGTTTCACATTTACAACACATAAATTTTGATTGTATATCTATGTTTCTCTTTTTTTTCTCAATACCATCCATGTTATAACCTGAATATGCCATTATTAATTGATTTAAACCGATTCCTGAACCACATTCAAGGAATTTTATTTTATCTTTTGATTTGTTTTTTAAGTATTTCTTTTTAAATTCTCTTATTAGATTTATGAAAGTTAGTGGATGAGTGCTTATATATCCATATTCTTTATCTCTTGGTTTCGTTCTTTCTCTGAATATATTGGTCATATCTCCTAAGCAATATCCTAATATCTTTTCATTTTTATTGTCCATTTAACCACACAAATAATGATATTTCATTGAACTGTTTTTTCATGCTAATTTGTATTGTTCAATAACCCAGAAAATGCAATGAAGTTGAACGATAAGAACAATAAATCCAGATAAAATTATCCCATAATTAGAATAAGTATTTTCTTTATATTCTAAATAAGCCACATCCGCATCACCAATTTGCCAAAAAGTTAGCAACATCATTAAAACAATATAACCCAAAATAATAGTTTTATCTTTCATTTTATTTATAAGATTTCTAGCCACCCCATCATTAATTCTTTGATATTGTTGGTATCTAATAATATTGTTTCTTTACCAACCGTGAGTTCGATTACTGGTCTATTTGTTGATTTTATTCGGTAACTTCTATATCCGATTTCACACATTCCTTTTGTTGCATGTATAACTGATAACTTTTTCATATTACCGACTTTTCATAAATTTATTTACGGTTGGGCTGGTTTATCTTGGGGATTACCGTAAACTAAAATCCTTACGAATACCAAAAAGCATTTAAGCTCCCAGATTGTGCACTCCGTCTGACCCAATTTCCGTTAAATTTAATTGTAGCGAGGCGTGTATAGTTTAGTCCTGTCGACTCGGGACACGGCATATATATCCCCCTTGTTCTTTCGAACAGGATGCTGGAGCTACATAGTTACCTATTCCTACACGACACCTTATCACAAT